>Ga0315291_10011071_pt1 | contig 11011 bp, 9 predicted proteins | sample YL17G12_20_MG_FD_203070 | JGI IMG/M metagenome (GOLD analysis project Ga0315291, IMG submission 203070) | Sediment microbial communities from Yellowstone Lake, YNP, Wyoming, USA - YL17G12_20 | ecosystem: Environmental > Aquatic > Freshwater > Lake > Sediment | place: USA: Wyoming | collected... | reverse complement strand
CGAGCAGGCGCACGCGGCGACATAGGTCGATGTCCTCGTAGTACATCCAATATCGATCATCGAAGCCGCCGACGCGGTGCCAGACGTTATGCGGCAACATCATTGCCGAACCCTGCACCCAGTCCACCGGACGGGACGCGGAGTGATCGTAGTCGCGCATCAGGAACTTCTCAGTGTAACGGCGCCCCCATTCGGTCTGACCGAGGCGGGTACGCTGGGCGAGCGGCATGTACCAGGCCGGATAGCGGCGGCAAGTCTCCTGCACGCCACCGTTGAAATCCATGAGCCGGGGCGCGGCCAAGCCGACTCCGGGGTTGGCCTCCAGGTAATCGTACATCTTGTCGAAGACTTCCGGGTCAGAAATGACCGTGTCGGGATTGAGGAAAAAATAATAGGAGGCGTTCACTTCCTGGGCCCCGCGGTTGCAGGAGCGGCCAAAGCCATAATTGCCGTTGCGCAGGATGACGATGGCATCATCAATGTAGCGCCCGACGAATTCGTTGGCATCATACTTAGTGGAAGCGTTGTCCACGACGACGACGGCGACGCGCCGCTTGGAGCGACGACGCGCCTCGGCCAAGGAAAGCAATGATGTTTCCTCCAGGCAGTTATACGAGACGATGACCACGGCGATGTCCGCCTCCGGCTCCTCCGGCGCCAACCGCTCGCGCGGCACCGAGCGCCGCAATTGCTCTACGAATACCCGCTTCTCCTTGAGCAGTTCCCAGGCGCGGGACGTCTCCCTGAGCGCTCGCCAAGTCAACCCAGGCTGAGTCAATAACCAAGAAACGACTTTCTTCAGCCGTGGCTCCCCGCCTGCGCGGGGACTCCGGGACGCGTAAAGATGCGGATTGATCCGCGTCCCTGCGCCCTTTCTAAGCACCGTCAACGAATCCAGCGGATGAAAATACGTCAGCAACAGCCAAAGATTATTGCGGTAAGACAAGAATTGGGCCTCGACCGACGGCTTCACCGGGCTGCCAACGCCATAGGAACGACGATGATAGGCCACGGCCGCGTGCACGGTGGCTGCGCGGTATCCGGCCGCGTTCAGGCGCAGGGCCAAGTCACCGTCTTCCTTATACGAGATGAACTTGCCGTCAAACAGCTCGCGGTCCTGACTGACTTCCCTCGCGGCGCTGGAACGGTACATCGGCAGACAGCCGGAAACGCCGAAAACCGACTCCGTGTCCTTCATGTCCGCGGAGTCCCCCAGCGGCCGTCCGGCCCCGCGGTCGGTGAGGCGCAGTTTCCAATCCACGTCCAAACCCAACGAATCAATGATGTCCGTACGGCCGCCCGCGGCGTCATGCCGCCGATCAAAATCCCAGCGCAGGATGCGACCGGCGGCCGCCGCGCAATGGGGATGCGACTCCAGGTGGGCCAAAATGCGCTCCAGATATTCCGGCTCCAGGATGGCGTCCTGGTTCAGAAGCTGAACGTACTCGGCATCGTGCATGGCGAACATCAGGTTGTGACCGGGCGCGAAACCGGCGTTTTTGGCGACATGCTCTACGGTGACCGGCAGGCCGGATGCCTCAACGGCCGCTTCGGTCAGGAGCCACTCCCCTTCTTCCGAACCGCTATCCAGCACGAAAAGGTGCCAGTCGCGAAAAGTCTGGCGTTTGAGCGAATACAGCAAATGCGGCAGGTACCGCGCTCCGTTCCAGGTGAGGAGTTGCAGGGCCAGCTTCATACGGATTTGCCCTTAAGCCGGTCGGCGACGTCCAAGGCGGCCGTGGCGGCGATGGCGAACGGACGGATGACGCCAATGACCCAAGATTGCCAAACCGGATGGTGCTTGCGGAAATACCTTTGCATGCTTTTCGTAAAGATGGCCTGCTTCTTCCAATGCGGCATCTGCGCGGCGCTCCGTCCGATCAAGTCGCGCGCAGTCGCGTCGGCACAGTAAACGACGCGCAAACCCTTCTGCCTCACGCGCAGGCAATAATCTACCTCCTCATACCAGATGTAAAAATTCCGTTCGTCGAGATAACCGACCGTCTCGAGCAATTCATGACGGAAAGCGAAGAACGAACCGCGAACCTGTTCCACATCCTGCGTCCGGCTGTAGTCGAAATCTCTTATTTCATAGGACTCAAGGAGCTTGGGGAAAAAGAATCCGAACTTCGTCAGAATCCAGAATTGGGACCAAAAATCCGGCAGGCGGCGTACGGAATGGTTCAACTTGCCGTCCTGCCCTTGGAGTCGAACGCCCACAATACCGATGGTCTTGTCCGCCAGTAGGCGCTCATGCATGGTTTCAATGGCCCCCGGGTCGACCAACATGTCCGGATTGAGCAAAAGAATGACTTCTCCCTTGGCCAGACGCAACGCCTGATTATTGGCTTTGGCAAAACCGGCGTTCCAGTCATTCTGGATGAGCTTCACTCGGGGGAATTCCCGACGCACCATCTTGGCCGTGCCGTCCGCCGACGCGTTATCCACGACGAAAACCTCAAAATTAATCCGGTCGGGCAGGCTGAAAAGGCGCGTCAAATTGGTCCGGACCAAATCGCGGACGTTCCAAGACACGATGACGACGCTGACCTGAATTTTCTCCGGCGACACGGCCGGCCGAGTGGCGGTCATAGTGGAAAAAAATGCTGAATCTCAGCGAAGAATACGCCGCCCCTCCATAACTGTCTAGGGCGGCGGTTCAACTGGCGCTCTGACGCCATAATAAGGCCGCCGAGACGTTAAAGTCAAGCGTGGCTCAGTCGACCGATTATGTCCTCGGTTAACATAAAAATCAGACAACGAACCTGATTAAAAAACCGTTCCGGACACGGGGTCCCGGAACGGTTTCCATGATGGTAATTACAATTCCACTATCGAATTGTCCCCCACTATCAGCCGGTGGCCGGACGGCCAAGTCGCTTGAGCCGACGACACGGTGGCATTGTGCCCGATCAGGCTATCCACGACGCGGGCCGAACAATTGATATCCACGTCATCGAAGATTACCGAATGCTCGACCTCGGCGTTGTAAATTTCGACCCGGTTGCCGATGGCCGTGTACGGGCCGATGTAGCTGTTCTCGATGACGCAGTTCTCGCCGATGATGACCGGTCCACGGATGACGACGTGGTCGCCGATGCGCGTCCCCTTTCCAACTTTGACGCGGCCAGTGAGCATGGCGCCCTCGGCCACCTCGCCCTCGACCTTCGCCTGCTCGTTCGTCATCTCGTCCAGAAGTAGGTGGTTGCCTTCGATCAAATCCTCCGGTTTGCCGGTATCCTTCCACCAGCCGGTGATTTCCTCATAACCGATGGCGAAGCCGTGCTCGATGAGCCAGGTGTGCACGTCGGAAATCTCGTACTCGCCGCGCGGCGAAGGCGGAATCGCGTCCGCGGCCTTGAAAACATTGGAGTCGTAGACGTAGATGCCAGTAACGGCATAATTGCTCTTGGGCTGCTGCGGCTTCTCTTCCACGCGGACGATCTTGCCGTCCCTGATTTCGGGCACGCCGAAACGCTGCGGGTCGCGTACCTTCGCGAGCGCCAACAGGCCATTGAGCTTCCCATCCTTGAACCGGTCGACAAAACGCTTGAGGCTGCCGAGGATGATGTTGTCACCCAGGTAGAAGACGAACGGCTCGTCGCCCAGGAACGGCCGGGCGTTCTTGATGATGTGTGCCAGCCCCTTCGGGCCGCCGACCTGCTCGATGTAGGTCAGCTTCACGCCCCATCGGCTACCGTCGCCGCAGGACTTCTGGATTTCCGTCTCTCCCACGTTGACGTTGATGCCGATTTCCTTGATGCCCACTTCGGCCAACTTCTCGATGGCATTCCAAAGCATCGGCTTGTTGGCCAAGGGGATTAGGTGCTTATTGATGGTGTAGGTGATCGGTCGAAGTCGCGTCGCCCGGCCGCCGGCGGTAATCAGAGCTTTCATATCGTGTAATCCAAAGATTATCAGGAAATTTCTGCCGGAAGAAGCATTTTTGTCAACATCGGGACGAAGATGCTGAGATGCTAAGGTGCTAAGATGCTAAGTAAACATTTCAAAAGCTTAGCATCTTCGCATCTCAGCCCCTCAGCATCTTTAAAAAACCGCCCGATGGGGGGCGGTTTCTAGAGCAATTCCGGATATTCGTTGAAGAAGGCTCTGAGCGCTTCGAGGCGACTCCTGAGCGGCGGAAATTTGGCATTCAGGAGTCGGGCTGACTTCGGACGCTTGGCCGGCTTCGGGAACAGGGCAGAAGAGACCGGTCGGCGTGGCGTCTTGATGCCCAGGAGGCCGAAGACCTCTTCGGCAAAACCGTACCAGGTTACGCCCGGACCATCGTTGACCAGATGGTAGATGCCCGGCTCGAATCCGCCGGCCAGCAGACGGACCGTAGCTTCGGCGATGTCCTTGGTATAGGTCGGACAGCCGACTTCCTCATCCACGATGGACAGCTCGGGCTTGGTCTTGGCGAGTTTCAGCATGATGCTGACGAAGCTGGGCTTCGACAGCTCCGAAACGCCAGGGCGGCCGAAAATCTTCGAGAGGCGGCAGACGTAGACGCGGCCGCCGGCGGCGATGGCCGCCCGCTCCCCCGCCAGCTTGCTCTCGCCGTAGGCGGAGACTGGCTTAGGCTCGTCGTCTTCCGCGTAGCCCTCGGGCTTGGTGCCTTCGAAGACGTAATCCGTGCTGTAGTGCACGAAGCTCGCGCCGGCATCCCGTGCGGCCGCGGCCAAAACGCCGGGCGCGTCGCCGTTCAACTTGAAGGCGAAAGGGCGTTTGGTCGGATCCTCCGCCCCGTCCACGTCGTTCATGGCGACCGTGTTGATCACCGCCGATGGGAGTTCGTCGAGAATGCGTCGGCGGGTAGCCGCGAAGTCCAAAACGTCCAACTCCTCGCGGTCAAGCGCGACGACCTCGTGGCCGGCCGCGACGAAGGCCGCGACCAAATCCTGACCGAGGTTACCTTTGGCTCCAAGAACGATGACTTTCATAGCGCCTCCTGGCCCTTGGTCTCGTAGACGAAGGGCGCGACCAATTCCTTCAGGGTCGGAAAGGCGGCGTCGCGGGCGATGACCATGGGCGTGCCCGCGAACGGCCAAGCGATGCCGATATCGGGACAGTCGTAGCGCAGTCCGCCCTCGGCGGCCTTGTCATAACCGCTTCGACCGCAGAGATAGACCATCTCGCAGTCAGTCAGGGCATAGAAGCCGTGGGCGAAGCCGCTCGGCACGTAGAGCATCTTCTTGTTATCGGCCGTGAGTTCGACGCCGAACCACTTACCGAAGGTCGGCGATCCGCGACGGATGTCCACGGCCACGTCGAACAGGCTGCCCCGGACGCAACGGACCAATTTGGTCTGGTCATGCGGCGGCGCCTGAAAATGCAGGCCGCGCAGCACGCCTTGTTTGGACGAGCTGTGGTTTATCTGCGTGACGCCGGGCTCGATGCCCAAGCTGGCGAACTTGGCGGCGCTATGCGCCTCAAAAAACCAGCCGCGTTCATCGGTGAACACCTGCGGCTCGACCACGAGCAGTCCTGGAATGCCGGTTTCGGTCGTCTTCATCGTATTGCCTCCGGTGCAAAGAACCGGCGGAAACTTATCAGCCGGTCCTTGAGCCGTCAACATGATTTACGCGACGCCTTTCGCCCCCAACGTCTTGGCGTAATAATCCTCGTAGTACTTTTGATAAGCGCCGCTCTTCACCCGCTTCCACCAGTCAGGATTGTCCCGATACCAAAGGATGGTATCGCGCATGCCGTCTTCGAACTTAATCTTAGGCTCCCAGCCGAGCTCGCGGCGAATCTTGGAGGAATCAAGCAGATAACGTCGATCCAAGCCTGGACGGTCCGGGACATAGGTCTTCAGAGACTCAGGCTTGCCGAGAGTCTTGAGGATGATGTCAGTAATCTGCTCGACGGACTTTTCCACGCCCGTTCCGATGTTATATTTCTCGCCGACTTTTCCCTTGCGCAGGATGAAATCCACCGCCGAACTGTGGTCGTCGCAATGTATGTACTCGCGGGTGTTGCGGCTGCTCTTGAAAAGCGGCAGAGGCTTGTCCTCCATCGCGTTGGTCGCGAACAGCGGGATGAGCTTTTCCGGAAACTGATACGGACCGTAGTTGTTGGCACAGTGGCTGATCGTCACCGCCAGGCCGAAGGTGTGGTGATAGGCCATGACGACGTGATCGGCCCCGGCCTTCGAGGCGCTGTACGGGGACCGCGGCAGGTAAACGTCGTCCTCCTTGAAGGCCCGCTTCTCATCGAGCGCCAAGTCGCCGAAAACTTCGTCGGTGGAAATGTGATGGAACCGCGTCATGCCGGAGCGGCGCGCCGCCTCGCACATGATTTGCGTGCCGAGCACGTTGGTGCGGGAAAATATCCCCGGATCCAGGACGCTGCGGTCGTTGTGAGTCTCGGCCGCGAAGTTGACGACGGTGTCCACGCCCTCAAGGGCCTTCAGCGCCGCGTCCAAATCGCCGATATCCCCTTTCGCGAACCGATAGCGCGGATCATTTTCCACCGAACGCAAGTTCTCCAAGTTGCCCGCGTAGGTCAGCTTGTCGTAATTGACGATTTCCACGTCAGGGTGGGTGCGCAGCATGTACCGGACGAAAGACGAGCCGATGAATCCTGCCCCGCCGGTGACCAGAATCTTATTCATAACCTTAGGAGGTGAGGTGCTTCTTCATTTCCGCGGCGATGCGCGCGATCTCTTCCTTCGGAATGTTCTTCTTGGTCCAGAGCATGTGCCCGTCTCCCTCAAAGCGCGGAATGACATGGACGTGCGTATGCATGACGACCTGGCCGGCGACCGGCCCGGTATTGATGTGCGTGTTGAAGCCCTTGGCGCCGGTGACCTTCATTGCCACCAAGGCCACCCGCCGCACGGCGGAAAACAACCGCTCGAGCGCCATGCCGTCCGGCATGACGGAAAAGTTGTCCGAATGCTCCCTGGGCACGATCAGCGTATGGCCCGGATTAGTCGGATTGACGTCCAGGAAGGCGACGGCGAAATCATCCTCGTAAACCTTGTCGGAGGGGATGTCGCCGGCGATGATTTTGCAAAAAATGCAGTCAGTCATAGGCATTAATTTATTCTAATGACGTTTCGGCGGCACCGAAGGCCCAAAAGGGCAGGCCGGCGGCCAGACCGGCGACCCAAGGCAACCATGGCTGGGACCCGATGACCGCGGAAAAATAGTACCATGCCGCCCAAAAACCGCCAGCCGCCGCGGCTAATCCCAGAATGCCGAAGGCGGTCCTTGTCCGCCAGGACGAAACGCCATCCGCGCCCAAGAAAACCAGCGCTCCGGATAAGATGAAAGTGACGACGATGGCCTGGGGCGAAACATAGGGCGCGGCGGAGCCGGGAAAGAAGGACTCGAGCAGTGCCAAAATGAGGGCCAAAACGGCGGTCGCGGTAAAGACCGAGAGGCCGACTTCGGCGAAGTAGGGGCGGAGGGGACGTAGCTTGCGGCGCGGTCCCGCGAGGCGTTCGATTGTAGCTCGGAAAATGGGAAGCATGTGGTCAAGATGCTGAGATGCTTAGGTGCTGAGATGCTGAGTAATTATTCTGCTTAGCATCTCCGCATCTTAGCCCCTCAGCATCTATTAATTGGGCGTTTCCCCGAACGATTTGCCGCTCGGCAAAATCAATAGGCTGTTGCCGCCGACCGCCCGGTTCGCGAAGCGGTCCCAGGCCTCAGCCCAAGTCACGGCCCGACGGCGCATGGTGAACGTCACGGATCGGATGCGTAGCTGACCGGAGTAATATTCTATGCCGGGAGCGGAAATGGCGAAGCGGTAAGCTCCGTCATCGGTCAGCGCCAGACGGGCGGTTTCGAATTCTACGCGGGCCGTCCGCGTCGGCTGTCCGACCTGCAGCGGCTCATAATCGGCGATTATGTAGTCCACTCCGCGCTCATTCAATTCTTTGGTCGTCGATGTCCAGCTGAGGCCGTAGGGCAGCGGATCAAAGAATTCGCCCTTGGTCAGGGAGAATGCGCCGTCGGCCTCCATCATGACGTCGCCGAGAGGAGACATGACGGCGACGAGGCGGTTGCCCGGCAGCGTCCGGGAGTAACGCACGTGCGGCTCGCTGATCTTCAGGAGGCCGTCGCCGGCCTTTATCGTCTGCTGGGAATCCGGATGGGCGGTGACGGCCGTGAGCAAGCTGCCGTCAGTATAGACGGCCACCGGCTTATGGATGTCGCTGTAGCCGACGATGTCACCCAGATAAATCCGGCCGGCGAAGGCAAGCTTGCCTTGGCTCGTGGTGATTTTCCTTATGAAAACGTCGTCGGACGTCGTGAATTCGAGACGGTACGATCCCTCCTCCAGGCCCACGGCCGAAATGGAAACGGTCCGTAACTTCGAGGACTTTTGATCGGTGGAGACGTTGCCGTCGTCGACCAGGGTCGTCCGGGCGATCGGTTGCTCCTCGCGTCCGTCAGGTTGGTGCGTCAGTTGCCGGTAGACGGAAACGACTACGGGATCAGGGCCGACCAGTCGGTTCATGTCCTGGACCGTGAACTGAAAATTGAGCGTCTCGTTTTTCACGTAGGTCAGCAGGCGCTGGGAGCCCCGCAGGTTAGCATCGATGACGCGCGGCCCGTCGGCGGCCACGTAATCCTTCAAACGGAAACGGGCCGGCGAGTCCGCCCCGTAAACGGCCACGGCGGAAAATTCCGGCGGATGCGCGTAGAAATCGTCGATGGACACGTAGCGCTTCTCCCGTTGATAAAGGGTCAGGCGGCCGCTAGTGACGACGTCCCAGGAGAGTGAATCGAGCGGGCGGTTCTCGGCCGGCCGCATGTCAAAGAGGTTATCCAGGCTGGAAGCCAAGGCGCCGATCTGCAGATCCGGCTGGCCGTCATTCACGTAAGTGACCGCGACGCCGATATAATCGAAAGCCGCCGGCGGCGTCACGTCCAAATAGACGGGGTTTCCCAGCAGGGCGACGGAACGGTCGTTGCCCGTCCCCTCAGGCTGTCCGACGCGGTCGGACGGTATGGGTTGGCTGATGAACGGTGCCGGATCGGCCAAATCAGTGGTGACGGTCATCGTGCCGCTCGGGGCCAACGCTTTGGCGGCCAAACCGGCGACTACGGCCAAGACGCCGACGGCCGCCAAGGTCCGGACGATGACGCGGAACAGGAAAAATTTTCGGTCGGCGCTCATGTTCATTGGCGGGTCGTGAAGGCGTAAAGCGTCTCTTCCTGAAAAGTCCGGATAATCTTGATGCCCAGCCCGAGCGGTGGCAATTTCTCCTGGCGCAGGTAACTGACGTCCTTTTCCGGCAAGGTGATGCCGTAATAGTACAGTGGCGCGTGGTTCTTCAGCTTGCCGAGCGCCTGATAAGTCGCCTCGCTCCGCAAGGGCGTGATGACCATGCGTTGGGGGAAAATCAGCTTGTCGGCGCGGTCGGCGACGATGATGGCGTCCTTCTCGGTCAAACGCACGACTTCAGAAATCTCCCGGTCGTACCGGATGAGGTTGCGTCGCAATGCCAGCAGACCCTCGTCCGGACTGCAGAATACCTGAACGGCCGAGGCGGCGGTGATGGCCGCCAAAATGACGCCCGCGAACGCCCGCCGTCGCCCCAGCGGCACCATCTTCGCCACTTCCACGATGGCCCAAGCGATCGGACCGGTGGAGAGCACGAAAATGGGGATCCAATAGCGGAAGTAAGAAGAGCCGATGGTCACCGCTCCGGGCAACGGATTGTCCTGCACCTCCCAACTGCCGTAGAAGAATATCAACCAAACGCTAACCGCGACGGTGACGGCTCCGTAAGCCGTCCACAGACGGGGTAACATCACCTTGCGCCGCAGGAGGCGGGTGGACAGGGCGCCGATAAAAGCCAGGGAGGCGAAGGCGAGCAACGACCACCACCAATGGAAGCCGAGCCCGTAGACGATAAAACGCCAAAGCGCGGTGCGTGGCGCGAAGCCGAGCGGGAAAAGGTACGGGCGCAACGGTCCGAGGAGCGCGTTACCAAAACCCTGCGGCACGGAGGCGACCGTCACCGCCGAGCCTCCGTAGGCGTATCCCGAGGTCAAATAACTGCCGTAAAGCGCCCGATTCATGAAGAGCACGGGCGTGAGAACGACGGTCGCAGCGGCGACCAGCGCGGCCAGACGCACCCAGGGCACTGATCGGCGAAACAGTACCAGCAGGATGGCCGCGGCGAGGGCGAGCCAATATGCCTCAGACATCCTGATGGCCAAAGCGGCGCCCAAGAAGAAACCGGCAATGGCTCCATTGATCCAAGAAGGCGGCCGTGTCCCCGCCCGCGTCCGCGTCTTGAGCGGCGTTGCGAAAAAAAAGTATGCCGAAATGATGACCAACGCGACAAACGGTACGTTGGGCATGAACGTGCGTGCCGACCAGTACCACCACACCGGGCAAACCAGCAGCAGTAGGGCGGACAGTAAGCCGACGCGGGGATTGAACAGGCGCCGAATAAGGAAACCCCAAGCGATGGCCGCTAAGACGGCCAGGACGGGCGTGAAATACGGCAGGACGGCCAAGCCGGTGACTTTCGCCAGGACGCCGAAAAGGATGGGCAAACCGATGAATCCGACCGGGACCAGGAACTCATTGACCACGCGGATGCTGCGAGGGTGAATCAATCCGTCGGCAAAGTAATTCCGGTAATCGTACTCATATAGCCGGTCGGCCTTGGCAAAGAGACGGCTGAAGTACAGGTTGGCGGATTCATCCGGCGAGGCGGGGCGCGGCGGCGCCGCGATGACCAAAAACGAGTAAGCCAAGACGAAAACCACGCAGATCGCCGCCAGGACCAGCCGTTGACGTACCGCCTTTTTGGAAATCGCGGCGTGTCGGTGCCGCGGCCAGCGACCGCGCCACCCCCTTTTTCCTGATTCCATATTCATTTGATTCTCGTCAGGATGCTGACGATGGCGAACACGACGGCGAGCGCCAGCGTGCCCGTCGATAGGCGCACCAGCATGTTGACGTTCAGCCAAACGGCGATGAGCAGCAACATGATGCCGATGACCTCGGAAACCATTTTAATCTTGCCCCAGATGTT
>Ga0315291_10011069_pt1 | contig 11011 bp, 8 predicted proteins | sample YL17G12_20_MG_FD_203070 | JGI IMG/M metagenome (GOLD analysis project Ga0315291, IMG submission 203070) | Sediment microbial communities from Yellowstone Lake, YNP, Wyoming, USA - YL17G12_20 | ecosystem: Environmental > Aquatic > Freshwater > Lake > Sediment | place: USA: Wyoming | collected... | reverse complement strand
CAACGTAATTGGAGGTAGCCCCGTACCAGAAAGGCTCAAAAACCTATCCAGAACCAATCCTGAAATAAACTTCCTGGGATTCAGAGAAGACATTTTACATCAAATCAGGAAATCTCAAGTCGTCATAGGGTCTGGCAGAATTGCCATCTCCAGCCTTGCCCTCGGAGTTCCAACTATTGCTGTCGGGGAATCCTGTTCAATCGGGCTGGTTACCAGAGAGAATATAGCTGAAGCCTTGAAAAGCAATTTTGGAGACATAGGCAAAGTTCAGTCCTTTGATTTTGATAAGGTCAGAACAGATTTGATCTATGCTCTAAATGAAAAACCTTATGATGCAGATCTAAAGGCAACCATTCAGAAACAATTCGACATCGAAAAAGCGGGAAAAAGAATTGAATCCATCTACCGGAGATTGATCGCTTACAAGAAAAAGAAAGAAATACCCATCCTCGCCTATCATAGAGTAGTTGAGAGTCCAAGCGAAGCTGGAAAGCATGGAACTTATGTAATCAGAGAAAACTTCGACTGGCAGATGGGGTATTTAAAAAAGAAAAAATTTACCACCCTGACTTTTAAAGATTACCTTAATTTAACCGAAGAGCAAAAGAAAAATGGGAAATATACTCTCCTGACTTTTGACGATGGGTATGAGGATAATTACCGACTTGCTTTTCCGATATTGAGCAAATACGGATTCAAAGCCACGATCTTCCTGGTGGCTGACAAGCAGACAAACGAATGGGACAGGGCCGAATCCTCTGAGCCGGAAGTGAGATTGCTTTCAAAAGGAGAAATCTTAGAGATGAAAAAATACGGAATAGAATTTGGCTCCCATTCTTTGACACATCCTGATCTTACGAAAGTAGAGCTTGAAGCGGCAAATAAAGAAATTTTTGAATCCAAAAAGAAAATAGAAGAAATTATACAAGATGAAGTGATAACTTTCGCCTATCCTTATGGAAAGCTGAACCAGAATTTAAAAGAGATCGTAAAACAAGCGGGCTATAAATTTGGAATAGCCACAGATTCAGGTTCGGCAGCCATGGATGAAGACTGGTTTGAGATAAGGAGGATTCTCCTCTTCCCCAAAACAGGCAAAAGAAGCTTCAAGCGAAAAATAAGTGGACATTATAACTTCTGGAAGATGCGCAGGGGCGAGGTCTCTTTGCCCAGATAAGGGTTGGATAATCCAGCCCTTCATTTCTCATTTGTCATCAGTCATTTTTTCATCCCTTAATCCCTTGACTTTTTCAAATCATGAGATAAATTAACTAAAAGTTTTGTTTTTCTCTGCTGGTTCTTGGTCCCCTGGCCAACAACCTACACTTCGTTGGTGAGGACACCAACGAAGAACAATTAATTTCTTTTTATCATAATTTGAGCCTAATAAATTCAATCCTTTTCATCTTAATCCTCATCACCTGTTTCTGCTGTTTACTTTTCCTTTATAGTGTCTTCAAAATAACCAGAAAACCTATATCTCGCTCTCCGGGCAAAGTGGACACCTTGCCGATCTCCATCTTAAAACCTCTGCAGGGAATCTCGCCGGAGCTAAAAGGAAATCTTGCCACTTTCTGCAATCTGGATTATCCGGAATACGAGCTAATCTTCTGTGTGGAAAAAAAAGAAGACCCGGCGCTTCAGGTGGTAAAAGAGCTCCAGACTGAATGCCCGCAGGCGAAAATTAAAATTGCCACTGAGGACAGCCATCCGGGTTACAATCCCAAAGTCAGAAACCTCATCCGGGGGATGAATAAAGCCTCTTATGATTTAATCCTGATAAGCGATGCAGACGTTCGTGTGGAGAAGAATTACCTGCGTGATTTGACTACTTTGATTGAAGACCTGAAAGTTGGGATTGTAACCAATCTGATCCGGGGAAAAGGAAATAGTTCCTTAGGCTCGATCCTGGAAAATCTGAATTTAAACTTTTTTGTTTTGGGAGGAACCTGTTTTCTTTATCATTTCTTCGATTATACCTGTATTACTGGTAAATCCATCCTATTTAGAAAAGCTGAAATAGAGAAAATGGGTGGTTTTCCCAGTATAAAAAATTTCCTGGCAGAAGACCAGATTTTGCAAAAGAAGTTCGAACGTTTTGGGAAAAAAGCAATCCTTTCCCCTTGCCTGATCACCAGCAACACCAGCCAGAGAACCCTGGTAAGATTCTTCAAACGAAATGTGCGCTGGTCCCAGATGCGCGTGAAGTTGGGAGGAATAGGGTACCTTTCAGAGCTTTTCGTAAATCCCGTTCTGTTTGCTACGCTTCTTTGTTTTATTTCCCAATTTTCTGCTTTTTCCATTAAGGTTCTTGTAGCGATCAGCATTTTCAAGATAATAGTTGAATCGATCCAGGGAAAACTCATCCAGGCGCAAGCAGGATTTTTCTCATATCTTCTGGTTCCTCTGAAAGACCTCCTGGTAGGGATAATCTGGTTTACACCTTTTTTCAAAACCTCAGTCGAATGGCGCGGGTCCAAATTCAAGCTCAGGAGGTATACTGAATTGGAGCCTCTTTAGACCAGACCAGTAGGTCAGGAGCCTCGCGCTCCTGACTAAAATCTGGAGTATAAACCTTCAGAAAAAGTAGGTCAAGCATGTCCACCAGAGGGGGACTGCTTGACAAATCATAAAATGGCTTGTCGTCTAAAGGTAAAGCAAAAGCTTTACACTCCAGTCACTGAAAGCTCAACTTAATATTCACAATTTCGGGGATAGTCCCGGTGCGGATCGGTGGACCCCAGGTGCCAGCACCGGAGGAGACATAAATCTGGGTATCACCCTTTCTTTTATATCCACAGCTTACTTCATAGATCATATCGGTGATATAGGTCAGGGGCCAGATTTGACCGTGATGAGTATGCCCTGAGATCTGGAGGTCTGCGCCGTTTACCACTGCTTGAGACAGGTTAAGCGGCTGATGGTCAAGCAGAATAATGGGATAACTTTTGTCGACCTGCGCCATTAGTTCTTCCAGAGGCTTACGCTGCTTGCCAGTAAATCCTTTTATCGATCTATCTTCTCTTCCCACAAGGTAAAAACTGTTATTCACTTTCAAGATGCTGTCCCTCAACATTAAGACATTATGATCAGCCAGATACTTACAGGCTTTTTCCACACCTCCGATGTACTCGTGATTTCCAGTGACAGCGACCATGCCAAGTTTGGATTTTATGTTCTTAAGCGTTTCGCCCAAATTCTGTTTGATCACCGGGCCTAAATCCTCGTCCACGATGTCTCCAGGCAAAATCACGATATCGGGATTGAGCTGGTTGATTTTTTCGACAATCCGGCTAAATCTTGAGCTGCCGACAATCGTACCCAGGTGAATGTCCGATACAACCGCAAGATTCACCGTTCTCAGGCCATTTGCTTTTTTGGGAATGTTCAGATTAAGAGTTCTGATCCTGGGATTCAAAGCGTTAATATAACCTGCCAAGACTGTAATCGCCACAACCCCAATAGCAACCAAAGCGACAATCTGTTTTGCTTTCACATAATTTACTGTGATGACTGATGGAAAAAGCGGGAACCAGTGGTTGAGCAGTCTTAAAAAATCTAACAGTACCACTATCAGAAAGAAATATACCATTGCACCCAGCCAGAAGGAGCCGACCCATATCAAAACTTGACTGGGTTTGGAAAGCCAGAAGCCTTCCATCACCCTGCCGAGAATGAATGAAAGTACCACGAACCAGAATACAATGGGATAATATATTCTGAGAGTGGAAGCGTGAGGAATAGCCTGCAATCCTCGAATGAAAATATAATAATTTATCAGCCCATAAATTGTGAGGGCTATAATGAAAAAGAATAAGAAGTGCATTATTTTCATTCTTTGAAAAAAATTGTAGGTCAGGAGCCTTGGGCTCCTGCCACAATTCATCTGTCTATTCTGGAGTATAAACCTTCAGGTTTATCTGGGTAAAACTGAAGTTTTACACTCCAGCTGCAGTAATCACTTAAAATTCCTGATGAAATTTATTATCTCGTTTATGTCCGGCAGTTTTCCAATTTCATACACTTTGAAGAATATTATCTTCTGGTTTTCATCCAGAATTATGTTCGCCCTTTCAGAAAATCCATTCTTCTCCCGGAAAATCCCGTAAGCTTTTGCCACCTCCCCGTGGGGCCAGAAATCCGATAATAAGGGCGTATTTTTTATCCCCAGACTTTCAGCCCAGGCTTTCTTTGAAGGGACCGTGTCAACGCTCAAACCCAAGGCAACAGTGTTCAAAGAGTCCAGAGTAGCTTTGTTATCCTCCAGCGACTTCATCTGCTTAGCGCACACCTCAGTCCATGCCTGGGGATGGAAAGAGAGAAGAACCTTTTTACCCTTAAAGGACGACAGCTTGAATTCCTTGCCGTTCTGGTCTTTGAGCATAAAGTCCTTCGCCTGCTTGCCTATCTCTTGTTTTCTTTCCTCGTCCATCTTACTCCTCACTTTTATTGGTTTTGGATTTTTGATTAATCAGAAAAATACACAAAAAAATATGCCTGTCAAACCCTTTTTGAGGGGATTTGCAGAAATTGATTTCCCGTGAAGAAAAGTGATAAAAAAAGAACCTGTCAAATCCTTGTCGACAGGTCCTTATATTTCTGACGATCACAACTGCGGGTTAAAGACCATAAGCTCTGATTTCCTTATTTGGCTTCGAACACTGCATCCAGTTCCTGATAAGCCGTGTGCATTTTATCCAGCTTATCTTCTATCTTCTTGTTATCCTTACCGTTACAAGCCCTTACCAGATCATCTACTGAGGATTTCAAAGCTTTCCTTTTTTCGGTAAATTTAGGAGCGATCTCCTTGGATTTCTCAGGCAGCTCAACCTTCATAAGTACGTCCATCTTCTCCTGTAGAGCGGGAGTTGAAGCTTTGATCGCTTTATAATCTTTATTAGGTAAAGCTTCATGCCAGAGAGGATATAGAACTAAATGAAAACCTTCTAATTCCTTGACCCGGGGAGCGAAAAACCGAACCAGCTGTTCGTAGGCGGAATGAAGATTCTCAGTTGCTTTGAGTAAAGCTTCATTGTCAGTACCTTTTGATTTCTCCTCTAAGTCCAGGACTGCGTTAGCTAAAGCCTCTCTTTTCTTTTCGTAATCATCTTTCTTATCTCTGTAAAATCCCGGAAGCTCCGCCTTTTGAATCACTGCCATTTTTTCCTTGAACTTTGGAACCGCATCCCTGATTGCCTGATAATCTTTTTCAGCATAAGCTGTATGCCAAATCGGCTGAAGAACTTCGTGAAACTCTGCAAGACCCTGGAGCCTGGGCTTGCTCATCCCGGTAGTTTGCTGGGTGCCTGCTGGGGTCTGGGCTAAAACAGAAGAAACTACAAAAAATGAAACAAGCAGGAATGAAAGAAATGCAACTTTTTTAGATAATACCATAATCAACCTCCCGTTAAGTTTTTTTAAGTTTTCGTCACCTTTAGATTGATATTTCTACCGTCTTTAGCTCAATCTGCACCTCCATAGTCGAATGCTATTCCCTCCCATCACTTATATTTGACGGACTTTTTTTTCAGATCATTTGAAGGAACTTGTGAAAATGTTCTCAAGAAGAATTATATTTCACAATACTTTGTGATCTTGATTAATTCTTAACATCCTGCGAATTTTGTAAGAGAAGTTTATAAAACGAACAGAAAAGGGGGAAATTCATCTGTAGATTTAGGAGAGAATTTGAAGAAAATCTGCGAAAAAAAGTGCCTGTCAACCCTTGTTAGACAGGCACTTAAGTTTCTTGGTAGCGCTACGGGGAGTCGAACCCCGGTTTGATGGCTGAGAACCACCCGTCCTGGGCCACTAGACGATAGCGCCGCGCGAGCAAGCTGGTTAATAGTTGATGGTGGATAGTTCATGGTAAAAACAAATTCGGGGATTGACCATCGACTATCAACCATCTACCAGTCTGCGGACACAATATAATAATGGTTTCAAATTAGGCAAGAAAAAAAATCAAGGCACACGGTTCACATACTCTCAGCCATACTGTTCACTTGTCATGCCCAGTGTGCCATCTTGCATTTCTGTTCAAACGAATTGCAGTAAGAAGTTTCTCAAAGTTGTCGGCAACAAACACGTTGTTTTCGGGATCATAGATGAGTAGGAAAATATTCTTCGCGATATTCCCTGGCTGAAAGTGACTTTTGGTGCCTATGCCTTTTGTGACAATGATGCCTAATGCTTTTTTCCCCCAAAATCTCCGGTATTTAGAAAGCTGATCAACAGTCATTTCAATTTGGCTATCTGAACGTAGCCAACTTTTACTCTCCATCACTATAAATGGCAAATCTGTCTCGAATGGTTCAAGCAAACAGTCGATTTCCTCGCTCTTCCAACGATAGTGAAATAAAGGTTTGTACCCCTTTATCTTTCGAATCAAAAGCGTTACTGAAAGTCTTAATAGATCATCGTGCTCAGAAACGGATGGGATTCCTCTGTCTTCTTCTTTTGTATATTTCGCAACGAGAAACTTGGATTCTCCTTCCCGATCTTTTCTTCTGAAGAAAGTTAGTGACAGTTGTTGGGCTTTCTGCAAAGATGAAACATAAATCTGCTTCAGCAGAAATGAGAACTCCCCTGCATTCTCCAACTCAGTTTCGATTGTTTTCAAGTCTTCAAACTTTTTTCGTGCTTCATCATCGCCTGACCGTTCTATTAATCTCTGAATATTATCTTCAAGTTGCCTTTTAGATAATTCAGTACACCTTTTGTACTCAAAAGGATCGTACTCGGCCAAAGCACGAAGGCCGATAAGGGCAAAGAGTTGTACTCTTTCAGCATTCATGCTACAATCACCTCGATTTCATTACTAATCAGATCTGGGATCAGGTATTCGTCAGGGAATTGTCCAAGGCTTATCAGTCTACTTACATGAATGTTTGAGAGGTTGATTTTCCACAGAAGTGGACGAAACGCTGGCACAGGTGCGGATGCTATTTCGGCCAAGAGTGAGGCTATGTCTCCTGGAGAAAGGTTGGAACCTGATATCCAATTTGACAGTTTATTTCGTAGTTGTTCAATCCGACTATTATTATAGTCATTTGTCTGCACAATCCTGTCAAGTTCTTGATAAAGAATTAACGGATTGGAAGAACTACCATTCTTCTCTGGATTCAAAGAGGTAGAGAACCAAGTTCTGTAAACACCACCGAAGAAACGATCAGCGATGTCAATGGCTAGCCACGTCTGACAACTGTAAGCGAAAGGTTTGTTTAAGTGTCGTGCTAATGTCGACATCTAACTCTCATACTGACTTCTACAACAACGTTGGCACTTCCTAGTTGTTTAGACGTAAAACGAGTGACATGTTAATGCAACTTAGATGCGTTTGCTCAACTATGCATGATTCGACTAATATAGCTCACTACCCAACCCTGTCAAGCAATATCTTTGGGACAACAATTGCGAACTAGGTCCGGAGTTCTCTCAAATATCTAGTAACTTTAGTTATATCGATTCTCTCACCTTATGTCTGCTCATATCATACAAAGTTCTATACCTTTCCCTAAAACCATCCTTCCCTTTTCATTACCTCCGCCGCAATCCTGCCGCTGGGACCATCTCCCCGGGCTACGGAGACTCCAACACTCTTCCCGACAGCCTCAGATATCTCTGCAATGTCCTTATGCGTGAATCCCGGACACAAAAGAATCGAGTGAATTCCCTCCTCTTTGACGTACCTTCTGCAAACCTCGACTGCTTCGTCTTGATTCCTGACCAGCGTCACAAACAGCTTATATTTAGACGTTTCAATTACGCTTTTGTGCTTTTCCGGGTCTGCATCCGGCGTATGGGCAAGAAAAAGTGTCTTGAATGCCATATTCACCACCTCCTATCAGCAATTTCTACGTAAAAGAGCTAAGCATTTTGCTCAATTTAAAACAATATCTCCAAAAAACAAATTATTTAGTTTAGTATCCCCCACACCTGACAAAATGATAATTTGAGGAGCGACAGACTCCTGAATAGCTACGGAAATTTCTACAAAAAATGGAAACTTTTTCTTGAGTCATCAGTATATAAAAGTTGAGGCACATTTTTTGAAAAGATGAGGAGGCCTCTCAACTGATTGTCGTGAAATTCAAACTGGGAGAACATAATGAAAAATCGAAAAAAGTTTCTTAGTTTATTTTCCCTGTCTCTTCTTCTTCTCCTTTTTATTCCTGCAAATCTGTTGGCTAATCAAGTTGAAGAAGATAGTGTAAAAAGCATCACCGCCTACAGGGTTAATGACGGGGTGAAAATCGACGGGGTATTGGATGAAGACTGCTGGAGCAAAGCGGAAAAATCAGGCGGTTTCGTGCAGGCAGACCCGCATGACGGCGAGCCTGCCACTGAATCGACCTACGTGCAGGTGTGTTATGATAACCAGGCGCTTTATGTAGCTGTTACCTGCATGGAAAACGAGCCGGATAAGATTTTGAAAATCCTGACCCGCAGGGACCGCTTCAGCTCAAGCGATGCAGTCAATCTGGGGATCGATTCCTACCATGATCACCAGACCGGTTACATGTTCAAGACTTATTCTTCCGGCACACAGTACGACATATATTATTTCAACGATGGCTCTGAGGACGACTCCTGGGATGCGGTGTGGGAATCTGCAGTGAAAATCGGAAAAGACCGCTGGACAGTTGAATATAAGATACCTTTTTCCTGTTTGAGGTTTTCCCAGGGTGATAACCACACCTGGGGATTTTATGTCTCACGGAACCTGATGCATAATCAGGAAACTGACCGCTGGGTAAGAATCCCTTCAAATCAAGCCGGGTATGTGTCCAGATGGGGACATCTGACCGGGATCAAAGATATCGACCCTCCGATGCATTTAGAGATTTTGCCCTACGTAGTCTCCACGGAAAAAACCGAGCCTGAAAGACTGGGAAACCCGGATGGCAGGGAGTTTTTCGGAAATGTCGGAGTCGATTTAAAATACGGATTAACCCCGAATTTGACTCTGGATGCTACTGTCAACCCTGATTTTGGGCAGGTAGAAATCGATGAGATCGTTTTAAACCTCTCCAATTATGAGACCTTTTATCAGGAAAAAAGACCATTTTTCTTAGAGGGTGCCAAGATTTTCGAGCCGATCCAGACCGATCTGTGTCAGCTTTTCTATTCGCGAAGAATCGGCAAGGACCCAGGATATGCTGATTCGGCTGAGTATTACTTCCATCGTCCCGCCTCGACAACTATATTAGCCGCTGCAAAAATTACCGGTAAGACAAAAGGAGGGACAACTATTGGATTTCTCAATGCGGTAACTGACCGGGAAAAAGCTGACTTCTGGCACGTAGACGGGTTCCGCACAAAAAGGACAATTGAGCCGGAGGCAAACTATAATGTCATTAGACTCAGCCAGGATATCTTCAAGAATTCCGTAATAGGAATTATGAGTACGGCGGTCAACCAGAAGGGTAAAACCCCGTCTTATGCCGGTGGTCTGGACTGGAACCTGCGTTTCCTGAAACAAAACTATTCTTTTATAGGTCAGACCTTTGGGAGCTCTAACGGAGAAAAGGAAAGAGGTCTGGGGTATTTGACTGCACTGGGAAAAGAAGGAGGGGAGCACTGGAGAGGGAACGTTGTCTGGTTCTATCTGGATAAAAAGATCAATACCAATCGTCTGGGATATATGAAAAGGAACGATCTGCAAGGAGGCAGCATATGGATTCAATATAAAACCCAGAAGGAATCCTGGATAATAAGAAACTCCTGGAACAATTTTAACCTATCCTATGATGCCAACTTGAATCATGACCGTCTGGATTGGGGTTTCAATTTCAACAGCTCGGTTCAATTGACCAATGGCTGGAACGTGGGAGGAGGGTTCTACAGCGACTTAGGAGTGACTTATACTGACTGGGAAGTCCCTTCCCAGCTTTTGAAAATCCCGATCGGAAGAAGCGGCTGGTTCAATCTAAACACGGATGAAAGAAAAAAAGTTTCCGGAGGTATTAACTACGAGCTGGGAAACTACTGGGACGGGGTTTCCGAGAGCATTGATCTCTGGGTGACCTTGAAACCACGCTCAAATCTTGAGCTAATCCTGGAACCGAACTGGAACCGTATGCGGGATATAAGCCGGTTCGTGGGATATGCTCAGGATGCCTCTGATTCCTCCTCCCTTTACATCTTCGGAAAACAAGCAGTTGACCGGGCAGGTCTGGACTTTAGAGGAACCTACACCTTTACCAGAGATTTGACTGTTCAGCTTTACACCCAATTCTTTTTCGCTACAGGAGAATATGCTGACCTTGAGAGATTCTATCCGGTGGACAAGTTTTCTCCATTGGGAAACGTAATTAATTTTTACCAATTTCGGACTGATTTCCACAGAAGAGAGTTTGCCTCTAATCTTATCTTACGCTGGGAATACAGACCGGGCAGCACTTTGTATTTAGTCTGGACTCAGGGCAGGTACAATTATGAAGCAGGCGATTTCAATCTGAGAAAGGACTTCTCCAAATTGTTCGATACGATTTCAGACAATATCTTTCTAATCAAAACAAATTATTGGTTCAACCTGTAGAATCTTGATCTCTTATTGGACTAATTCTTCTCTAACAATACGAAAAAACTCTTCCCTGGCTTTTTGCTCTATCCAGGGCTTATGCCCGCATTTTTTCAGCAGGATGAATCGAAAGTCCTTCAACACAGAAGACAGAGGCTTTTGAACACCTTCAGCCGGATGCGGATCGTAATCTCCATGGATCGCAACCACCGGGCACTTGATAGATTCTCCAAGTTGCAGAAGCTTTCCGCTTCTTCTCAGCTTTTCAGCCTCTTTCCATACGTTTTGAAAAATATCGACCCGAAAATCAACGGATTCGGATTTCTGAGTAATAGGATCATAAGCGTCAGCCCTTAAAAATAATTCTCCTAACCGGCTGAAAACTTTGCCTTTGTCTTCAGCCGCTGGGTCATTGAGAACCCTAATCAGAGATTCTGCCTCTTTTCTATCCTTCTGGCTAAGACGGTTTAATCTTGTCTTCTGAAT
>Ga0315291_10011068_pt1 | contig 11012 bp, 7 predicted proteins | sample YL17G12_20_MG_FD_203070 | JGI IMG/M metagenome (GOLD analysis project Ga0315291, IMG submission 203070) | Sediment microbial communities from Yellowstone Lake, YNP, Wyoming, USA - YL17G12_20 | ecosystem: Environmental > Aquatic > Freshwater > Lake > Sediment | place: USA: Wyoming | collected... | reverse complement strand
TCGGCCGGTACTCGAACTCGGCCAGCGAGACCACCAGCGGATGATGGCCCCACGTTCCCTTGTAGGAGAGGTCCATTCCTTCTTTGCACTCGCCGGTGGTGACCACCAGCGTGCCGTCGCAGTCGATCGTGGCCCGCTTGAAGAACGCCTTCGGCTGCCTGGCCCAGACCGTCAGCCGGGCTTCGTCGATGGCCTCGACCAGCCCGCTCTGCTCCGCCAACCGCTGCATCAGACCGATCCCGCCCACGGTGATCCCGCGGACTTTGTCGGCCAACTCGTAGCGGACGTTCCTGACCGCGAACATCGGTCGGCCGCCGTTGCCGGCGGGCCGTTCCAGGCGACGCTCGATCCGCCGCTTGGCACGGGCCAACTTGTTCCCTATACTGGTTTTCACTCGAAATCCTCCCTGTGCCGCGGGGAAGAGAATCAACGTACACCCTTTAGACCCGCGAAAACACGGGAGGTTTCGAGTTTTTTGCGATTTCAGCCCGAAAACTTCGCTTGATCAAGGACTAGGGGATGGTGGGGTTGGCCCGCACGATCCGTGCGGGCCGGCTCGCGACCGCGGCGGGCACCGTGCACAGCATGGTCGCGGGCGGCACGTCTCAAGCCAGGCGGGTACCGTGCGCAGCACGGTCGCGGCCGGAAACCAGAAACAGAGTACTGCCGATGTCCACTGCCAGTCACGACTCCGGCGTGGAAATCCGCCTTGGGCCTGGTCCGCTGGGGGATCCGGTGGCCGGCGACCGGGTACCCTCTGGGTGGCGGGCGGCCGACAGCGGGATCTGGCTCGATGGCGGCGTGTTGGCCTGCGCCTGCCCCGAATGCGGCGTGCCGATGTCCATCCGCTTATGGCTGATGGTGGCCGACTGCTTTCGCTGCGGCACCAGTATCGAGCTGACCGAACAACAGGAGCAGGAGGCGCTGCGTCTGCTGCGGGAGCACGAGGAGGCGAAGCGGGCGGAGTCGAGGCAGGCGGCCGCCGCGATCTCGCCCAGCGTGCTCCGCCGGCCGAAACCGCCACCGCCGCCACCTCCACCTTCGGCGTTCCCGCCGGCGGCCGAGCCCGAAGCCCTACCACTGCCCCGGCAGGCTGCATCCCGGTCGGCCCCGGCTGCGACCGCGGCTGCGGCCGCCGTGGCCGGTGGGCGAACCGGCCGGGTGGCTGCCTCCCGGGTGCCTCGTGGCGCCCGGGCCCACGTCCGCGATCTGCACGAGAAGGGGGGGCTGGCCGTCTTCTTCGGCAGGCTGTTGAAGGACCTGCCGGCCTGGTTCGTGAGCCTGGTGGTCCACCTGATCGCCTTGCTGTTGTTGTCGCTCTGGTACGCCACGCCGGCGGAAAAGGCGCCGGCCATCATCCTGTCTACCTCCGTCAGCCCGGACGACGTGGAGGGCCAACAGGGCAGGTGGAGCCTGCTGGAGAAGGCCTTCGAGTTTGAGGATCCCGGTTCGATCGAGATGAAGAGCCCGCTGGAGCAGCCGGGGGCCCCAAGCGAGGACCCGCTGGCGTTGGAGGCGGTGGAGCTGCCGTCGCGGATGCCCCGCGCGGTGGCCAGTCTGCCCGACTCGACCGCCAGCGCTTTGATGCCTGCACCTTTGGCGCCTTTGGGGCAGATGCTCAGCGGCCGCGATCCGGCGGTGCGTGCCCACATGGTCCGAGACGCCGGGGGGACCTCGGAGACGGAGGCGGCTGTGACCCGGGGACTGGTCTTCCTCTCCCGGCACCAGAAACCCGACGGCCGCTGGAGCCTGCACGACTTCGCCGGCACGCCGGATTGCGACGGGACGTGCCGCGGTGCCGGCGACGTTCGCAGCGACGTGGCCGGCACTGCCCTTTCGCTGCTGCCTTTCCTCGGCGCCGGCCAGACGCATCGGCAGGGCGAATACAGCCAGCAGGTCGGCAAGGGGCTCAACTGGCTCGTGGAACACCAGGCATACGACGGCAGCCTGTGCGACGGGGGCCAGATGTACGCCCACGGCCAGGCCGCCATCGCGCTGTGCGAGGCCTACGCCCTGACGCACGACGAGCGCTTCCGCGAGCCGGCCCAGAAGGCGCTGGATTTCATCGTGCGGGCCCAGCACAGCGCGGGCGGGTGGCGGTATCAACCGAAACAGCCCGGCGACACCAGCGTGGTCGGCTGGGAGCTGATGGCGCTGAAAAGCGGGCAGATCGCCTATCTCCGGGTGCCTCGCCAGACGTTTGAGCAGGCGGGCCGCTTCTTGAACCGCGTGCAGGCGGATCATTACGGCGGGCTGTATACGTACCAACCCCATGGTCGCCCCACCCCGGCCATGACCGCCGAGGCGCTGCTCTGCCGCCAGTATCTCGGCTGGCCCAGGGAGCACGCCGGGCTGAGGACCGGCGTCGAATACCTGCTCGAGCATCTTCCCGATCCCGGCAGACCCAACGTCTACTACTGGTACTACGCCACGCAGGTGATGCACCACTTCGGCGGCAGGCCCTGGGAGACGTGGAACGCCAAGATGAGCTACGCGCTGGTCACCATGCAAGAAAAAAGCGGCCATGCCGCCGGGAGTTGGGCGCCGGTGGGCCAGAGCACCGAAGGCGGCTTCGCCGGCAGCGGCGGGCGGATCTACATGACCAGCCTGGCCATCTGCACGCTGGAGGTCTACTACCGTCACATGCCGCTCTACGGCCAGGCGGTGTTGACGGGGTTCGAGTAGGGGAAATAGGGATTGGGGATTAGGGACTAGGGACGAGAGTCTGACTGTATTCCTCACGCTCCGCGTGAGGCGAACGATTCGGACCGCACTCCTCACGTTCTACGTGAGGGCCGGGTGTACTCCTCACGCTCCGCGTGAGGACCGGATCGTCCCCGACAATCCGAGCCGTTTCGACTCGTGGACGTACTCGCCAGGCCTCAAGCGAGCCTTGGCCGGGTTGTCGGCGATGTAGCGGCGGTAGTGATCGAACGCCTCCGCAGACCGCACCAGATGGTCAAACCCGTCTTGTTGCCAGAACCGCCCCTTGCAGCCCAAGGCACGATTGATCTGTCTGGCCGTGTAGTGCTTCCACGACTGGCATTGGCCGAGCATGGCGTCCTCGTCGGGGAACGCAGCCAACAGATGCACGTGATTGGGCATCACCACGTAATCGGCCAATACGTAGCGATCCCCGTCAAAATGGCACAAGCTGTCCCCGACGATCCGGGCCAGGGCCGGCTGGCGCAGGACACATCCGCCATGCAACGCGTCGAGCTGCTCGTTCCAGCGATCGGATACGTACCTGGCAAACCGCCCGGCAAGATCGTTTGGCAAAGCCCGCAAGCGGGCCTCCCAATCGGCGCAGGCCGGGTCGATGCCGTGCCGGCGCAGCCAGGCTTTGCGCTCTGCCAACCAGCCTGCGACCACCCGGGCCGGCATCGAGTCCCACGTGCGGAAGGTGATGAAGCAGATGGTTCCCCGCTGCGACCAGTGCGGCAGGCGGCGATCGAGCACCTTGTATTCCTGGAGCGGATCGAATGCCTGCAGCGGCAGTTCCAAGGGAGCAGGCCGCTTGCTCGGAACCTCGCCCATGACTTCCCCTCGTACTCCGCACGCTCCGTTGTACTCCTCACGCTCCGCGTGAGGCAGAGCAATCAGGACCGCGCTGCTCACGCTCCGTGTGAGGCCCAAATACCATTCTACAGGCTCGAAACCACTGGCGAATACCCACCCGCAGGGCCACCTGCCAGAGTCTGGCCGACCTCACGCGGAGCGTGAGGAGTACAAGGGGGCGTGAGGAGTACAAAGGCACTACTTGCGGCGTCTGCACCAGATCAAACCGGCCACGGCTCCGCACACCAACGAGGCTATGCTCCCGGGCTCAGGAATCGCTGCCACCCGGAAACCGATGTCGCCAATGTCGTAGTTCTCGATCGTCGGGTCGCGGATGCCCCAGCGAGTGGAGGCCAGCAAGTTCCGTGAGTCGCCGCGCCAATCCCCGCCCCGAATGGCACGCGACGAGCCGGCGACAATCTCGGTTTCGGTCCACTCCCAAACGTTGCCCCCCTGATCGAACGTGCCGCAAGGGCTGTCGGATAAACCAAAGTTGCCGACGGGGGTTGTATAGTACGGACTACCAACCGTGTAATCGCCATCCCCGTAGTTGGCTGTATTGCCCGTGTCGCCCTCCGGGTTTGCGTTGTTGGGCACGGCATTTGTCCCGGTCGGATAATCCCAGTAGTTGCCTGTCACACCGTCGTTCTTATGATAGGCCGCTTTGTACCACTCGTCCTCCGTGGGAATCACCCAAGTTGCCCCAGTCTTTCGGGTCACAGCCATCAGTGCGGCCTGGGTCGTTGCACCGTTGAGGTAATACGAGCCGTCCTCCGTCGTCGAGATCCCCTGCGCGCCGGTCGGCTGGCCGTTATGTAGCCAGTTGGCAAACCGCGCTGCGTCGCCCCACGACACGTAGTTCACCGGCCGGTTCGCCCAGTCGGAGCCCACGCTGTAGGTGTAGGTGCCCGACGAGCCGCTCCGCTGAATTCCGCAGCCGTAAGTGCCGGCCATTCCGGTGCTGTACAGCCCGTAGGTGTCCGTCGCCGCGACCTTGTTTAGGAACTCGGCGTAGTGCCCGGCCGTGACCTCGAACTTGCCGATCTGGTAAGTGTACGCCACGCCGCCGACAATCGCGTTGGGACCGTAGCCCCCCGCACCCGCGCCGGAAAGCTCACCGGCATTGCCCGCGTTGCCCACGGGGACCATGTCCAGGCTCGTCAAGCCGGGGCCCATGTTGAACACGTCGGCCTGGAGGGAGGCCGATGCCAAGGCGAAGAACCCTGCCAGCATCATGATACTCGCTTTACGCCACTTCATGGTTGGCTCCTCATCGTGTGTGTGAGATGCAACTGTACTCCTCACGCTCCGCGTGAGGCCAACAAATCAGACCATACTACTCACGCGGAGCGTGAGGAGTACATGCGGCGTCCGCACCAGATCAAACCCGCCACGGCTCCACATACCAACAAGACGATGCTGCCGGGCTCAGGAACACTTGCCACGCGAAAACCGACGATGTTCTCCTCCTGCCACGCGAACTGCAGGTCGGCCTCGGAGCCGGCGAGTTCGAGCAAGCGCTCGTACCAACTGCCGCCGCGGAGAACACGATACGAACCATAGGCAACACTCTCGTTCAACTCCGAGAGGTTGCCGCCCTGGTCGAAGGTGCCATAGGGGCTTGCCGAGTTCTCAAACTCCCCCGCCACGCTCGCGTAGTACGGGGGGCCAATGGTGAAGTCCGCAGGCTGGTTGGGCCAGTTCGAGTCAAAGTTCGCGCTGTTGCCCGGATCGGGGTCAATGAGGTCGTTGCTGGGTGTTGAGTCGCTGCTGGTGGGATAGTCGAAGTAGTTCGTCGTCACGCCGTCGTTCTTGTGATAGGCCGCCTTGTACCACTCGTTGTTCGTGGGAATGAAATACAGCGCGCCTGGCTGCCGGGCGAACGTAATTTCATTGCCGATGTTCACGTACGCCCCACTCTCGGTGTCGCCGGTGCCCCGGGCGTTGTGCAGCCAGTTACAAAACCGCGCTGCGTCCCAGAGGCTCACGTAGTTCACCGGCCGGTTGTCCCAGTTCGCATCGCCCCCCTTCGGTGAATAGATGTACGGATCCTCTACCGTGCCCAACCCACTCCGGGTGATCCCGCCCCATTCGGCCATCTCGGTGTTGTAGAGTCCGTACGGGTCCCCCACACTCGCCTTGGCCGTGAGGAACTCCCGCCACTGGGCGTTGGTCACCTCGTACTTGCCGATCAAGTACGGCTCGGCCACACTGCCGTAGCCGGTATCGTCGTTGTCATTGCCCGCGTTGCCGACCGGCACGAACTCCAGGTTCGTTAGGCCCGGCCCCATGTTGAACACGTCGGCCTGGGCGGCCGACGACGCTAAGACGCAGAACCCTGCCAGCATCGTGATACTCGCTTTGCGCCACTTCATGGTTGGCTCCCATCGTGTGTGTGAAATCCAACTGTACTCCTCACGCTCCGCGTGAGGCCAACAAATCAGACCATGTTCCTCACGCGGAGCGTGAGGAGTACACCTTCAACTGGATGCGTCATGCGCGCCGCGGTCTCCCTGCCCGGAAGGCGATGGGCCCATTGTACCACAGGCCCAAGCAAATCGCGCTTCCGCGCCAGCGAAATCTCGGCCTATTTGCCCCCACCCCACAAGAAGGGCCTGCGGGCGGCTTGGTTGCCGAAGTCCCTCGCCTGAAACACATCGGCGGCCGTAACTGCGTGTTGCGTTTTCGCCACCCCTGACCCGCGGGAGCCGCCTGCGTTGGCTTGTCGCGCCTGACGCAACCACTTTCCCGCAAACGAGATCCAACACCTGCCAGCCTGCCGCGCCCCCCGCGGCCAGATGCGGCACGGCCGTTGCTCGCTCTTCAGCATTCAGCACTCAGCATTCAGCATTCAGCATTCCCATGATCCACGTTCAGGAAATCAACGACATCCACGAGCTGGGCAGCTATCGGCCGTTGTGGAACCTGCTGCTGCCACAGACCCGGCAGGCCACGTTCTTCCAGTCGTTGGACTGGCTGGAGGTCTTCTGGAAGCACTACGGCGGCGGAGGGCGGCTGCGGGCGTTGGTGGTCTGCTCCGACGGGCGGCCCGTGGGAATCCTGCCGTTGATGGTCCGCACCGAACGCACGCGCTTGGGACGACTTCGCGTGCTGACCTATCCGCTGCACGACTGGGGGACCTTTTACGGGCCGATCGGCCCGAGCCCCGGCGCCACGCTCACCGCCGGCCTGCAACACATCCGCCAGACCCCGCGCGATTGGGACCTGCTCGATCTCCGCTGGATCGACCGTGACGACTGCGACCACGGGCAGACCGAGGCAGCCATGCGCCGGGCAGGTTTCCATCCCCGCAGACAGGCCTGGGCCCAGGCGCCGGTGGTCGACATGCAGGGCACCTGGGAGGAATACTGGGGTAGCCGCCCAAGAAAGTGGCGGCAGAACGTCCGCAACGGTCGGCGGCGGCTCGTCAACCAAGGAAAGGTCACCTTCCTGCGATACCGTCCCCGGGGCACAGTCCACAGGCAGGGAGGTCCCCGCTGGGATCTCTACGACCAGTGCCTCGCAGTCGCCGAGCGGAGTTGGCAGGGCTCGTCGGCCAACGGCACCACGCTCTGTCACGCCACTGTCCGCGACTACCTCCGCGAGACGCACGCAGCGGCCGCCCGAGCCGGGGCGCTCGATTTGGCCTTGCTGCTGTTGGATCAGCAACCGATCGCATTTCTCTACCACTACCAGTATCGGGGTCAGGTGTGCGGGCTGCGCAAGGGATTCGACCCCGCGTTTGCGGCCCTCAGGCCGGGCACGGTGCTGGATCAGATGGTGCTGGAAGACAGTTTCCGGCGCGGAGATCGCCTCTACGACATGGGCGTCGGCTCGCTGGAAGTCAAGCGGCACTGGCAGACGTCGATCCGCACCAGCTACCGCTACACCCACTTCCCCATCACCGTGCCCCGCGCCCAACTGCTGCGGATGAAGCGTTGGATCCAGGAGAAGATCCACGGGCAGCAGTACGTGGCCTGCGCCCAGACGACGTGAGCGGGGCAGGACGGCAAGACTGGTTAGATTCTCGCGCTTGCTGCGTAGCGCGGCCTCCTGCCGCAGGCAAAGCCCGCCGAGCGCAGTCGGCGAGCGTTTCACATCGTGGTCGGCTCCCGGCTACACGCGGGTGCATATCCTGCAGACAGTATGCCAGGATCTAAAAGGCCTCGCTCGGTTATGGTGGACGGCTCGACCCTAGCTGCCGATATGCTATGATGCACACGGCACATCTCCATGCCCTTTCCGCCATCGGATGCCGGATCACAGCGTGAACAGACAGAGCATCGGACAACGAATCGGCAGGAAACAACGATCGTTAAGGGTTTTGCCATCGTCCTGGTGTTGTGGCACCATCTTTTCGGATTCGCCGACCGACTACACGGAGTAACGTGGGTCTCGATATTCTGGCTACTGCCGGGTGCGGAAGAGGGACTTCTCGAGCAGCACGTTGCGTCGTTCGGCAGGATTGCCGAGCCTGTGTTTTTGTTCCTCACCGGCTTCGGGTTCCAACGCCGCTTGGCCGACAGCGGGATTGCGCCCACCCGGTACGCGCTCTCAAAGCTGCTCCACTTGGCAAAGGCCTACTGGATCTGTTTTGCCGTGTTCGTCCCTATCGGCCTCTGGATCCCCGGCTCACCCGCCTGTCAACTTGAGCTGAAGCAGTGCGTTCTCAACTTGGTGGCTTGGCATGATTCCCTGAATGGGGAATCGTGGTTCGTGAAGCTGTACATCCAGGTATTAGTCTTCACGCCGCTGGCATATCATCTAGTGGTCCGGTTTCCCGCGACCACTTGCTTCGGGCGTCGTGTTCGTGGTCGCGATCTGCGATCCCTTCGGCCTGGCGACCACAGTGAGGACCTTTCCGCACGAACACCAACTGGAGATCTTGGGTTTTGCCATGTGGCAGCTTGCGTTTTTCATGGGCATGGTGTTCGCGAAATCTGTCCTTGTGGAGACCGTGCGAAGAAAGATTCCGTCGCGGCACGACGCTATCTTTGGAGCGGGAATGCTCCTGCTGAGCTTCCTTGTCTGGACCGCATTGAATATCGACGGCTACTGGCTGTCTACACCACTGCTGATCCTCGGTGTTCCTCCTCTGGCACGGGCATGCCGGCTTGAAAGGCTGTTCACATTGCTCGGCCGGCACAGCCTGTACGGACGTGAGACCATTCGAGGATGCAAGCCTCTTTTGGACGGCAGCCGGTGAACCACAGAAAGACGGCAATCTGCCGAAACCGTGCTCCAGGCGTGGGTTTTGCCCTCCCCTGTCGCCTGGTTGCCCGGAGTACTGCAAGGAACTCCGCTCGGGTCATTTCGCGGCGAGGGCTGCCGACACGGTGGCTGACCCCGCGAAACGGGTTTTCGGGGATGATTCGAGAATTCAGCGCCCAGTTGAACGCGACTTGTACGTTGCGGATCGCCGAACACTTGGTCCAGTCACTCCGCCATTCGGAATGCTCGTCCAGCCACCACTCCATGTGGAGTGGTTTGCCCTCGGCGATTGGCCGCCACCCATGGGCCTCCGCGAAAGACTGAAGATAAGGTTTGCGGAGCGACAGTGTGCTGGCCGCCAACCGTTTCCCGGCGAATTGCAGGTAGGCCTCAATGACGGAGGCGACCGTCTGAGAAGGGGCCTCGGGGCCATTTTTCTGTCCACCATTCTGTCCACTGAATCTCAGTGGCCAGAACGGCGGTCGCCACAACTGCTTTGCTGAAGAGTGTTTACAAAGAGCGGGAGACGGGATTCGAACCCGCGACGTCCAGCTTGGGAAGCTGCGCTGGGGTCATTGCAAGTGAAGCCAGCAAAGGACTTACGTCAACCACTCCCGCCGCTTGTACCGCTGCTTGTACCAGCGAAGCGGAAAACGCAAACGCCGCGGCCCTCGACCACCACCCGGACCCGCAAGCGGGTACCCCGCCGTCGCCCGCCGCCCCACCGTCGACCGACCCCGACCTGGCGGTCGTCATCCAGGCGTGGCCGGGGCTGCCCGAGGCGACCCGGCAGGCCGTGATTCAGATCGCGCTGGAGGCGACGGCCCGCACCCCAGGCTGAGCGCGGCTTCGACAGCCACGCCGCACCGAGCCCGCACCAATGCCCCACTTGCCAGGCTTGCCCATTGTACCAATGGTGACGTCACCATGGGCTGATTGGGTAAGATTTGGCTGCAACTGTCGGCAGGCAAACGTCTTGCAACTCAGCCGGGGGGCCCCATGGGCCTGGAATCGGAACCGGACGCCCCGCCATGGGGTCCCCCGACACGAGACTATCCCTCTCTCCTGGCGTGGATTTTTTGGGGTTGTGACTGGGGGCATAGCACGGCCGCTATGACGACGAAGAGCCGTTTTTGCACGTCCGTCGCAAGTTGGCGAGTGGCAACGGCTTACGGGGGAAAACATGACTATAGCGATGATCTTGGTGCAGTTAATTCCCTGGGCGACAGGCGGGGACCGGGCCTCAAACCTGGTCGTCCACGCCTCGACCGACGCCGCCCCAGGCCCCGTGCTCAGTCTGGTCGCAAGCAAGCCCCCCATGATCGCTCAAGATCGACGATCGAGGGGCTACGTGGCTGCTGACACCCGCTCTGAAGGTCAGCCTCCGCCGCGGCCAGGGGGCGGCGGTAGACGAGTGAGCCCACCGGCACGTCCAGTGCTTCGGCCAGACGGTAGAGGCTGTTCAGCGTCGGCACCGTCTTGCCGGTCTCCCAGCGGCTCACGGTCGCATTGGCAACCTCTGCCAGGCGGGACAACTGCGGCTGGCTGAGCCCGGCCCGAACGCGGGCCTCACGGATGCGATTGCCGATTTGGCGTACGTCGATCAGCACGGGTCGTCACCTCGCTGTTGGCTGGTCAAGGGGACCCTCTGGCCCCCGCATCCAATTTGACAGCGAGCGGCCACGTCTGGCTACTACCCGGTCATCGACTGACGGACACCTGCACCTCGCCCGGGTACGGCAGGCAGGACAAGAGCCGCCGGAATCCCGACGGCCCTGGTATGAGAACGCCGAAGCGGTTGTCGTCTACGCTGCCCGCCTCCGCCGCCGCCCGACCATCCTGCGGATGGTGCCCGGCAGCAACACGCCCAACGCGCCGGTGATCAGCAGGGCCAGCGTCTCTGGCTCCGGCATGACCATCAGCGTCAGGCCGTTCGGGGCGAGCTGCCACCTCCAGTCCAGACCCGCTGCCAGCGGGGCGCCTTCGAGCTTGAACAAGCTCACACCAGTCGGGTCCGAGTAGGTCAGGTGCGCCGGCGGCATCACATCGGCAAACATGTCGAACGGCCCACTAACCAACAGTTCGAACCTGTCGCCGACCTTCGGGCTGTAAGTGATCGTCGGATTGGCCGGATCTCTGGTGAAGATTATGAACGGCCCCGACACCCGGATATTGCTCGAACTCGGGTCCATCGACAAGTAGAACTGGGTGTAGTCGCCGGTCTCCAGGCCAAAGTTGAACTC
>Ga0315291_10011067_pt1 | contig 11012 bp, 17 predicted proteins | sample YL17G12_20_MG_FD_203070 | JGI IMG/M metagenome (GOLD analysis project Ga0315291, IMG submission 203070) | Sediment microbial communities from Yellowstone Lake, YNP, Wyoming, USA - YL17G12_20 | ecosystem: Environmental > Aquatic > Freshwater > Lake > Sediment | place: USA: Wyoming | collected... | reverse complement strand
GCATGCTTCCCTGTGTGTGAAACATGGCCCTCAATTTCTGCAATTTTTCTCACGTGTGGGTGCTTTTCTAAAAAAGTTTTGCCAGCTGGGGTGTTGTCCAAAGCGTCAGCTAAAGTTGTTTTAATCGCTGCTTTTACATCCCACATCATACTGTCATTAATATGAAGCTGTTTACAAATCAAAGCAAAAGCAGATCGAGCTTGTAATGTGCTCACCGTACCAATCTGCGCAATTTTATCTTCCCCATATTTTGATTTGAGATAATGGAGAATAAGATGGCGTTTATCGTCAGGGAAGTCTGTGTCAATGTCCGGGAGGTCGCTACGTGTGATGTCAATAAAGCGTTCAAAATATAGTGCTGGTGGGATAGGGTCTACTTCTGTGATACCGCACAAGTAGCACACTAGAGAGCCTGCTGAGCTGCCACGGCCTGGGCCGACAAGCATCTTTGTTTTTGCAAAGCGGATAAGATCCGCGACGATCAAAAAGTAACTACTAAATTTTTTAGATCGAATAATTTTAAGTTCATGTTGCAATCTTTTTTCATATTCTTCTGTGAAACCGTTCGGGAATCGTGCCGCAACGCCTTCTCTACATAACGCTTCTAAATCGCCGCCATGCGTAAGCATGGGTGCAACGGGCAAGTCGTAGTCGTCAATATCATCTGTAAGCTCTTGTATCTCAGAAGTGAAAGGGTAATCAGAGAGAATAATTTGCGGTGTGTTCTTCTTTAAAGAGCCGGTTAAAACTTCGTAAGTGTCTTTGTCAGACTCTCTTATATAAGAATTGTCACTTGTGTAAACTTCAAAAAAATTAAATTCAAGAGCTAACTGTTCTTTTTTACAATTTAAAATTTGACTTGATGGGTTGTAATCAATAATCGCGCTGATCAATTTAAGAAATTTTCCGTCAACAACATCCCCCGCAAATTTTTTAATTCTTATTGTCATTGATTCTACGTTTTCGGGATACAGTACAGAGATAGAACCACGAGGCGTTGCGAAGTGTTGAGTGTGTGACAAGCTAACAAAACCGTAAAGCTCTTTAAGACCTATGCTATCCGCAGCGATAAACCACATGCGTTTTGGTACATCATCAAAAACCACATACAGCTCTACGCCGAGCATGGGTTTTATTCCCGCAGCGCGACAAGCATTGTGAAAAGGCACGTGACCCCAGGTATTATCATCTACAAGAGCTGCCGCAGGGCATTTAGTCTCTTTTAGATATGCGACAAGGTCATCTATCTTTGCGTACGTACGACCGAAAGAATACTCACTTTTCAGCTTCAGATGTATCATAAGTATAATCATCCTGTGGGGGTTCAAGGCGCGCTTCATGAGCATGCGGGCGCTTATAAATAGACGCGACGTATCGCGACTCTATGGCAACATTTTTTTGTTCAGTGTTTGACATTTTATTTTCCTATTATATTGTATTGTTCTTGTGATTTTAAAATTTCATAAACTGCTATGCAGTCTTCTAAAGCTCTGTGTTTTTGCTCAAGCTCTACGCCTAAAAAATGTTTGTACATGTCTTTAAGTTTAACATATCCACCAAACACATGTTGGTATTCTAGCGCTGTACAAATAATTGTCTCCGGGAATTTAAATGACAAACCGTTTCTTTTAAGTTCAGCATTTACCATCCCAACATCAAAAGACGCGTTGTGACAAATAAGAACATTGACCCCGTCAAAAAACTCTTCAAACTTTGGAAAAAATTCTTTAAAAGTTGGTTGATCCTCAACTGCTTGCTGATTTATGCCGGTTATTTTTGTTATGTTTTTTTGGATTTCAATTTCAGGATTTATCAGCTGAGAAAGCTCATCACAAATATCGCCTTTAGAGTCAATTTTTAAAGCTCCAACTTCGATTATTCTAGGCTGCTCTTTAGCGCAAGAAGGTGAAAGAAGCCCAGTTGTTTCTGTATCAAAAATTACAACATGCATTACATCACCGTATTAGGTGGGGGGAATTGTGAAGAGTGGTGCCTATTAATACTCCTGCGAATTTCCCGTTTATAAATCTCACAAAAATCTTGGTAATCAACACCATGCATTTTTGATGGATCATGTAAAACCTCAACGACGGCAGCCCAAGCTAATTCTATATGCAATTTTAACATAATATCATCTTCTTCAAAATGTGGATTATGATTTGCCATTAAGATCTACCTTCTGAGTGAGAGTGTAACGACATTCATCAATATATTTAGTGAAAAGAAACTGAATATAATCCAACTCTTCACAAATTTTATTTTTTTGACGAGTCGTGTAAACAGAATTTTTTCTATTGAAAGTTGAAGATAAAAATTTAAATCCATCTTTTAGATTTTTAAAAACACATTTTTTCATGATAGGGTGCATTATCTTTCTCCTTTTTAAGTTTTGCCTGATACGCTCAGGCGGGAGGGTGATTATCCGACACTAATCACCAAAAAAATTATTCATCATTTTGAAAAACGGGAACTTTTTCAGTGCTAGACGATGAAAAAATAACAAGTAATCTTTCAATGATGAGTCTGTCGACAATGTCCGCATTCTCGAAGTCTTTCAACACACTTACCATGTCATGCGAATTTTCTTTACAAAAACTTTCTCCAAAAACAGCTTGAAACATTTCATCAAAAGTTAAATTATTAACGAGAGCTGCAAGTTGATCTAGAATTTTCGTTCTAACAGCTACAGATTCTGAAGAAATAACATCTTGGAAAATCGTTTCCTCATCAGACTCGCAAGAAATTTGGAACATCTGCTTAGTTCGTTCAAATTGAACTTTGAACGGCATTAAAAATAAACCTTCCCAATCCATAAAAACCTCCTAATCTATTTGGGCTGAATGCCCCTTACATTTTTAAAATTTCGTTTCATCTTCTTTTTGTGGCTGAGATTCCGGGGTAGGGTGTTGGACTTCAACTTCACATGAAAGCACACTGTGATAAAAAGATTTTGCTTTCGTATAAATTTCAGGGGCATTTACAGCTTCTTTTAAAGAAGTATCAAAAGAATTCCAAGCACCTTTCGAGTTGCGCTCTTCTACTGAACGCACAGAATAAATATGTGAAAAAGAAGGTGGGGTGAAAGTTTTACCATCTTCGGATTTCATCTCTACGCCTTGTATCAAGGTCATCCATCTTTTCGATCGCTTTATTTGAGTGCTACTCATGCTAATTAAAGCAGGCTTCCAACTTTCATCTTTAGCTTTATAAAGCACAAAGTGATTGCGTGTGTCGACAAGTTCATCGTCGCCGATTTTTAATGCGCCGGTTTCATCTGTCGTGTAATCAATTTTTTTAAGCTCAATGTCAGGGACACTAAACTGACCCTTGAACCCCCCTCCAGACGCTCTAGAGCCCCACTTTATGAAGACACGCTGGAAAGCGCAAGGGATAACCTCAAGCTCGTTAAAAATCTCGTTTGTAATGGTATTAATGAAGAGGCCCGGCCGAGCACCTTCTACATCTTTTAGTTGTGGTGAAAGACCTTGAAGCAAAGTTAAAAAAGGGATTGCAAAAGATGTTTTATCTGTGCCTTCTAAACCTGCTCCTGAATCTTCAGAGAAATTAATCTGCGAACTTAAAGATAAATCTTTCTTTTCATCTACAACTTTTACTTCTGCGCTTTTTTCTTTCATTTTACATCTCCAATAATAGTTAAAAAACAAGGTTAACACAAAATCCATTAAACCAAACCAAGCCTAACTCGATTATTTTATTTATTCAGAGCGCAAGAGCGAAATCACGAATCGTATATATATATCCTCCTAAAAGTTAATTGTCAAAAATTCAAATAAACAATGAAAAATAAGAATAGAAAAAACAAGCCATTATAACTAAAGGAAGAAAAGGCGTTAAAACAACAGGCCATCCCCATTTTATGACATTACAAAGTTTTAAAACAACAAAAACAATTCCTAGAAGTGTAAACAAGCTTAACATATGAAACCTCATTATTTTTTAATATTGACTTTAAAAACTGGCATCGCACCAAAAAGATCTAAAGGTACGTCTGCCCCTTTCCCCAGCTGTTCTTTTATAAAAGCTTTTAAAGTTTGTGGGTGAACTGTCTGAGACATTTTAGCAGACAAACCTTTTTGATAAAGTTCGAGGTTTAAAGCTTCTGCATCTTTTAATTGGCCTTTACCGAAAGAAGTTACAACATCAACTTTTATCAAACCTCCAAAACCATGAGATTCTAACCAATTAAACGCGTCGGGTTTTTTGTTGGAAGGTATAGTAGCGTATACTTCTTGCGACAAAGTTATTGATTCGCCAGACTCTAAAACAATTTTGGTCATGCCGAGTTCTTGAAGCGCGCAAGGTATGACTTCTTCCCGCAACCTCCGGGCTTCTTCCTTTTCTTTCTTAAGAAGACTTTCCGCACACAAAACGCTGTTATCTTTTTCGATTAAAGCGTCCACAAGGCTTTTTACTTCAGTTAGCGTTATCATTAAATAACCCCCTATGTTTTTCAATATTGACTAAGTCCCTTATAAACTCAGCATAAGTATCTTTACCGAGAATCTTCTGACAATTTTCAATTTTTTGTTCTAAAGAAGTATCCCTCTCAATTTCTGAACGTATAACTTTCAAATGTAAATCTTTTAATTCAAGTTTAAGCTGATAAATTTCAAGAGATAAACATGAATTTGTCAAATTCAACTTCTCCAATCTTTCTTCCATATCACAGATCTCACAACATGTATAATAAATTTCACTCATCTTTACACCCTCACTTTTAACTTAAAATATCGGCGCGTTTGATTGTTCCAAAGCAGCTGCGTAAAAGCCCCTCCATAATCCCGCCCTAACGTCGCACAAACATGCGAAATGATGCCGGGGTCACCTGTGGTTAATATGCAATCACAGGTGGGCCTAAAGCCTTTAAGGGCTTCTTTTACACGTCTGCCGATGTCATGTGGTAAAGATGAATCCGTCCGAGTAAACATTTCGACAGGCCGCCCATGATCCGCAACAGCGTTTAAGGAAAACATCGGCTCAAAAATATTTGTTTTAGGATTCATGCGCCAAGGGATTTGAGTTATAAAAACCCTTGGCTCTACTTCGTCAAAATCTATATGCATTTGTGTTCCCCTTGGTTCTTATTATGATTTGCTTCTAAGTTTGCGTAAAAAGTTTGTCTTCCGATATATTTCTCGGCAGGTATGGGCTGCTCAATAACAAAAAATATAAAGAAATAAAAAATTGCAGCGTTTGAAGTTAAAATTAAAAAAATTGTAAATAAAATTATTTTAGTGTTTTCCATTAAACCCCCTAATTATTGGATTTTAAGGACTTCCTTTGCAATTTTCCTAGCCACGCCTTCGGCAATTTCTTTAATATATTGTTTTCTTTGAAAATTTGCATCAGCCCCAACTAAAAACCCTTGGTCTTCCTCACAAAAAGAAATGGTGTACCCAAACCGCACATTATCAACAATGGTGTACTCTATAAAATGAGATGATTCAAAAGTAGATCCTTCTATAATTTTAAAAAAGCTAGATATAGAAAAAAGATCATAAAATGGTGTATGTTCAAGCTCATAAAAAACATAATTAAAAGCGTGAAGATTAATATTTTCTATAGATTTTATTTCTATAGAATTGTCTGAACATTTAAATTTTATTGATACTTGTTTTACCCCTTGATCATTCATTTTAACACCGTCCTTTTTAAAGTTTTGCTTAAAGCAATAGCGCCTTAAGTGGTTCCATTATAGCACTGGCCCTTTAAATGTCAATACATTTCAACGTTTTCTTGCAAAATAATTTTACATTGTTGTATTGCAACAACTTTTCCACGATCACAATTTGTAACAAGGAAATATGCTGCAATGACTGATAAGGGATCTCCAACCTAATAACCTACCCTGCGTCACCAGCTTGAATTTAAAACGGGCTGATCCTATCTCATCTGAGCATTGTCATTAAATACTGTTTTTCTGTCTGCTGCCATTTAGGGTAGGTTATTAGGTTGGAGATCCCTTATTGGTTTCGCCGGGATTGAGTAGTGGCTCTGTTAACCCTATTAACTGACCCGTTTCTCTTGTTCTAAAGAGGGATGGACAATAGCGAGTACCGTTTGCATGTCTATTTCCAGAACCCTCTAGCGACCTATATAGTCCTGAGATAGGCGCATTACTTTTTCCTTCTCTAAGTTTCGGAGGTTGATAGTCTCCTGCCATATCTGCAACCGTGGGATAAAGCGGTTTAAAATAGTGTCGGTTGCTATCACTGGGGGGATAGATTATATGGTGTGATGGCCTGAATCCCCGAGAGCGTTCGTCATAAGTCAATAAGTGATGATAATTGTTCCACGCCTTTTCAGCGCCAAGTTTATAGCCCTGATAAATAGCATCAGCCATGCTAACAAGCAAAAGAATTGGGGAAGTTAAAAATATAGCTATGCCTATACTTTTATCGACGACAAAACTTTTGATGTCTTTTGAAGGATTTCCCCTATTAAAGAGCGTAATGATAAGGGGTAGCAAGATGAGAGGTAGGATAATTAAAAAGAACGTTGTCATGAGTGTAGTGTAAAGAATGCTCCTGAGATGCTCTAGTGGTTTTAGAAGAGCTGCGGAAAATCCTATTAAGCCGCCGAGGATTTTGTAAGATAGGCTTAGGTTTGGTGTTGCGGGTAAGACTGCGTTTAGAAGAGGGGTATGCATCACACGATAGGCCATTGCAGAGTCTTTCCTGCAAATAGTTAATAGATTGGTTTTCATTTCCTCGTCGTTTAATGCTCCCACTACAAAATGATTAAATAGGTCTGCCCAATTTTCTGGCGGCCCCGCGAGTTTTTCGAGAACAATATAGATATCGATCTTCTGTTTTTCCGTTAAGGCAGGATCGTTAAAAGTTAATTTACATTGCGATTCAAATGCGGCCAATTGAATCGAAACGTTTGTTTCTGGGGCAATTGTAAGTTGTCCTACCCTTGCAGAGCTTGTTGCCTGTGTAAATCTTGCTGCATCACGAGGGTCTAGATATTGTCCTATTATCGAATCCATGTCTGTTAGCAAGTCTGCTAATTTCGTGGTTGTGTTAGGTGTATTTTCGTTCATTGGTGTCCCCGTATTGTTGATATTGTGAGATTTTTTTATATTTTCTTGGTTTTGGATCAAAAAACAAGGTGGTCAACAAATTTATTAATTAAAATTTCATTTTCATTTAAATAATAAACCTCCAATTTTTCTTTAACATAATCACGAACTTGATCCACAGTGGGCTCGCAAACAGACAAAGAATCAAAAACATCTTGCAGCTCATTTAAAGTTTGCCCCAATTAATTTCGCGCCGCTTAAATCAGCGCAGGTTAAATCAGCGAAAGTTAAATCAGCGCGGATTAAAAACGCACAACTTAAATCTGCCCCAATTAAACTAGCGCTAACCAGATTATAATTTGAGAAATCTTTTAATTTAATAATTTCCTGCTGCTCTTCTATCGGCAAATATCTAAAAAGTGGTTTTTCCATTTTAATGATCTCAAGTGTTTAGAAGTGCCTGATGCGCTCAGGCAAGCGGGCAGTTGACGGCCACCTTTAATCAGATAAATCATCGTCGTCTGATAAATCATCGTCAATTTCTTTGACAAGACCCAAAATTATAGGCCAGTCATAGCCCTGCCTTGCAGCCTCTTCACACTCGAAAATATCATACTCAACAATGGTGGACTCATCGCCATCGCTCCATAACTCATCATCGACTTGAATTTGCTCACCTTCAATGGCCTCTCGTAAACTAGAATATTCGTCTAAAAGATAATCGCCAGTAGGTGCGTGTTGAACAATTATGCATGGCAATTCTAGCGCTAATTCTGTAGCTTCATATGTCATGGTTTTCTCCTTGTGAATTTTAAAGTTTTTAATCAAACAATTTTTTTAAGTTTTCTGGCAATTCGTGTATTCCATATCTATCATATATTTTTGTTAAAATTCCCCGATCATCTTCATCATCTAAATCAAAACATGATCCTATAATAACGTTGTCGAGAAGAGCCATATCTACATTCTCATCAAACATATAATCAGAAGGAACATTTTCAAAATCCCAACCACCTTCTTTAGCATCTTTGATAAAATTTTCAGAATAATCACCGTATCCTGAAAACCTATAGCCAGCTATCTCATCCAACGTTAAATAAATAATCTGCATTTAATATCCCCTAAGTTTTTAAAGTTTTGCCTAGAGCCCAATGCTCTAAGTGTGTGTATTATAGCAACGTAAATTAAAATGTCAATACATTTAAAAAAGAATTTTGCGGGTGTGTTCTTCGATATCTTTCGAAGTGCATGCTTCGCTCGACGAGAAAACTTTGAAGACTTTGCCGTGAAAACGCCAACGGCCGTCGCCCCGTTCTGGATTGTTTACGACACGATAACCTCTTCTAAGAAGCGCTGGTTGGATTTTTCCAGGCTTCTTTTTTGAGACTTCGTCCATTTTTTCTAAGATCTCAACAGTCGTAATGATGACTGGGTCATTTTTGTCATCTAAAATATCGATAAGCCACTCATCAGACGTGTAGCTCTGACAGACGACCGCGCGGTGCGCTTTAGTCTTTCGCTGCCCGTTTTCTGCACTAAAAGCGCTCAAGTCTCTATGATGCAAAAAGGCGGCTATGTGTGTGTCACCACCTTTTTTATACCAGTCCCAAAGGTTTTCAAAGTACGCAATGCGTGTAGCATCGTCTGTAAGCCCCATCTCGAGCTTTGTAGCCGCCTCTATGACGTCGTAGCGTCTGTCGTCCTCGGGAATATAGATCGCGCTTAAAAGATGGTTTGTCGTGATGATGACGCCGCAAAACATCCTTATGCTGTGCTTCTGGCCATACTTCGGGTTAATTTTGACGAAGTCAGGAGATCCGGCAATCAAAACTTTTACCGCTTCATTAAACCCCCACTTGTTAAGGTCTTTTTGTGTTGCTTGTTCAGATATTCGGATCAAAACGCTAGATGCATATTCGTTAAAGGGGGATTCAAGATGTGCTGCGGAGATGTTTGACACGTTCCATGATCCGATTGCCGGGATACACATTTCTATCGCTGTGTCTTTTCCGACGCCTTGGTCTCCCGCAATCAAAAGCGCAAATCGTGGTTTAATGCCAGGGTGCTGTACTCGGTGAGCCATAAAATCTAAAAATTGTGTGGCATCTCCAGACCGGGGGAAAACGTTGTAAACGTGCTGTAAAAAAGGAAGCGCCAGGTTCTTGTCGCCGAGCTCGACCGTTGGGCGTCTGAAAGCATTAAAAAGAGCTGCACCCTCTATGCGAACTATTTCACCATCGCGGCAGTCATAGCCCGGTATATAATCTTCATCAAGGAGAGGGTCGCATGTCATCGAAGTACAAAGTTGATTCTTCTTTAACCATTCCGTAGCTTTTATGATCTTGCCCTGTTCGTTTATAGGAGACACAGCAGAATCAACAGCAGCAGCAATCCATTCTGACAAAGTGGGACGGTATAAAAATACGTTTGATGGAGCAAAAAAAACAAAATTTTCACGTGGAACGCTTCCAAAAAGTGGAGCCCAGCCTTTTTTTACTGCTTCAGCGATAATGGTCGCAATTGTTAGATCTGAGTCAGATTTTTGTTGTGAGATATCATAAAAACTTTCACGCATGACTTGATCTTGCGTCGAGGACTTCTTTCTTGTGTCTCTAGCACTCCATGACACGTATACTTCCCACGCTTCGTCGCTTCGATCGTACTCACGACCCAAAATTATACCTACAGCACGCCAAAAATCCCGATTTTCGGATGGAACAACATCTAGCATAGAAGCGACATTACTTAGCGTATATTTCGAAGAGAAAAGGGCGTTTTTGCGGGTTTTCGGAATTTTCTTTACTTTCTTTGTAAGATAGTGAGGAAGAGATGCAAGAGGGATACTTTCATCTATCCAGGCGTAGGTCCCACCGCTTTTATGTCGAGAAGGTGGAGCTACAACGAAACCACCAGAATTTCGGACATCCACGCCTTCACCCAAAGTATCGGCAGAGGTCTTAAGAGACGAGTTGTACTTAAAGTACAAGTGCATGCCTCCGCTTCCTGTGCGTGCCATTAACGTAACTGGCTCACCATAAGCTTCGATCAACTTCTGCCATGTCTCTGCGCCTTTCTTTCCATCTGCAATGTCGATATCGATCACAGTTAGGTCAGATACTTCCCCCGTCGCTATACCGACGTTGTAATTTGTGTCCTGAAACCATGATTTGATCTGGGTTTTATCTGTTGTAGCTTCTTTTAATCCAGTGCGAGTTGCTGGATGCTTGCCGGGCGCAGCGCAAGTTTTCGTTGCACAAGTGCAAGTTAAATCTGAGGAAAGAGAATGCACGGGAAAGACCAACCAGCCGCGCGCGGCATATTTTAAAGCGATGTCAAGCATAAAACCTCCGAGGGAGAGGAGAAATAGAAAAGGTTATTTTTTTGTCAAAGCTTGCAAGATACTAAAGAGAATACGGACGTCAGGGGAAGCATCTTTCGGGCATCTTTCCACTTTCGATCTAGAATCGACAAGATCACGGGGAAAAGTGCGGGGAGCTTGAACTACGGAAGTTAAAAACTGTTGGCAAGTGTCTAAATAGATAAGATAAGAAGATAAGGCGCTTTGACATGGGTATGGATGTTTTTTTGATTCTTCTATCTTAGAACGAATGAAATTAAGGAGCGCACAACGAAATTTTTTGCTTTCAGGAGGGTAATCTGATGTGAAACAAAAGCGATCTATTTTGGAGTTGAAAGTTAAATAAAAGCCGAGATTTGTAAAAGTGTCTGGCATTTTTTGCGTGTAGCATCGCACATCTTTTAATGAAAAATTCATTTTTTTAGCCCCCAAATTTTAAAGTTTTAGAGTTTTACAAAATAATAAAACGACGTGATTTTTTATTATTTTAAAAGAATACACCAATACGAAACGATAAACAAGCTTTTCGTACTAAGTGTACTAAGTTGAAATGAAAGGTCAGTACGAAAAACTCCTTTAAAATCAATAGCTGTACTGGGTATCTAGTGT
>Ga0315291_10011065_pt1 | contig 11013 bp, 10 predicted proteins | sample YL17G12_20_MG_FD_203070 | JGI IMG/M metagenome (GOLD analysis project Ga0315291, IMG submission 203070) | Sediment microbial communities from Yellowstone Lake, YNP, Wyoming, USA - YL17G12_20 | ecosystem: Environmental > Aquatic > Freshwater > Lake > Sediment | place: USA: Wyoming | collected... | reverse complement strand
GAGTAAAACTAGTCGAATATTTTTGTAGGATTTTCGAGTAAAACTAGTCGAATATTTTTATGGATTTTCGAGTAAAACTAGTCGAATATTTTTATGGATTTTCGAGTAAAACTAGTCGAATATTTTTGTAGGATTTTCGAGTAAAACTAGTCGAATATTTTTATGGATTTTCGTAGGATTTCTAAGAATTTCTAGGAGAATATTTTTTACAGAATTTTCGAGTAAAACTAGTCGAATATTTTTTACAGGATTTCTAAGAATTTCCAGGAGGATATTTTTTAGAGATTTTCGACTAGTTTTAGTCGAATATTTTTTATCTAAAAGTTCTTTTTGCTATTTTTAATTTCCTCTTCCATAATTTTTAAACATCGCTCCTGAAAGGCATTCTTTTTATTCGAACTAGATTCGGTTTTGGGAATTGCTATAGGTCTTTCGAATTCCCGAGCTTTTATTTCCATTTTAGGCTTTTTTGGAATATCTTTTTTAATTTTACCCTCTTTAATCTTTTCGGTAACTTTCCTATCAGAACTCAAAATATCCATCACTAATTCATCTCTTCGATTTTTCAGTTTTAGAATTTGTCGGTCTTTATCATCCTGACTGTCAAATTCACGACTTCCTTCTTTTACAAATAATTTCGCATAGATACTCATTTGTCGATCCATTAATTTTCTATCGGTTCCCGAGCCAATATTTGACCAAGTTTTACAAGCTTGCTCTACAAAGTTATTCCAATTCGGATTTTTAGTATTGTCACTGTAAAAAATATCTATAATCACAATCATTTCTTCCCATTCCATCTTTCTCTTAGGAAACATGATAGTTTTTTCGACTTTCCTAAAATAAATCTCCATTAATTCGTCGCACTGAATTTCTTCTTTCTCATTTAGTTTAACGGATTTAGCATTTACCATTCTTACTTCTAATTCGGCGGTAGAATTGAATTCGTTGTACCGTCTGGTCTTTTCTTTTTCAATTTGTTCTTCGTTGTCTTTTCTTGCACGAATTATATCTTTTTTAGAGAGTCCTTCGTTTTCGGCGATTTCGTTCTCGAAAATTCTCCTTTCATTTTCTTGATATTCTACCAATTCTTCTTCTAATTTAGCATATTTTTCCGACTGTGCGCTCCGTAATTTCTTTAATTCTTTTGAAACAATGGGCGCTTTTTCTTTCACCTCGATTGCTTTTTTGATAGTTGGTTGATTAGAAATAATTTCTTGCTTTTCTTTCCTGGCCCGAATTCGAATACGATTTAGTTCTTTCTCCAATCTTTCAGAAAATTCCTCATAAACTCCGCCTAATTCTTCTTCGTCCATCTCGGTGTAAGGAGGTTCTCGTAGATCAATTTTAAAATCTTTTGTCATTTGTCGTCGAGTTTTCTCAACTTCTAGATCGGTTTTCTCATCTAAAGCTTCGAGTAGATTTTTAGTTGCGTTCGTGAGGGTTTTATTCTGCTTTTTCTTAATAATTCCTTCTTCGGCCTTCATGAAAGTTTGTGCTTTCTTAGTAGTAATTGTTCGACTAAAATTAGGTAGTTCTGAATGTTCCCCTCGCAATAACCAAGTATTTCGCTCTTCCAGATCGCTTTCTAAATTTTTGATCAACTTCTCCAAAGTACCTACTATTTCTTCTTTCAAAATTTCTGCTTCTTGATAAGCTTTTTTGTCATGTGCTGTCAAATTCATTTTTTCGCCCTTAAAAAATGAACCAACGAAAAGATATATTTAGCAGAAGAGTACCGATCTTTATTCTGGCCGGAATTCGAGAGTTTTGCACCGTCAAAACCAAAAATGGTCAGGATTTAAAAGTCATTACGTCGGACTACGGAGCTTACTATTTAACTAAATCAAAATTCCTTTCGACTTTTCCGGCGATTCGTAGACAACTTCACGAAGTTATAGAAAATACTCTAAAAGAATACGAGTCTATAGTTTACGCAATTATGTTACTTAATAGAATTACCGAACGAGAGGAGCTTATTTCGGTAGATTTGAAGGAAGTTATTAAAAGTTTTCTGCCCAATCTGCCAAAATACCTGAATCTACCATCTTATAAAAATCAGGATCTCGTATTTAAGAAAAAGCGTTAGAAAAATTGACTAACTTTTCCATAACCATAAAAGATTCTGAGGATTCCTAAAATATGATAAAAATTTTACTTTTCTGTGCTATTCTGATTCAGTCGCTTTTTGCCGCGTGTGAGGATTATTTGGCTCCGGAGTGTCCGAAATGCGTCACTTGTTATAAATCAATACCGATCGGAATTTATATTTATTATTCCGTTAACACAACTTACAAGATTCCTACTAGAATACAAGAGTTAACTAATATTAGTAGAATTGAAATATATCAACCGATTTACAAGATTCCAACAGAAATCGGACTTCTCGTCAAACTTACGCATTTTAGTTTGTACGCTAAAACTATCATCCCAGGACTTCCAACCGAACTAGCCAACCTTTTAAATCTGCAAACACTAAATCTTGATTCGACTAATTCAATAATCAGTTACGAAAGAGAGATACAACCGCTAAAATATCTTAGAAGATTGAATATAAGAAACGAATTCATTAATTCGACATTTCCAAACGATTTAAACAAAAACTTCCTAACCGAACTATATTTCGTTAATCTTAGTTTTTACGGTAATCTTCCAAATTTAACTAATCAACCTTTTCTGTCGATTCTCGATCTAAGTTATAATAAATTCACTGCTTCGATCAAATTCGATATCTTTCCGAATTCTCTCACATTGTTAACTCTAAATAACAATGCACTTTCTGGTTCTCTACCGCTCTTCCCGAACCATCTAAACTATTTAGATCTTGGTTTTAATAATCTAAAGGGAAATATTTACGATCGAATTGGAAAAATCGCAAAAGTCAAGCTAAATAATAATAATTTTTCCACGATTTCCCTAAATCCTACTACTATAATTTATCTTGACGTAAGTTATAATATTTTATCTTCCAATATACCAGCTTCGGCTAATCTAAAATATCTGGATCTTAGTTATAATCGTTTCCATGCAGTCGATAATTCTGCTTATTTTCGTAATGCTTCCGGGTTTCTCAATTTGGCCGGCAATCGCCTCTCGCAAAAAGAATTAACGTTAATAGAACGAGAAACAGTTCTAAAATATCCACAAGATGTCAATGAATGCTTATTAGGAACACACGGATGTACTACCAACATATCAATTTGTTTAGACGGTTGGACGCCTCGAATGTCTTATACTTGCGGTTGTTTAACGGGATTTAAGTTAGCTGGCAATGAATGTATAGATATTAACGAATGTATAGAGAATAATCCTTGTAATTATAAATTACAGTGTATTAATACTTACGGTAGTTATAAATGTTGCGGAGATGGTTACCTCGCAATTGGTGATAGTTGTTTCGATGTTAACGAATGTTCAAATAATCCGTTAAATTTACCAAATAATTGCAGTCATCGATTACGGTGTGTTAACACGAACGGTTCGTTTTATTGTTGTGATGAAGGATATCTAGCAATAGATAATCAATGCGCAGATATCAACGAATGTCAAGAAAATCCACTTAATAAATTGAATAATTGTAACAGAGTTGATGCTTGTGTAAATACAATCGGAAGTTATTATTGTTGTTCCGAAGGTACTTATAATAACAATAATAGCTGTGTAAGTTGTAATAGTTCCAATTATTCTGATATTTATTTTACCGCGTCATCCTTTTCAATCTTACCTGCCGAAATTCAATACCAGCATCAAAAATGTTTCGGAAGTTGCGATAATGGTAAAAGAATTTTGTACGCACCATCGCCTAGTAAAGGATGCAACAATCCAACTCTCATAGAAATACACTGCACTTTTCCCTGCAAGAATTTCAGCGAAATGACTACTTCTGGGAGCGCAATAGCGGTACTTTATAAAGAATTACAAAAGGATGATTTTCTGTCCGATGTCCTTTCGAAAAGCTTTCTTCTAGAAAAAATTGAAATTCTTGAGAGTCTTTCCAATAATTACTCCGCCCTGAGTATTAAAATCGGAAGTGGTAAAAAACGGGCGGAAGATGCGATCGTTGATTTACTAACTAATTTGACCCTGGAGATCGTACCAAACATACCAAATCTGCAGATAAACCGATCCAGTAATCTAATTACAATTTCATCCACCATGAACGATCCTGCGCATAATACTACCATAATAGAAAAAACCAATAACCTTTTGGCAATTATTATACCAATCGCGCTATTAAGTTGCGCGTTAGTTTTAATAATTTCCTATTTTCTTCTAAGAGATCCGAGTAATCTATCAATACTGCCAAATGAAATAACTTGGTCGTATCGAAATTATCACAAAATCTTCTCTAGATGGTCATATCGTGGGACTGAAAATACTGGTTATTATTATAAAAAATTGTTACCAAATACTGCAGAATACGGCAAAATTGTTAATCTAGTAGATTTTAGTTGCTATGAAGTGTCACAAATCACTTTAATATATAATTTCACACTTCTAAACAACTTCATTGGAAACTACGCTATTTTATCAGAAAGATTATGCGGTCCGCAGGCCAGTCTATTCGGAAGAAAGAAATGGGAGAACGATGATTTGGAAGGTGAACGGCGGCGCATTTATCAGCATTTTACTAAGCTTTATAGTAACTACAATTGGAACGAAAATATATTGCCAATCCTTCCTGTTTGTCATGGTACTGATTTGACTGTAGCAGAGAAAATATGCGAAACCGGATTCGCGAATCTTAGCTCTCTAGATCAAGGTTATTATGGCAAAGGGATATATTTTACTAGTTATTCCGAATATTGCGTACCTTACGTAGGAACTAAGAAAATACCATGCATTGTTCTTTCTTGGATAATACCTGGAAATATTTATCCAGTTAAGGAGAAACATCAAAATTCCGATAGTTTATTAGGATCCGCCTTAAAAGCTGGTCATCAATCTCACTATGTACTAACTAACATGAAAGGAGAAATAGTTGATACAAAATCCGATAAAAATGTCTTCAATGAACTAATTATTCCTCAAGAAAGTCAAATAGTACCATTTGCAATAGTAGAAGTCGGTATTGATAATATGATGGAATTAAACAAAAAATGGGTCGAAGCAACGAAAAAGTAAATATATAATATAAGATATTATATTATATTAGAATTTTTTGGAATTTCCTAGAAGCTACCCACATCTACCTCGTTAAATTTTACGAAATTCGGAAAATCTAGTTTCTTTACTCCTCCGTATCTAAATGGCTGATAAGCAGTTTTACTTCCTGCTCTAACTGACAAAATAAAGTTACTATAAGCTGCCGGAATTTCGACCTCTCCTTCTATTAAAAAACTTGATTGATCTGGCCATAAATGATTATTACCTACAGGAACATCATTGACAATTATTTCGTAAGGTAACATCTGCCAAACGTTTGGATTGGTAAAATAATACGCAACTACACAAAGTAAATTTAGTTTAGTAATTTCAGGCGGCGGTGTGATAGTAATTTTATACGAAACTATAGCGCTTGATTGTACGGGTTGTATATTAAATCCTAAATACGGATTTAAATTTAACAGATCGGATATCCTACCTAATCTAGCATTACTGTTCAAATTATCAGTTCTAGTGTAAGTCTGAAGTACTACAAATCCGATATTATTCGAATCAGGATCTATTATAATAGATCGGTAATAAGTATCGACATTAGTGTATCCTGAAACTAATAAACTTTTAGCCTCCAATTCCTCAGCATAAGAAAGCGGAAGAGATAACTTTATATACTGGCACATGATCAAATTATAAAGTTTCTCCAAAGATTTGTTTAAAATTGGCTGAACAATACAATTATTAAGAACTGGTAAATCTGCTACAAAAAGTTTATATTTCTCACCTTTGTAACAAAAATAGAGATAATACTTGTCCAGAACAAAAGGATCTAATTTTTGCGGAATTATTACGTCAAAACTTAATTCGACTTCGCTTTTCTCGTCTGAAGAGATCGCTACAAAAATATCTTCATAATTTTCGATTACGAAACTTCCACTTTTACCAGACTTTAATTGAAAGTTATTGTTTTTGTCGATTAAAGGATAGAAATCCTCGCCTAAACTACGAATATTACAATAAAATCCTATTTGTATTTCAGTTTTACTTTTCCATTCAACTTTCAAATCCACTCCGGTCATATCGGTATATAATTGTTTGCCATTGATTTTGACAGGACCTTCCGGAGGCGATGAGTAGTTCCACTGAATTAATTCGTAATCACAAGAACCCGATCCGACGAATTTACTCTTGGATAATTTCGGTAAAACAAAAGAAACATCTTCAGTTTGGCCGGGTTCGGTGTAAATATATGTGTAAGATTCCAAATCCCAGGGCAACGACCAAAGGGAAGAGAAAAGCGGATTGATGCGTAATTTACCGCATTTCTCCTTATAGAGAATTTCTTCGATCAACTTACCCTTGTATTCAAAAATCACTTTTTTCCCGACTACTCTGCTTTCCATTTACGAGAAGAAGAAAATAAAAGTTCTTTTATTTTTCACAATTCCTCTAGGAATCTTACTATTTCCAAACGGTTCCGCTCTTTAGCATTTTTTAGAGCAATTTTGACATTCGATCTTCCATCTTCTACCAATAATTTAACTACTTCCAATCTACCCATTTTCGCAGCCAAACCGATAGCTATACTGTCGTTTATTTCTGGTTTTACTCTCGGATCTCTCAATAATAATTTAACTATATCAACATAACCCAAAGAACTTGCCATCGTCAGACAGTATTGGCCGTTGATTGACGGATTAATCTTTTTATTCTTCAATATGTCTTCCACTACTTCCGTCGATCCGAATAAACAACTATCCTTTAGCGCTTTATCGCTACTGACTCCCGCATTTGTTAATTTCAACGCTCGCACAAAATCTCTTCTCTCGACTAGAAATTCTAGTGCTCTTTCTAAGTTAGAATATTTTGTTATAGTTTCGTAGAGTATCTTATCTCCATTCTTTATCCCAAAATCTTTCCAAGTTTTATCCTTCCAATACTGCTCGAAATAGTCGTCGAATTCATCGACTTTCTCCAAATTATTTCGATCAACTTCCTCCAGCGTATCTATTAAAAGACGGAACACCTCGTAGGGTATCGCTTCCATTTTTATTTTTTAACATCCGGAAAAAAGAGCTCCAAAATGTCGAGAATTAAAACACTAAATCTCGATGTACTCGGTGAGGTATTTGATCGCTTCAACCTTTTGGAACAGGCAATTCTAGCTCAGACGTGTAAAAAGTTCTACAAGATATATGCTAAGAATACTTCGCAAAGTAAAAGAGAGTTTTATGATACTACGCTTTATCGTCGTCAATATAGCATGGCACGGAGTTTTAAGAAATCCAAGGGGATTACTGCAGTTCGTGCTATGAAAGGCTTCGGTAAAACAATAATGGGATTGGCCGCTTGTACGCCGTACTCGATCATACTAGTTCCATCTGCAGTATTGAAAACCTGGAAAAAGGAAACTAAGAATATCGGAATGTTCCATCCCGATCCGGAGAAGTCCGATATTCTAGTTTATAGTCCGGCTATGAAGAACTATATGAAATACTTTAAGAAGACTGATTTAGAACGCGATACTTCCATTATTCTAGCCTCCGATATCCACGCAAAACAAGTCTATGATTTTCTTATGTCCTACAAACCACAGCATGTAGAATGGTCTTTGATAGTCGATGAAGCTCATAAACCAAATCGTAAGGAAGTACTATCGATGATAGGTCGTGGTCCTACCAGAACTCTTTTGTTATCCGGTTCTCAAATAGCTGGCAGTATTATCGGAGTGCGTATTGACCGTTCTTACTGGACGGATCCCGAAGCTACCATCCGCGCATCTCCGAAAGCCAAATGGCATTTAGAAAGATTACAAAGATACGAAACTAGGTATATAAAGGCTGAGTTAGAAAATATTACCAACCAGTACGAGAAAACCGTTTTTTGTATCACTAATGTAGAGGCGGAGAATTTAGGACTTCTGACTAAGATTAATGTAGTTGGGAAAAAGAAACCTGTGTTGGCAGATTGGAACGATGCTAAAGTATTTCGGGTTTTATCTTCTACTGAAGTGATAGACAAATTCGATGCATATGAAGGTACTGCGATACTTCTGATCAATACTGCGAGCAACGAGAGTTTAAATATCAACGCGGATTGTTTAGTAGTGGTAAGTCCTTTTGCGTCCAATATCGAAAGAGGAATACAGACTTCTGCTAGAATCATCCGACCAACTAATAATCGAAAGAAGGTTGATATTTATATGTTTTGTTATAACGATTTCGAAGTTCAGAGAGCCTTCTATACACAGGTTTTTGCTTATAATTACTGGAAATGGGATACTATAAAGCAACCAGAGCCAGCCTTTTTACGAAAGGTAATGGCAATAATGAGAATGGTTGATTTTAGTATGACGCGATACGATCCGGCAGAAGCATGTATTATCATGGCAGACTATGATCGTAATGATATTCCGACAGAAGATTTGATAGTTTGGTGGAAAGAGCATCGCGGTAAATACGCTATTCTAACTGAACAAATCGTAAGAGATTTAGCAGCCTTCTAAAATAAAATCGATCGATTTTATATAAAGCTATCGAGAAAGTCTTTCTAACTCTCGGATCTTCTAGTAATAATTTAACCACATTAAACTGTTTTCTATTAGCCGCTATTGCAATTGTTACGTTATCGTTATAAGTAGGATCGACTCTCGAATCTTCTAATAATAATTTTACTATTTCTATTTGACCTTTCCTGGAAGCTATTCGAATAGCAGAATCATCTCCATTTTCGTATTCGTCATATATCTCGCTAGGATCCACTCTCGAATCTTGTAATAACAATTTGACTACTTCGATATGACCACCAGCAGAAGCCCACCGTATTGCGTAGTTATGATCAGTACCAGGATCTACTCTCGGATCGTTTAGTAACAATTTAACCATTTCGATACGACCGTTGAAGGAAGTTGTCTGTATTGCATCGTTATTTCGTTCGCTAGGATCGAAACCTTCTTTAATTAACCCGGCGAATATTTCTAGGTAATCAAACCGACTCATTTTGGAAAGAAGAAACTGTTTCGGTGTATGCAAAACAGTTTCTTACATTTTTCTCCAACTTTCTTCCACTCTTTCAAATACTTCAAAACCTAAATAGTCACTCAACTTTTTCGATTTTATTGATTAATTCCAACAACTCTCCGCTAGTTAGTTTCAGACGGTTAACATCCTTCTTATCTAATCTTAACAGAATTTCTTCTACTATATTCGAAGAATTCATTTTATCAGTTACCATAATCAGCAATCTTTTTTTAAGAATTATAAAAAATGGAATTCTCCGCCGCCAGCGATTGGGTTCCAATCTCGGAGATTGAATTACCTTTCCAGACCAAAAGCTATCACAAAAATCTTCAGGTTCGTAAAATCACCGTTGATTTGGATGAACATCAGCTCGAAGGTTACGAATTTCTTCTGCCAAACAATAAAAGTAAGCTAACTTGGTTTGCGTGGCCGGAATGGATCGATAAACCAGTAATTCCAGATAATTCGGAATATCATTCGATTAAAGTTTTAGGTAATGAAGTTCTGCAACCCAGAAAGACGCGATGTTACGTTCATAGTTACAAGTATTCCAATACTTGGCATCCTCTAGAAAAAGAAGTTCCCGATGATATACAAAATCTTCTAGATTGGACTACTCTTCTTTATAATGCCGACGATGAAGAGAAATACGGCACTCCGATGTGTTTGGTTAACGAGTATACAACTTTACGACATTGTATCGGTGTTCATTCCGACGACGAAGAACAATTCGGTACATTACGAGATGTAATATGCTGGGTTGACGGTGCTACACGGCGACTAATACTTAGAGATAAAAAGACTAAAGCTATGGTTCTAAATCTCGAACTACCAGAAGGATTATATATTATGCGGGGGAGATCATTTCAGAAAGATTACACTCATGAAATACCTCGGGCAATGGATAGCACTTTTGAAGAATTAAGAAAATTACTGCCAGAAAAGATAAAATCGCACGATAAGAACCAAATTGCGGATTGGATGTCTGCTAATTCAAAATGGGTTAAAGAGAATACCGAAAGTAAATTATATCAAAGATATCTAAAATGGAACCAAATTCGTGTTTCTTACACCGTCCGATTCTTTAAAGAACAATAAATTAACCGATCGGTTAATAATACTCAAATTCCTCCCACTTTCATCAAGTTGCTAAATACTGCAGTTTTTTCATTATCTTCGCTAAGTCCTCTAGATTTGAATAATTCTACCACATTATGGCTGCCGTATTTAATTGCTGCGAATATAAATACTCGATCGTTACAATCCGGATTAAAGTATCGAGTATTTAGAATAAAAGTAATTTCATCGACTTTGTTATATTTGCACAGATATAGGATTATTTCTTGGTGTTCGGCTTCGAAATCTAATTTCTTGCAACTTAAAAGTCTTTTATTGAGTGCGAAATTTTGTAAGGATAATAACAAAAGAATGGTTCGATTATCTGCGATGTTTCGAAATAAATCGTCTCTTATTTTGCTTTTATTGCTACAAGCTTCATAGCACTCGCTTCGAGAAAGTAACTTATATAGAGTCTTTTTAGAACAATTCTTTCCGCATAAAGTTATTATTTCGTCACAGACATAAATATCGAAAGATTTCTTTAGAATTAGTTTGAATAATTTAAAGTAATTGTTGGTTAAAATGAAAGCCATCTGAGATTTATTTATCGAATAGTTGTATCCGGCATCAATTACTTTCTCGAGGGACCGAATGTTATTTTCTATCAAACATTTATTAAAAAACGCTTTTCGAATATATTCATGCTCCAAAAAGTCCTTGGATGCCAGAATTTTCTTCGGAGAGTCCATTTTACGATTTCGAGAAAATTGTCATAAATAATCTCGGACCATAAAAAAATGGACGAGAAGAGAGATATTTACAAAATCCTCGAAAA
>Ga0315291_10011064_pt1 | contig 11014 bp, 5 predicted proteins | sample YL17G12_20_MG_FD_203070 | JGI IMG/M metagenome (GOLD analysis project Ga0315291, IMG submission 203070) | Sediment microbial communities from Yellowstone Lake, YNP, Wyoming, USA - YL17G12_20 | ecosystem: Environmental > Aquatic > Freshwater > Lake > Sediment | place: USA: Wyoming | collected... | reverse complement strand
TATCCGTCAATCTGAATTGTCCAAACTTAGCAAACACACTATTGTTGTCATCATACATTATAGTGCTTGATGTAGAATAGAATAACTTTCTACCATTCTCATTCCTTTGAACGTATAATTCGTATAAAAGAGGAATGGCGTTTGGGTCTATGCTTTCTTCAAACATTCCAAATGGTATGTTTCTTCTAAGCATTACACTAAAAATATCACCATTAAAAATTGGCAACACACTGCTTGTCACCGCTATGCCAGTTGAACCTGACCCCATCTGAAATACTACCTTACCTGTGTATAATCCTGGAACTTTATAAAATCCAAGTGTCCAATTGTGGTTAACAAAGCTAGTATATGGATATGGAATACTAGTAATTAAAGGAACGTATTTGTAATTCTGATAATACGATTTTGTTGCTGGAGTATCAATTGAAAATTTGAATTCTATAGTCCTTGCGGAATTTGGAATCGGTCCTTCAACATAATCACCAACACCTGAGAATTGAAGCATATAAGTCTTCTCATCCAATTGATATGTCGGTGAAGTATCATCAGCAAAATCTGTGCCGCCATATTCTCTTATGGCAATCATTGATGATGGAAGACCATAACATGCCATCAAATAATTTACACACTCTTCTGTTCCCTTTGTTTTATAAATTCCGGGCAGATTGACCAAAATTCGGTTCCATATAGTTTGAAGCCTCTGTTGGCCTGACAAAGCATTATAGGATGCCGAATTCATGGCATTCAGATATACTTCATCAATGTCTAAAGAACCAATAATGTCATCAACACTCCAACCAAACGAATATAACATTTCCTTTAGTGTGTTTATTGGAATACTTGATGTTAGTTCGTTTCTGACCTGTCTTTCTATAGGCAAAGCAGCAAGATAAACATAAATGTTGTCAAAATGATGACCAATCATGTTTAGAAACGTCAGATATTCCTCAGAATCAGGATTATCAATAAGATACTGAGGTATATTAGACATTAAGCTGTCTCTGTTATTTTTATCGTAATCTTGGGCTAGTACATCTTGGTCTGCTACGTAACTTGAACTTAAAAATGACCCCGATGAAAAAACATATGTATATTTACCACTACTAAACAAACTTGATTCATAGTTATCAAACGAATTTATAATTTCTGTTGTTTGTACAGTAAAATCTTCTTTTTCCACCGAATAATATGGATAGGGTATGGATGATAACAATGAAACGGCATATCGTCTTTCAAGTTCTGCTAATGAAGAACTAGCAGCGGTCCATTGAATCATTTTGTTCTTGAAAATATCCAGTCTGTTCTGTGCCGATGAAAATACAATAAAATTGGAAAAGTCTGAGTAATCTGTATTCAATTCAGCAATCTGTTTATTGACGTTGATTTCATCATTTACAGATGCGGGACTATTAAGGTCATCAGAAGAATATAGAGTATTAGTTTGCTCTTTATTGATAAACGTTTGCGGCGAACCAAAATTAGGAGGGGAAATCTTTATGGTTTTGTATTTTACCGGATTCTGAATGAGAGCGGTAAACGTATATGGAAGCATGCCAAAATTAGAAATCCAACAGGAATTTTTCTTAGAAATGTCTGTAGGTAATGGTTCTTGTAATTTTAGAATGAGCGTAATAGGGTCGGTGGATGTTTCCCTTTCATCCAAAAATCCGTGGTCTAATATCAAATAATATCTGTTATTTCCAAAATTTAATGCGTTCTTTAGATATCCAAAATATTTGTCTTCGTAACTAGATTGTAAAGGACGAACAGCATTATCATAAAAATATACAACAAAAAAGTCATAACAAAACTGTCTTGCATCCTTATATCCCTGTTCAATTAAATTTGTAAATTGACCAAATCTCTGACCCAGCCTTAAATTTACAAAACTTATAAATTTATTTTCAATTTCAGTAAAGTTGGCAACTAACTCATAACTCTGCAACAAAAAATTGTTGTAATACGTTCTAATTCCCTGTGTTCTTGTTATAGTTGCGGAGTCTGCACCACCAGTTGTCTGTGTGGGGGCTAAATATGTGTATTTGATATAATCTTCATATAGATTTTTCAAAAAGCCAACTACAGACCCATCATTACTAAGAAAGAACATGAATTTAAGAAAATCAATACCATTTTTATATTGACTCAAAGAACTCATTTCTGCATAAATTTTATCGTATGGAATGTCCTTAGAAATAGACAGCAAAACAGGAGCAACATCTTTGATAGGAAACTTCTTTATACAAAACGAATCATACCTAGCATTTGATTTACCTTGTGGTATTAATTTTATTTCTGTTCTTGTTGACGAAATATCTTTAATAATCAATGGTTCAAGTATAGTACCTGCCATTTCTCTAGTAAAATTATAAGATACAACGTAACTACCTTCGGTAACACCAACACTAGCAAGGTCTTCGGATGGCTTTAATAAAATGGATTCGTTCTTGTAAATTGTAAATGGTGCAACAAGTTCTGTATATGAATACTGATTTACATTATCAAGAGTATTTAGGTATGTTAACGTAGCCGTTTGAAATTGTTTATCTCTACCAACGGTTCCCCAATTCAAAAGCGTTTGGTCGTCTGTAGAATATACCCCAACCTCTATAACATCATTCGTAGAGATTCCAAACCAAATATCCGCACTCTGAGAAACATAAATCAAAGAAGCATCAGTCTCATTCAAATATATGTTTGAGTGTATGCTTCCTGTATAAGGATGTAAAAATGTATATGGTAGTGACATATTATGCGGGTCCTAGTGCTCCTATATACCCTATCTGTTCAGACCTTGTCCATCGTCTTGCACCTAATAACATATTAGGCCCATTGTAACGTTCCCAATTTTGAAGTAGTGAATTACCATTGCGGGCCACTATGCCTGCGTCTTGTTGTGTCCAATATTTCATTGCATAAGAAGTTATACTTTTATAGGTTATTCCACCAATAACAACCGTTTTTGATGCAGTCAGGTCATCTTGAATTGATTTTATTTGATTAAGAGTCATATTTACGTATTGACCGTGTAAAGGAGTGCCTACATCACGAGAATTGGCTGGTGAACCGAAAGATTGTCCTGTTGAACGTCTTATTGAACTAAAAGCGGAAGGACTTGTAAAATCAATCATTATGACTCTATAATATGTGACACCATTAATGACGGAACTACCAAACTGCATAGAGGGGATGACGTATTTGAGATTGCCCTTACTTACTGATGGTACATTAACACTATTATCAGCAACTGTTGACGAAGCTGAAATAGCTAATCTTTCCGAATCCGTTAATTCAACTGTATTTGGCGTGGTAGAAGTAGCTGGTTGCTCTGTATTTGAGGTAACTGTGGTTGTGGTAGTAACCGTTGGTTGGATTGTACTCAAAGCACTAAAAGGCGACACTTGAACGCCGGTAGTTGTATCTTTCAATTCTATAGGAATAGGCAAGTATGGGAATACAGTATCAAAGTCGGTTGCCATTATACCTTGTCCTAACTGAATTCTAAGACCTATGATTATATTTCTAACTGCTTCTATATCTGCTGCACCACTATCCTGTTCGCTCATATTAATAAAATTCTGTAACTGATTCTGTAATTGAATGTTATCATATGTAATAGCATTAATTTCATCAATGGCTTCTTGTGGAAATACAGATACTTCTGACGAACCTGTAAATGGGATAAATTCCTTAAATACAGGGTCATAAAATGACAATAACTTTGAATTGTTATATATAACATTTCCAAATGGTATAATAAAATAAACCTGTTGAAATATTGATGAAGACGGATTTAGAATCTCGTTACCTACATTATCAAATTTGAAATCGTAGGTACCGTAATTCTTGTAATTAGCTATTTGTACACTGAAATCTGCCATATCTTATCTCACAATTTTAAATACATTCCCTTTGTCAAAGGTGTATATTGCGCCTTTATCTTCTGTCTTTATTAAAAGTTTGAAATATCTTTCTTGTGGAAATCCCGTAGTATCCAACATAAAGTAATTTCCGTTGGTATCGCAACTTATCTGCGTATAATTATCAAAATCGAGTATTATTTGCTCGGTTTCATTATCTTTAATCGCATAATATGAAGATGAAGGCAAATATTGTGGAGTAAGAAATTGGGTAAATTGAGTCTGGCGATTGAAATTCTTTATAGGAAATTCCGGACGGGCAAAAACACTCACCCTAATTACATTACCAGCCATTACTGTAGATGGGATATTTTGAACAACAGTAGCAAATCCCTTAGTTAAATCTACAGGGCTTAAAGATGTTGATGTATAAGTTACACTTCCCGTGTAATATAAACTAGCAGTCAATATGCTTCCGGTGAATGGAGCATGTACTGGAAATCCAGCAAATAATCCATTAATGAACACCCCATCAAAAATACCATAGTTGTTCAATCCGTAACTAGCAGATAGGTCGGTTATTGAACCGAACGCCAATCCATAAAGATGTGGTCCATAAAAAGTAACATTAACTGCTGTAGGATAAGATGGTAAAATAGGATAACTTGAACTAAATTGATTTCCAAGAATTTCTGCTTCATTCCAACTACCTATCAATATTCCTCTCCCTAGTATGTATCCATTAATGAAACTTGATGTGAATGTACTCCCACTAAAGTCGCCATCCAATAAAGTTCCCATAATAAGAGAACATGTTACCTGACCACACGATGAACCGCTATGACCACAGGGGGACGTTGTGTAGTTTCCACCATGCATAAATGCTCCTGGCCATTCCCACCAATCGTATTGGTCAAACGGATTAGGTCCGTGACCCCACCCAATTACATCGTATCCGCCGCCACCAAAATTCCAAGTGGCCCACGGGTCACTACCACCACTATCCCACCCACTATATTGACTTACAAACCAAGAACCCCCCTGAGCTTGACTACCAGGGTCATTTCCTGACCAAATACCACTGTTAGAATTGATTGGTGGTTGACATACTCCACATTTACTATAAACATTCACTATAGAACTACTAACAGACCCAGATATACTTCCATAAATGGACATGCTGATTATGTTACCAGATAAACCTGTGACATTTATAACACCAGTAGCCGTGTTTATTGACTGGGTTTCTGAACCTGTAATAAGGAATGAACTACTTACATGTATATTACCAAATCCTGTGAACGTTCCATAAATAGGACCGCTGATAGAACCACTATCCGATACAACCCCGTGTATTCCTGCTTCTATGGAACTTGTAGTTACACTTGCTGTAGTTACACTACCTGTAACCCAGGACCATCCACCCGACCCTATATTCCACCCAACATCCAAAACAGGTTCATAAATCGTGTTTGTATCTTTACTAAAGAAATACAATTGCATACCTGAGCCTGTTGGTTCAAATTCATCGCTGCTAATTATTACTAATCCGTTATTTGAAACTGTTCCACTCACCCAGGCATTAACAATATTCGTAACATCCATGTCAATATCACCAACTTGATAACTAAATGATTGAGTCGCTGATATACCCTGAACATAGGATGAACCTGTAGCAGACCATGTTGTACCTTGATAACGGTCCCTATAATTCCAACTAGCCCCAACTTTTGACCCCTGATCCGAAGTATATCCATCACCCATAACCCAACTCTCAGCGATTGGAAAGGCATAAATCCTATATGTAATTGGAAGTTCAAACTCCCTAGCAATATTCAATTTGAGAGTAAAATGAGGATCAACTATATCACCGCTAGCAATTGATTGGGATATGGATGTAATATCAAATTGAACCAATGCTCTTTGAGCAAAAGTAGCCACCGCGGTTGTCCTTCTGTAAACATCAGTAAGAGTTCCCAAACCAACCACGAATCCATAAATTATCTTACCTGAAAAATTATATACAGATCCACTGAATATAGCAAAGTAATCTGTAAATAACGAACCTGATACAATTCCATTAACAGAACCAGACATACTTCCACTAAATCCGACCAAACTTCCGGTAAAATTACTAGAACTCAAACTTGCTGATAGGTAACTTCCCGTTAATGTTCCTGTAAAATATGATGAAGTAAAACCGACAGGAATACAAGGATTTCCACCAACAACGCTTCCCGTAACAAATGAAGCAGACCCCCATAAAGCCGATTCATACAAAGAACCTGAGAATCCTTGAACACAATAATTAGTTACGTATTCATCAATTGGATATGATGAAGTAATTTGAGTTACCCGTATTGTTTTATTTTGAGTACCTACATAAAGGATTTCATCCAACCCAAAATTGAGTCCCTCATATCCCTGTGTGTTGGTTATATACGTGTCTTGTGATGGATAAATGAAATGATGCATATTATAATACTGTTCCCTTTATGTCTTGGTCTAAATATTTTACTTCAAATACCGATGGGTCTATAGAAGGGAAAATCATGTCGTTTTGTGTTGCTGCTTCAATGTCATATTCTACTGGGGAATAAACACCACCATTAGTCGTCAACGGAGTAAGATTTTTGATATTCAAAGACACCACAGTTTGAACTCCTTCAACTTTAGCGATTTCCAACTTCAAACTACTGAGATTGATTGCCTGTGAAAACTCCCATTTATCAATGCTGAAAAAACTTTGCGCTGCAGAAATGGCGTTTAACAACACATCTTTCTTGTTATATCCCTTAAACACTGTTATTGTAAATTCTACACCAATATTAATCACATAACCATCTATAACATTAATACCATCGGTTAATATTCTATACTTTCTCAAGTATGTCAAAAGATTGGTAACTAAAGCCTCATTCGGTGTAGTAAGGTGTTTATTTTCATCGTAAGACAAAATGTATAAATTAACTGCAAATGGATTACTTCTATCAAAAGCAATTTTTCTAAAATAGTTTTGGGTATCGTTATTAACTACTGTAGCAACATTAGCTTCATTTACAGTTCCTACCAGTATTTGATTTTGATTTATGTCCAAACTGTTATAGGTTATGACCTGTGATTTAGCAACCGAACCATATTTTGCTGGTAAAGCATAAACTCTTGCTAGGTAATCTTCCTGTGTAACTATTCTGTTCTGAGCGGCAAATGCAGCAATAGCATTTTGACGAATATCTTCGTCAGTTTCAGGTCCAGCCCCACCAACAGTTGCCTCATCATTATTGACTCTCAAAGAATTTTGTACCGTATTAAGAATCAACGCCTCTTCCGGCAAAAGTCCCTCAGTTGTATTATCCATTTCAACCAAGTCAATGTTAATAACAGAATTTGATGGGGAATTTGACTCATAACCACCACCTACAGTGTATGTAATGGTGATTGTAGTATTTTGTGGAGCTAACCCATACGTGTCGTTTTTGAGGAAGTTGGAAGGGTCAAGCGATAGGTTGAGATTGTTGATATTAGATAGACCAACCCCAATTTGTTGTGAACTCAAATTAATAATTTCGTCAGCAAATCCATCTGTCCCAGCCCCAAACTCCAAATATGTTCTATTATTCTCATCAACATTTGCGGTAAATCTTCGTGAAGTCTTCAAATAATTCAAAATATATGGAACTGTACCTCTGTATTGAGCTAGGGTTCCTTCATAAGCGTCATTGTTTGGAACATCTGTTAAAACCATTTCCTGAGCTAAAAAGTCAACATTATACCACTTGTTATTGTCGGCATCAACCACACTAATAATCTCTAAAACGTTTTCTTCACCCAAATAAAGTCTTAAAAATGGTTGCATTGCATTTACATTAAACGTTTTGGTTATTATTCTTCCAGAACGAACGTTAGAAACTTTTTGTAGTAAGAAATAAGTTGGTGCACCTGTATCGTCTCTTTCATAGACTGAAACAATTCTCGGTGATAATGATGTATTTACAGCAAAATTCACTGGTTCAGATGTTAGAAAAGCGGACCCCACATTGTTAGAAACCTCCATATTTTCTTTTATGCTTAGAAGGTATCTATCATCAGGAATGTAATTTCCTTCTTCATCAGAAATAGCCGGGCAGACTTGATACACATTGATTTTTCCGGTTGCGCCCCTAGCTGGTTTGGTAGTATAACCAAGATATTTTGCAAGAGCAATAATATTTTTTCTTTCTGTGGTATTATAAAGAAGACCTTCCTTGAAAACGTAATCGGTATAGTAAGAAAGAACGTCACCTACATAAGAAGCCATTTCAATGAACATCATGCCAGGGGCAGCGTCGGTAAAATCTTTGTAAGTGTTAGGAAAATAATACTTAGCAAAATTGATTAAATTGTCACGAAATTGTGAGAAATCCTTATTAAGATACCTTACTTCCTTGCTCTTAGGTTGAAATGATTTTTGTGTTGTTGTTGCCATAATTATCGCATCGTGTTATTGATTGTCACTACTACAGTGTCGGTCTGCTTTGTCATATTCAACATGAATGTAACAGCAATGTTTAACATATAAATATCCTTGTTTGCTGTTATTTGGTCGGTTGTTAATAGATTTGCTGTCACATCGGTCAATGTTACATTTGGTATCCACGAAAAAATATCTTCGGTAACAATGTTTACTGCTTGATCTTTCAACGTATCTACGTTTTGTTCAAACACAATATTCCACAATCTACTTCCAAATGTAGGTTGCATTCTTCTTTCACCCGGACGAGTATTTAAAAGGTTAAGAATGTTAGTTTTTACTTGTGTAAGAGTATCAAACGACTGTGCAAAATAACCACTATTCCCATTCTGTATAGGTAGTGTTATTCCAATAGGGACCGCAGCCGTTGGATTAATTGTAGCCATATTATCCATTCATTATTACTTTGGATGGGTCTATATACCCACCACTTGCTGTACCATTTTTCTGCTCGTCAATTCTCTTCATTACTGCTCTGAAATCTTTTTTGAATACTTTCTTTAGAACATCAGGCACTTCAGCACCACCATCCAAAGCAGACGGCTGATTCATAATAGCCGGTCCAGTACCTACCATCTGTTTCAAAAAATCTAATTTGGTAGCAGGAGGACCGGTGATACCAGTGGATTCGTTTTGTCCAATCTTATCAAATCCACCATCCATCAATTCAGCAAGACCAACGGCCGCATCAAGAGTCCTTTTGTTTGGTTTAAAATGTCTAGCAGTTTCAGCTAATACACTGTTGAGTTTTGGATTGGCGGTTTGAAGAATGGGACCGTCTGGAGTTGCGTCTTCTTCTAATTCGACTTCTCTTCCAACATAGTCTTTTCTACCACTATCGCTAACTATGGTGGGCTGTCCATTAGATTTAATTTCTTTCACCATTTCTACCAAAATCTTACCCATAGCTCGATTTACTTCAGCGGCTACTTCTTCTCTGATGATTTTACGTAAAATTTGTCTTAGTTCGTGTGTTTTCATATGTGTATATAAATATCGTTGGTTTTCATAGCACAATCAATTATTTAAAGGTGCCAACTACTGTCCGTATCCAATCAATCACATCAACATTTGCTGGCGGTTGATTGTCCGATTCTATGATGCCCGCTTTAGCATAAAGGGCAATTCTTTCTTCCCATTTAGTTGCATTTGCTTGTCTAGAAGCTGATTCTTCAGCCGTTTCCGGTGCATATGACTGAGATTCCGGTGAGAAAACTCCTGTTCGAGTGGCGGCCCGTCCTCCACATCCACCACCTTTAGCAACCGTAGCTTTATCTGCTGCTGGAAGTTGTTTTAATTCCGATACTTTTTGAGCTTCACTCGCAACCGGGTTATCAGTAATAGCGGATGCCTTATTCAAAGCAGAGTTAAACTGAACTGCAGCCGCAGCCGCACTTTGACGATAATCCATTCCTTTAAACCCTCCTGGACAACCTGCTCCTGATGGTATGGAAACTTTAACAGGTGCAGACCCATTCTTAATACTACCCCCATTTTGTCCTGGTGCTAATCCACCACCAGTTACAAATACTCTTCTGCTCATATTCAAATCCAAACGATTTTGTAGTGCAATCAAAGATGCTGTTTGTACAGGTATTTGTGTTTGGTTTGGTGAAGCTTGGTCAGGTTGCCCAGTCATTCCCTCATCAGGGTTCCCATCTGGGTGATTATGTTTATACCAGTGTGTATGAGCTAATAACCAATTACAAAGGTCATACAACCAATTTGTAGTAGTCTGTCCAAGTAGAACAGGTTCATCGGTTTTGTCGTATTCTCCTAAATAAATCGCTGGTGAGTTTAAGACGATTTTTGTGTTGGTCGTAAAAATCATCTGATTATGAGCATCCACAGTGTATTCATCATCGGTAACAAATGCCATTCTTTTTTTAGAGAATGAAAACATTTCATATTTCTTAGCTGAAATTATGATTCTTTCACTGTTTATTACTATCTGGTCTTTTAGGAGTTCTGGAAACTTGAATTTGGTGCTACCATTAAATTTTGGTTGTTCTTCTGGTTTATCACCCCACATCACCTTGAAACAGTTGGTGTGAAAATCACTCAGAGTAGCCCCCGAAGTAATGTGTATAGATGAACCGTCGTTATTAACATCTTCCCCGCCGTATTTATCAAAATATCCACCGACATTTTTCTCACTTATCGTTCCTACCACAAGAGGAATGTCCGTGTTTTCATAACATTGTTGTTGCTCGTCAACTTTTTTCAATGGCCGTTGACGATTTCGGATAAGAATGAATGGATTTCCACCTTTATCTTTATAATCTTTATCTGGACTAGCACTATCTTTTCCTCTATCATCGTCATAGGCACCAAATCTTATTGATTGCCCAAATCTACTCTCAAAAACCAAATCACCCTCCCTACGTCTTATAGAACGAATTCTTTGATTGTATTTGAAATATCGTCCCAAAACCCCCTTGTATCCTATGTCACCCTTTTCGCTGAGTTTGGATTCAGGTCCTTTGTATGGTGTTGTTAACGTGTCAAGTTCACGATTTCCTTTAACCTCTGAGTCTGGTCCAGTTCTAAAACCGCCATAAGCAATCTCAATATTGAAATCTGCGTTTGCATTGAGAGTATTGAATGTGTTTATCTTTTTTGTGTAAAAATATTGTCCCATATA
>Ga0315291_10011063_pt1 | contig 11014 bp, 11 predicted proteins | sample YL17G12_20_MG_FD_203070 | JGI IMG/M metagenome (GOLD analysis project Ga0315291, IMG submission 203070) | Sediment microbial communities from Yellowstone Lake, YNP, Wyoming, USA - YL17G12_20 | ecosystem: Environmental > Aquatic > Freshwater > Lake > Sediment | place: USA: Wyoming | collected... | reverse complement strand
TATACGCCAGGCGCTCCGCGCGATAGTCTCGCACAAAATGCGTTCCTCTCTCTCCATGCTCGAGATCCTCATCAGCGTGGGCGCGGTCATCGCGATGCTCGCCCTGGGGCGCGGCGCGAAGGAATCGATCGCGCAGAGACTCGCCTCGATGGGATCCAACCTTCTCATGGTGCGTTCGGGCTCGCACCGGGTTCACGGGGTGGCGCTTGAAGCGGGGTCGGTGACGCGTTTCACCACGCAGGACGTGGACGCGATCGCCAAATTGCCCGAGGTGAGACGGGTCTCGCCGTCAGTTACGGGGCGGGCGCAGGTGGTGTACGGGAACAAGAACTGGAACACCAAGGTCGAGGGGACGGGGGTGGATTACAAGGACCTGAGGGCCGCGAATCCGACTGTGGGGAGGTTCTTCACGGCGGAGGAGGTCCGGAGCCGTCAGAAGGTCGCTCTCCTGGGGGCCACGGTCGCGCGCTCTCTCTTCGGAGAGGCAAACCCCATGGGAGCCACAGTGAAAATCAACCGCATTAATTTCCTGGTACTGGGGCTCCTCCCGGAAAAGGGTGCCACCGGCTGGCAGGATCAGGACGACACCATAATCATCCCCATCAGCACCGCGATGTACCGGCTCCTCGGGAAAGATTACCTTGATTCGATCTACGTCGAGGGCGCCGATCCTGCGGTGATGAAAGCCGCGGAGAGCGCGGTCAAGGAAACAATTATCAAGCGGCACCGCATCCCGAAGGAAAGGGAGGACACCTTCGAGATCCGCAACATGGCGGAGATGCAGGCGGCGCTCGAGAGCACCACGAAAACGATGACGTGGCTGCTCGGCTCCATCGCCGCCATCTCCCTCCTCGTGGGCGGCATCGGGATCATGAACATCATGCTCGTCTCGGTCACGGAGCGGACGAGGGAGATCGGACTCCGCAAGGCGGTCGGGGCGCGCGGCATGGACATCATGGTCCAGTTCCTCATCGAATCGGCGGTGATGACGTTCAGCGGAGGCCTGGCGGGAATCGCGCTCGGAGTCGGCGCATCGGCCCTCATGGCGAACCTGGCGGGCTGGGCGGTGCGCGTGTCGCTGTCCTCGATACTCCTTGCGGTAACATTCTCTATTGGCGTGGGATTGCTCTTTGGACTCTGGCCCGCTAAGAGCGCCGCCGCCCTCAACCCGATCGAAGCGCTGCGGTACGAATAGCACAGGAATTGAGCCGCTTGATAACTGAGGATTAAAGATTTCGCCGCGGATGAACGCAGATAAACACGGATTATTTTTTGCCCTAGAAACCAGAAACGAGAAACTGTTGTTGCTGCTTTAAAAATCTCCGTGCCCTCCGTGGTAAGATTTTGAAGTACTGAAAATACCCCCCAAGACTAACGGCGTGCCCCACCACGGGATATTTTTGTTGACACCACCAACCCCCCGATGGTACATTGTCTACAAAGTCGATCTACTAAGTAGACTTACTCAGCGGAGACTGGGATGAGAATTTCGAAAAAGGGGGAGTATGCCCTGAGGGCGATGATCCACCTCTCCGGGAACTATGAGAAGGGCGCGGTGCGGATTCGCGAGATTTCCGAAAAGGAGAGAATACCGGAAAAATTTCTCGAGCAGATTCTGCTCAGCCTCAGAAAAGCGGGCCTGCTTCAGAGCAGGAGGGGCTTGGGTGGAGGCTACGCGCTGAGCAGGCACCCGCGGGAGATCACCCTCGCGCGAGTGATCCGCGTCATTGACGGGCCGCTCGCCCCGCTGGGCTGCACGAGCACCTGGGCCCACGTGAGCTGTCCCGAGGAGAAGCGCTGTGGCCTCCGTCACGTGATGCTGGAGGTGCGAAACGCGATTGCGGGAATTTTAGAAGGCGTCACATTTGCCGATCTGTGCGGAGGATCGTATCACGCCCGTGGAAGAAAGCGGCAACGTGGGCGGAAGTAAAAAGAATTGGTTCTCTTCCGTTTTGTGTGGGCAAATCTAATTATTTCCTCCCCCTCTAACGGGGGAGGTAAGGTGGGGGTGCACCCTCACTTGCCCTCTCCCTTCGGAGGGAGAGGAGAGATAATAGAGGTGAGGCGAATATATTTACCGCTAGGATTATATCTTGTTGACAGATTCAGCTAATCAAAGCCGCACAGGGTGGAAGAGAACCCAAAAATTAAATACGGGTAAGGAGGCAGGTATGCAGAAAAAGCTTGTTATTGCCGTAGCGGTGTCCGCGGCGATTCTCCAGGCGGGAATGCGCGCGGGCCGTGCGGGTGCGGAGGAGTTGAAGGGTTCAATCACTGTTTCGGGTGCGTGGGCGCTCTATCCGATGGCGGTGAAGTGGGCTGAGGAGTTTCAGAAGATCCATTCAGCGGTGAAGATAGATGTCTCTGCGGGAGGCGCCGGCAAGGGGATGGCCGATGCGCTGGCCGGTGTCGCCGATATTGGCATGGTGTCCCGTGCGATCAACCCATCGGAGGCGCAAAAAGGGGCGTGGTGGGTCGCGGTAACCAAGGACGCTGTGGTCCCTACGATCAATGAGAACAACCCCGTGATACAGGCGCTCCTCGCCAGGGGGGTGAAGAGGGAAACCCTCGTCGGTATATGGATGAGCGAACAGGTGAAGCAGTGGGGGACCGTCGCGGGCAATGATCGGAAGGACCCGATCCACGTATACACCCGCTCCGATGCCTGCGGTGCAGCTCAGACATGGGCTGAGTACCTCGGCGGGAAACAGGAGGATCTCCATGGGACAGGGGTGTATGGAGACCCGGGGCTGGCGGGCGCGGTGAAGAGCGACGTGCTCGGGGTTGGATTCAATAATATCAATTACGTCTATGACGCAAAGACCCTCGCGCAGGTTAAGGGGATACGAGTATTGCCGATAGATCTCAACGGAAATGGCCGCATTGATGGGGGAGAGGATTTCTATAAAAGCAGGAGTGATATTACGAAGGCAATCAATGATGGGAAGTATCCCTCGCCACCCGCCCGCGAGCTCTATTTTGTCTGCCGCGGCAGGCCGGAGAAAAATACGGTGAGGGAGTTTGTGAGGTGGATCCTCACCGATGGCCAGCGCTATGTGCCCGAAACGGGATATATCAGTCTTTCTTCAGAGAAGCTCGCGGGGGAGCTCAAGAAACTCGATGTCAAGTGAAGCGGCGCATACTATTTCGCTAAGCAGGAGGGGGGCAAATGAAGAGGCTGGTGTGCGGTGCGATGCTCGCGCTCTGCGCGGCATCGGTGGGCTGGGGCGCGGATGACTGGATGATGTGGAACACCTACTCGTTCAAGCTGCCGGTCATTAAAAAGAAGGTTGATTTGAATGGCATCTTCGAGACGCGCTTCCGGGATGATATGGACGAGTTTTTCCGTTACCATTTCTACGTGGGGCCTGATTACTACCCCTGGAAGTGGCTCACGCTGGGGATACAGTATGGCAATATCCAGTCGGGCGATCCGGGGGATTTCAAAACCGAGCACCGCATCATGTACTTCGTGACGCCGAAAGTCAAGCTCTCCGACTTCTGCCTGGAGAAGTTGCCGCTCGGAGATCTGAACCTCAGCGTCCAGAACAGGCTTGACCAGCGCATACGGTTCTACGCCGACCACACCTGCACCTGGCGCTACAGGTTCTATCCGAAACTCTCTTATCCGGTCTTCAAGAGGAAAAAGCTGGAGATTGCCCCGTACGTCGGCGACGCGTTCTATTTCGATTTCACCAACAACATCGCCTTCAACCAGAACAGGGTCTACAGCGGACTCACCTTTAAGCTGTTCGAGTACCTGAACCTCGACTTCTATTATATGAGGTACGCGGAGCGATCAGGGCGCGGGGGAGACTGGACATGCAGCAACGTTGTGGGCACCGGCGTCGCCTACAATTTCTAGGTTTCTTTCCCGGGGGTGCAGTGAGCTATAGCGCGCGGGTGTTAAAGAACAGAATCGCCGGCGTTCTCATGCGCCTGCTCGCCGTGCTCTCTTCGCTCATTGTGTTTCTGATGCTCCTTGCCCTCTACCAGCGGTCGAGACCGATCCTGGCGCTCCACCCCCTCATGTCGCTGCTCTGTTCGCGCGCCTGGCAGCCGCTGCGGGGTCTCTTTGGATTTCTCCCCTTTATCATGGGGACGCTCTGGGTGACGGGCGTGGCGATCGCGATCGCTGTCCCCCTCTCTCTCCTCACCGCAATCTACCTATCTGAATACGCTCCGCGCGCGGTGCGGGAGTGGACCGCCCCGCTCATCGATCTGCTCGCCGGAATACCCTCGGTCGTCTATGGGATCTGGGGGGTGCTGGTGATCGTCCCTCTGATCAAAAATCAAATCGCGCCGTTCTTTGGCGTCATTTCAACCGGCTACACCATCCTCGCCGGCGGAATCGTGCTCGCGATCATGGTGTTCCCGATCATCATCCACGTTGCCACGGAGGTGTTCAAATCCGTTCCCGCGGAGATCAGGGAAGCTTCCCTCGCCCTCGGTGCGACGAGGTGGCAGACGGTGAAACACGTGGTCTTGCGCAAGGCGCTTCCCGGGGTGATTGCGGCAATCGGGCTCGGGGTGTCGCGGGCGTTTGGAGAGACGATGGCTGTGCTCATGGTGGCGGGGAATGTCGCGAAGATTCCATCATCCGTGCTGGATCCGGCCTATCCCCTCCCGGCGCTGATTGCCAATAACTATGGGGAGATGCTCTCCATACCGCTTTATGACTCGGCGCTCCTGCTCGCGTCTCTTGTGCTTTTGATGGTGGTCTTGCTGTTTAATCTATTTTCCAGGATTATACTCATGAGAGTCCAGGGAGGGATGCGTTAGGATGGACAGGAGAAAGGTAGAAGAGGGTATATTCAAGTTCCTGATGCTCGCCTCCGCATTCACGATCCTGTCACTCCTCGCGCTGATTATGACCACAGTGATCGTGAAGGGATTGCCCGCCATGAGCTTCGCGATGATCACCCAGACGCCGAAGGGCGGCTACTATCTCGGTAAGGAGGGAGGAATCCTGAATGCGATCATCGGCTCTCTCTATCTCGCGGGGGGAGCGACGCTCCTCGCATTCTCGCTCGCCTTGCCGGTGGTGCTCTATCTCAACGCCTATGCAAGGAGAAGCTCGCTGCTGGCGGCATTCACCCGATTCTCGTTTGACGTGCTGTGGGGCATCCCCTCCATCGTGTACGGTGCGTTCGGCTTTACGGTGATGCTCTTTTTCGGCCTCGGGGCTTCGCTCCTGGGAGGCATCATCACCGTGGCGCTGCTCATCCTGCCGGTGATGGCGAGGGCGATGGATGAGGTGATGCGATTGGTGCCCGCGGATCTCACGGAGGCCTCGTACGCACTGGGGGCAACCAGGCTCGAGACCTCGTTGAAGGTGCTCGTCAGACAGGCCCTGCCGGGCATCGCCACCGCCGTCCTGTTGGCGTTCGGGAGGGGAATCGGAGACGCGGCATCGGTGCTGTTCACCGCCGGCTTCTCCGACTCAATTCCCTCTTCGCTCTTTCGCCCCGCGGCGACGCTGCCGCTGGCGATTTTCTTCCAGATGGGTACGCCGTTCCCCGAGGTACAGGAGCGGGCGTACGCGTCGGCGTTCATACTGACTGCCCTGATTCTAGTCATCAGTGTCGCGGCGAGACTGCTTGCGGCGAAATATGCCCGGCATGTCGTGAGATAGGAGATCGAGATGACAGGCGGAGCACAGATATGCGTGCGGAACCTCAATGTCCACTACGGACATGATCGCGCGCTGAAGGATATAAGCGTGGACATCCCTGCCAGGAAGATCACGGTCATCATCGGTCCGTCAGGCTGCGGCAAGACCACGCTCTTGAAATCGTTCAACCGCCTGATCGATCTGGTGGAGGGGGTGAGGTTTTCCGGCGAGGTGCTCGTGGACGGCGAAAACATATTCGATCCGGAGGTGGAGATTACCGCCATCAGAAAGAAGATGGGGCTCCTATCTCAGAAACCGTACCCGCTGCCGATGTCGGTCTTCGACAACGTCGCCTACGGTCCGAGGATACACGGGGTGAGGGATAGAAGACGACTGGCGAAATTGGTCGAGCACCATCTCAGGCAGGCGGGACTCTGGGAAGAGGTGAAGGACCGGCTGCACCTGCCGGCGTCGAGGCTCTCCGTGGGGCAGCAGCAGCGGCTCTGTCTCGCGCGGGGGCTCGCGGTCGAGCCCGAAATAATCCTGGGCGATGAGCCGACCTCGGCGCTCGATCCCAAGTCGAGTCAGCGCATCGAGGGGATTTTCCTCGAGCTCAAGCAGAATTACACCATCGTGCTCGTGACGCACATCCTGCGCCAGGCGAGGAGGCTCGCCGACTACGTGATATTTCTCTACATGGGCGAGCTGATAGAGCACGGCCCCGCCAAACAGGTTTTCAACAATCCGCGGGAGGCAATGACGAGGGAGTATATACAGGGGGTTATCAGCTGATTGGCTGTCCGGCCGCGCGATCAGGCGTTGCGGGGAATATGACGATGGCGCTCTGGCGGATCGCGACGGTGATCTTCTTCCCCGTGCAGAGGTTGTGCCTCCTGTAGATATACGAGGGGAACCGCAGCTCAAAGTCCACGCAGGATCGCACCGTCATGCTGCAGAAGTCGTTGCAGAAGTAGGATGATACGATTTCTCCCTCATACTGATTGTCCCTGAGCTCTTCCCTGAGCGGCTCTCCCTCCTTGATGATCTTGATGTCCTGCGGCCTCACGCAGACGGTCACATGCTGGCCGGCGTGGCAGGGTGATTCCTGGAGCGCGACGATATTCAGGGGGCCGCACCGCACCGTGACCTTGCCGCCCTCGATCCGCGCCACCTCACCGCGGTAGATGTTCCGTATCCCCTGGTACCTCGCCACCCGCTCCGTTGCCGGCCTGAGCATGACCTCGTCCCGCGTGCCGACCTGCTCGAGGACGCCATCGATGAGAACGCCGATGCTGTCCCCGACAGCGGAAGCCTCGTCGAGGTTGTGCGTGACATGGATGACGGTGACGTTCAGAGACCGGAGTATCTCCTTTATCTCGAACCAGAGGCGCACGCGCATTCCCGGATCGACCGCCGAGAACGGCTCGTCGAGGAGTATGGCCTCCGGGTGCACGATGAGCGCCCGCGCCAGCGCCACCCGCTGCGCCTCGCCGCCCGAGAGATTCCCGGTGCCTCTTGTAAGGAGGTCTCCGATCCCGAGCACCTCCGCAAGGCGGCGGAGGCGGCCCTCGGCCTCGTCCCGCGGCGTCCTCCTGGCGAGAGGGCCGAACAGGATATTCCCGCGGACGTCCAGGTGGGGGAAGAGGGAGTAATCCTGGGGGAGGAGCCCGATGTTCCTCTGCGAGGGGTCCAGGTGCGTGATCTCCCGTGACCCGAGGCGGATGCTGCCTCCCGATGCGCGGAGGAGCCCGGCGATGCATTTGATGAGCGTCGTCTTCCCGCTCCCCGTCGGGCCGACGAGGACTAGATACTTCCCCGCGCCCAGATCGAGATTCAGGTCGCGAAGGGAGAACCGTCCCGCTTTATAGCAGAGGTTGCGTAGTGCGAGCATGGAGTTTCCTCAAGATGAACAGGACCGCGAGCGAGATTCCCACGGCGATCAGGATAAAGACGCACGCGCGGCTGATGTCGGCGCTTGCGAAGCTCAGGAAGATTGCCACCGGGAGCGTCTCCGTTTTCATCGGTGTCGCTCCCGCGAGCGTCACCGTCGCTCCGAATTCGCCAACCGCGCGCGCCCATGTCAGGAGGAACGCGGCGACGATGCCGTTTCTCGACATGGGGAGGAGCACCCTCGTGAACGTGGTGAAGCGCGTTGCCCCAAGCGTCCTGGCGATCCCCTCGTAGACAGGATTGATCCCCTCGAAGGTTGATTTCACGAGGCTGATCGCGAGGCCGATGATCACGATGAACTGGGCGGCGACGATCCCGCCCACCTCGAAGACAACTCCTCCAAGGGCGCGGTCGACCAGCCTCCCCGGAATCGTGTTGAAGAAAATGAGGAGGAGCGCGCCGAGGGCGATGGGGGAGAGCACGACCGGCAGGTAGAGGAGTGTATCAACGGCATCCCGCAGGGGGAAGCGATAGCGCGCCAGGACGTAGGCAGTCGGGAGGGCGATGACCAGCGCCAGGAGCGAGGCGGCGGTCGCGGTGACGAGTGTCAGCCTGATTGCGAAGAGCAGCTCGGAACGGTGGATCCCCTTGAGCGCCCCGGGCCCATGGAGCTGCGCGAAGAGCGAATAGATCAGGATGAGGAGAAAAAGGACAAGGAGCGCGAGTACGCCGGCAAAGGTAATTGTAAAAATTTTATTCTTCATGCCGATATTTTCCTGCGCTAATCTATTAATCAACTTGAGATCAGCTTAATTCCAATATTTACAAACACATTGTGTTGTAGGGGCTTGATTTATCAAGCCCGTCTCAGTGCGGGTTCGATGAAACTTGTCCTGAGCGGAGCCGAAGGATCGAACCCCTACGAATTAATGCCCCCCTATCTGATCCATTACTATTTAAAATATTTGGCTCATGACGGAATTTTGTGACACCAGGCCCATGGTTGGAACTGACCCCTCCATGGGGTACAAGTATTTCTCCCCCTCCGATGCGCGATTGACCTCATATTCCTCCCCCTCTCATGCAGCATCAACCCCATATTCCTCATCCTCGCGTGAGAGCAACAAGCTTTTCCCCTCTCCCCCTGGAGGGAGAGGGCAGGGTGAGGGGGCATATTATCATTGTAGCTGATGTATCACTCATGCCTTAGCATGCTGTAATACTCCTGCGGGAGATTGTACTCGCCGCCTATCCTCGCATGCGGTGCAAAATCCCTTGCGCGATTCTCGTCGGTGATATATCCCCAACGTTCAAATATCTTGTTTGCTTTGGGGCCCATAACATAGTTGATGAAGTCCTGAGAGAGGCCTTTATCCTTCGCGTAGACAGGGATGGCAATTGCGATGTAGGCGATCCGGGGAATGGCATCAGGCGCCAGCCCTATCCACTCAACCTCCTTCGGATTCCACGACGCGAACACGTCCCATCCGAGGATTGCGTCGACTTTTCCGAGCACGGCCAGCATTGCGGTGTCCTCGCAGCTCTTCGTGAACACCACCAAATTCTTCAATACCGGCGCCAGTAATTTGTTGTAATTCAGGATCTCGATGCCATAAAGTCCAAGGCAGACCGTCTCCGGATTGCCCATCCCCACGCGGACGCCGGGCCGCGCGAGGTCATCGAGTGAGTGTATCTTCCCGGGGTTCCCCTTCGGCACGATGATCGCGGGGATGAGGTAGGCGACCTTTTTATCCGTGCCCGGGATGAGAAGCTTTTTCCTCTCCCCGATGCTGATGTAGTCAGGCGATCCGGCGAGGTACAGGTCTCCCTTGTGCGACAGCTCCATCTGCGAGAGGAGGCTCCCCGACCCTCCGTAGTTCACCAGTACCTTTATCCCCCGCTCATGCTCGTACGCCCTGGCGATCTCCTCCATCGGAACCTTCACCGCCGACCCGCAGAAGAAGAGCAAGCTTTTCTCCCGCGGCCCACATCCGAGGATGAGGCACGCGCCTATGAATGATGCGAGATAACAGATGGTGAGGCTCATTTCTGAAAGATTTCCTTCTAAAAGCTCCGATATTCTCGCGCATATATATCGGAGCGTCAATACTGTTCTAAGTTCGCGGGAGTTCCCCACCTAGAAGGGTGGGGGTGAGAGAGGGAGCCGCGAAGCGGGTCGGGCAAAGCCCGAATCCAATGAGACCACCGCTGTAAGGCGGTGGAGATTCATTCTGAGTTATTCATCTGCCGCTTGTAGGGGTTCGATCCTTCGGCTCCGCTCAGGACAAGTTTTATCGAACCCGCACCGAGACTTTGCCTGAGCAATATGAATATCTCAGTTCATATCTCACTTGATACGAGCAGGATAAGACTCAAAAAGTAGCCTGTCCCCTTTTCGGATCGTCAACACCATTCCTTGGGGGTGATGGGGTGGATGATGGCTCAGTCGAAAATCACACCAGGCAATCGCTAAAAATATCAGGGCAATCCGCTTGACATATATATTATCTTGGTATTTATACCAGACCGCAAGCGCGGATAATACACTGCAGCAGTTATCTTGCTGATGGCGACCGCCGTCCTCGCTCGCCGCTCAATTCCGGCGTAATGCAATTTAAATAAATCGCCCTCAAAGGAGTAAGATGCAATCAAATGTGTTTACATGGAAAGACTATAAGGATTGGGTCAGTGAGCTTGTAAAAGGTAAGAGGAGTTACTATTGTCGAGGGCATGCGAATGAAGAATGGAAACTTCAAACATCCTTTCATCGTGAGGCTAAACGCAATGGGATCACCCTATCTCAATACCTTGATACGATCATTCCGGAAGTCCATTATCATATCAGTGCTATCCGAGATGAAATCATTGACCTTCGCAAAGAGGAGGAGTTTGGAGCTTTTCTTGTTTTAATTCAACATTGCGGGTTCCCAACGCCACTACTTGATTGGACACTTTCTCCATATATTGCAGTCTACTTTGCATTCAAGGAGGTAAACGATCAATACCCTGGAAGTGAGCATGTTAAAATTTATATCTTTGATTACATCGAGTGGACAAAGTCATTTCACCAACCACTTAATTTAAGGGATACGAGTATAAATTACGTAAGCGTTATTCGTCCCTACGCAAATTTTAATCCAAGAATTGTTTCACAACAAGGGACATTCACGGTAACAAATGTCGATGACATGGAAACTTATATAGTCTCAAGATCGGGTACGATTAGTAAGACCTTCCTTTATACAGCGCTACTTTCCGTAAAAGAAAAGCCTGTTATTCTTCGTGAACTCAACCTTATGGGGATTAATGAAATGACTTTATTCCCGAGCGTAGATGGTATTTGTAGGTCACTAAAAACGCAGTTCTTCTCTGCAGACACTGTAGGTCCAACATTTAAAGAAATGCTGGGGATCAGTACTGTCCGGTTATAACACAAACAATTGCAGTTGGTTGTGACATTCGACATTTATATCTTGCGGGAGATTTGTTGTAACTAACTGCGAGAGAGGC
>Ga0315291_10011062_pt1 | contig 11014 bp, 8 predicted proteins | sample YL17G12_20_MG_FD_203070 | JGI IMG/M metagenome (GOLD analysis project Ga0315291, IMG submission 203070) | Sediment microbial communities from Yellowstone Lake, YNP, Wyoming, USA - YL17G12_20 | ecosystem: Environmental > Aquatic > Freshwater > Lake > Sediment | place: USA: Wyoming | collected... | reverse complement strand
AAGAAGTTCTCATCCACGCTTTGCTTTTTCGGAAATGCGCGATCCGGCGGCTCCTTGTAGGCCCCCTTGACGAGCCGGATGGCCGCGCCCAGCGGATTCAGCGTGGCGAGATCCTGTGCCGTTCGGTAAAGGTACGCTTGCAGGCACACGCCGGCCTTCGGGTGGTTCGTGTGAACTCGGCGGAATAGTTCCAGCGTGACATCAACGTAGTTGCTGGCTTCCATGTCGATCCAGACCGTGCTCTTCGGGCCCGCGCGCGCGTTGATTCTCGCGAGGTTCGCGTAACAGAGTTCCTTGTCGAGGTCGAGGCCGAGCTGCGTCAGCTTGACGGAAACTTCCGTGGGCAAACCCTGCGAGTTGATCTGGTCGAGGACACTGAGGTAGTGCTCGGTTACACTTTCTGCTTCCTTGGTGTCGGTAACGTTTTCTCCCAGGCGCGTCAGGACCGTCGTGATGCCGATTTCCTGCAGCTGGCGGGCGGCGGAAAGAGCATCGCCGATCTCTTCGCCCGGCATGAAGCGCGCCACTGCCTTGCGCATGAAGCCGTAGCGCGGCAGACATTCGCGCAGCCAGGTGTTCTGCGATCCCGCCAGAAGAATGCTTCGCATGACGCCCATCAGCGACCTCGCCTCGTTTCTACAAGCGCGCTCGCAACGATCCGCTATGCCCAATTGCTCGACTGCCCGCGCTCCCGTATATCAAGGGACCCGGGAATTGTCCACTGCTTAGGGATTTGCGTGATTCGCCTCGAGATTTCTGCACCCGGCCAAGATCGGCAAATGCTGGGCGCGGCGGGCCTTGTACCCTTACGGACTAATCAAGCTGGTTGAGGCCTTCGGAGGCGGCAGAGGTACTGCCAATGGGAAGACCGTGATGCGCAGGTTGGTGCAGCCGTACGGGATCAGCGTCAGATCCTCCTCCCGCCCCTTCGTGATGACGGGGCTCATGGGCAACGGACCAGCCGAGCCGGCCTCCAGCTCCCACTGCGGAACTCTCCGGCCCTTAACCTTCAATCGCAGCGGCGCTCCTTCGGGCGAGAAAGGCATATCGCCCACCGGGAACTCTTCGACCTTGAAGGATCGCTCCCACCGCTTGAGATTGGGATCGAGCTCGAGCGCGTAATTCCACGGCGTAGTAGGCAGAACTTCCCAATCGGCGTGCGGCTCATCGCCCTTTACTTTTTTCCATTCCTCGCCGATGGGCAGGGAAAAGACCAGCGGGCCGCGGTGGATGGCGATGCCATCGTGATACCAGCGATTCACCCGCAGGTTCATCGGGAACGACAGTTCCACCACGTCACCAGGTTTCCACTCGCGCTCGATCGTATGAAAAGAGCCGGGCTTCTCAACGACGTCAATCTGGCCCTGGACTGTGATCCTGGCCCAGTCGGCCCAGCCCGGCATCCGCAGCAAGAGAGGGAATTTCACGGGTTTGGTCGGATGCACGCTCAGACGGATCGTATCGCGGAATGGGTAATCCGTATCCTCCACGATTAGGACATCGACTCCATTCGCCACCTGGGCGGTGACCTGGCTGGGAGCATACGCAACTGCTGCCAGTCCGCCCTCGGGCGCAGCCATCCACAGATGCGAAGTGAACTTCGGCCAGCCCTGATGCATGTTTGAGGTGCAGCAGCCGAAGTTCGGCTCCAGGCCGAAGATGTTCGACTCCGGCCCATTGTCCGTCCAATTGCGTTGCAGCACGCTGCACATCACCTGATTCACCTGCTGGTCGTATTGGTGGGCCCACATGTCCTTCTTGAAGGTGGCGGGCAGCGCGTTGAAGGTGATCCGCTCCAGGCGGTCACCCAGCGTCGGGTCACCGAGAATCGCCAAGTCCTGCTCGAGCGAAAACATCGCCTCGACCACGGTGCAGAGTTCGGTCCCTTGCGAGGGGTCGAGGCCCGCGAGGTGCTCGTCGCAACTGTGGATGCCCGTCGCCTGGCCGTGGTAGTAATCGAGCTGCGCGTAAAGCTGATGAATTGCCTCGCGGTCGCTCGGGTCGCCGGAGATTTGCCACCACACCGCCGAGGTCTTGATGGCCATGGCGTTGTTGACGCCGTGGGAGTGCAGGTCCTCGTCTTTCTTCGTCACCTTCTCTTTGTATTTAAAACTCGCAAAATTGGCTTTCCAGTCAAACGACTGCGCGTGCAGCTTGCGCGCCAAGTCAAGCAGCTTCGGGTTCCCTGTGCGGTTGTAAAGCCAGACGATGCTCAAAACCTCGTCCGCCCAGCGATGCTCGGCCCATTCACGGAGCGGCGCCTGATCGAGTAGCTTCATCTGATAGTCAAAATACTTCTCCATCAGCGGGATGATGCGCGGGTCGCCCGTAGCCTCCTGGTACTGCGTGAGGACTTTCAGCATGATCATGTTCGGCCACCAGGTGTCGCTTTCCTGGCGGAGGGTCCGATACTTCCCGAGACCCAGCTCCGCGCCGATGCGGCCGTCGGCCCGCTGATGTTGGATGGTCCACTCGATCCACTTCTTGGCTTTATCGATGAGGCGCCGGTCGTCGAGGGCGTAAGCGAGAGGCACGAGCCCGTCGAGGTAGTAAGGGCCGCGCTCCCAGCTCTCGCCCGGCCCGCCGGTCCAGCCGCTGTCTCTCAGGTCGGGCCAGAATTCATCGAGGTGCCCGCTCAGACCGTTGGCTTGAATCTCCAACTGTCGCTTGAGCCAGCCACGCGGCTTGATGGAGCCGAGCGGCAACGGAGCAAAGGCGTTCGCGGAGAGAGGGGCATTGTTCCAATAAACTTGCGTGGCGGGAAGATGCGGAGTGGTCACCGCTTGCGCGGCTTGCGGGGGTTGCCGTCGCCCACCGAAGGCGGCAAGTGCGAGAAGCACGACGAAGATGATAAGCAGGCTGTAGGACGCCCTGCGGCGAATCGGACCTCTCAACATGGAATGAGGACTCACGTCTATTAACCTCCTGGCAGACATTCCACTCTGTCGCGGACTTCCCGTTTACCAACCATGCCCGACCTTCGTCAAGCGAAAAACCTCACGCCAACGGTCCGGCAGGCCAGCACAAGCGTGCTGCACGTTGGGGCACGGCAAATAGGTTATACTTGAATTTTTGCGGGGAAAGACCGATTCCATTTGGTGCGTCGTCCTATTTGCGGGCGATTTCCTGCCCGCGAGACTTCCTGCGGACGGAACGCTGGCTTAAGGAAACTTGCCGATGGGCAATGAAACATCTGAAGCGGTGGGGTTTGCCGGTCTGACGGTGGCGGCGTTTGAAAGCCGCCGGGCAAAAGAGATGGCCGCCCTGATTTCGAACCTGGGTGGCGTCCCCATAGTGGCGCCTTCGGTGCGCGAAGTCCCGCTGGAAAACAATCCCGCCGCCTTCGATTTCGCCGAAAAGCTTTTTGCCGGGCAGCTCGACGGCATCGTCTTCACGACGGGCGTCGGCACGCGAACGCTGGTGGAGGCGCTCGAAACTCGCCACTCGCGCGACCGGATTCTCCTGGCGCTTGCGGAAACCACCGTCATCGCGCGCGGGCCGAAACCGGTCAAAGTCCTCCAGGAATTCAAGGTTCCCATCACCATCGCCGTCCCCGAGCCGAACACCTGGCGGGAGATCTTGCAGGAACTGGACGAGAACCCGCGTGGTTTCACGCTCCAAGGGAGCCGAGTCGCCATCCAGGAATACGGCATCGCCAACGAAGCGTTCATGCAGGAGTTGAAAAATCGCGGCGTGGAGGTGCTGCGGGTCCCGGTGTACCGCTGGACGTTGCCGGAAGACCTCGGGCCGCTGCGGGACGCGCTCGACGGCATCCTCGGTGGCAGCGTCCGCGTCGCGCTGTTTACGAATGCCACGCAGGTGTATCACATCCTCCAGGTTGCGGCGGAGAGCGGAACCCGGGACCGCCTGCTCGAAGCGCTGCGTGGCTGTGTGGTCTGCTCCGTCGGACCCACGTGCACCGAGGCCCTGGTGGCTAATGGCATCCCAGTGGATCTTGAGCCGGAGCATCCCCGGATGGGGACGCTCGTGCATGAAGCGGCGAAACACGCCGGTGAGTTGTTGAAGGAGAAGTCAGTCCGTCAGCCGACGGACAGGAGTCAGGAGTCAGCAGGGGCAAAGCAAGGCGTGGCCGCGCGAGTGACGGCGCCCGGTGCCGCAGGCAAGGAGGGTGTTGGGGCTGCGCCGTGGAACGATTCGCGCTTCATGAAGGCCTGTCGCCGCGAGCCCGTGGACGCCACGCCCATCTGGCTGATGCGCCAGGCGGGCCGCTACATGAAAGAGTACCGGGAGGTGCGCTCCCGGGTACCGTTCCTGGAACTCTGCAAGAATCCCGACCTGGTTTCGGAGGTCACGGTCACCGCGGCCGAGCGGTTGGGCGTCGATGCCGCCATCATCTTCGCCGATCTTTTGCTGATCGTCGAACCGCTGGGTTATCGCTTGGAATACGACACGGGCGAAGGGCCGGTCATCACGCCCGGACTGCGGAAGCCCGCCGACGTCGATCGCCTACGCGAAGTGGAGCCGGAGGAATCGCTCGGCTATGTCTACGACGCCATCCGCCAGACGCGCGCCGACCTCAGCCCCCAGACTCCGCTCATCGGTTTTGCCGGCTGCCCTTTCACTCTGGCCTCCTACATCATCGAGGGCGGCGGGTCGAAGAACTACGTCCACACCAAAAGCCTGATGTACCGCGACCCGGGGGCCTGGCGCGCCCTCATGGAACATCTGGCGCGGAGCCTGGCCAAATACATCAACGGCCAGATCGCGGCGGGCGTGCAGGCCGTGCAGGTGTTTGACACCTGGGTCGGATGCCTGGGACCGGAGGACTATCGCGAGTTCGTTCTCCCTTATACGCGCATGATGATTCAGGGGATCACGCCCGGCACGCCGGTTATCCATTTTGGTACGGGCAACGCCATGCTGCTCGAGGCCATGCGGGACGCGGGAGGAAGTACCATCGGCGTGGATTCTCGCGTCGAGTTGGATGAAGCCTGGGCGCGCCTGGGCGACGGCGTGGGCGTGCAGGGCAACCTCGATCCCATCGTGCTCTACGCCGACCGGCCCTACATCCGTCGGCGCGTGGAGCGAATCCTCAAGCAGGCAGCGGGGCGGCGCGGCCACATTTTCAACCTCGGCCACGGCATTTTGCCCGATACGCCGGTCGAGAACGTGGTTGAGCTCGTCAAAATAGTCCATGAAATGAGTAGCAGGCAGTAGGCAGAAAACTGTGGGGAAGAAGAAAGAGCCCGAAGAGGACCCTTCCGTCATGGCCGGTGGCTGACGGGGTGGGTGAGCAGCTTGGGCGCCAGGTTTTGCTTTCTTTACCGAACTTGACTAGGCGACTTGGCTAGTGTATTCCTTTCCGATATGGCAAATCCGAGACCCGCAAGTCAGCAAACACAAAGCAACCAACCACCTGAACCAGCCGCCTGGGGTGTTCTGCTGTTGGCGCACGGCGCGCCGGACCGGCAGAAGGACATTCCCGAATTCTTACTTAACGTGCGCGGCGGGCGCCCTCTGCCGGACGTGGTGGTGAAGGAGATTGCTCACCGCTACAGCCTGATCGGCGGCGGCTCGCCGCTTCTGCGACTGACGAACCTTCAAGCGGAGGCTCTAGCCAGAGTTCTTGCCCATCCGGTTTACGTGGGCATGCGAAACTGGAAGCCCTTCATCGCGGAGACCGTCCGCCGGCTGAACCTGGATGGAGTGAAGAAGGTTGTGGCGTTGTGTCTCGCCCCGCAGAATTCCCGTACCAGCATCGGGCTTTACAAGCAGCATCTGCTGGACGCGATTCAAAAAAACGCACCACGCCTTCGGGTGGATTTCATCGAGAGCTGGCACGACCACCCGCTGCTGATCGCGGCGTTTTGCGAGAAGGTGGCGGCGGCGCGCGCCCGCGCGGAGAGCGAGGCGGGCAAGCCTGTTCCGGTGATCTTCACGGCGCACAGCGTTCCGGAAAAGACCATCGCGGACGGAGACCCCTACGAGCAGCAAGCGCGAGAGACTGCCGTGCTGGTGGCCCGGGCGCTTAGGCTCTCCGGCTATCGCCTGGCCTTTCAGAGCCAGGGAATGACGCCTGAGCCCTGGATTGGCCCGACGGTGGAGTCGCAGATCAACGAACTTGCGGCGACCGGCGAAAGGCATGTCCTCCTCGCGCCGATCGGGTTTGTGTGCGACCACGTCGAGATTCTCTACGATATCGACGTGGTCTTCCGGGACTATGGCAAGGCCAAAGGCGTAACCGTCCACCGTTCGGAATCGCTCAACGACAGCCCGCTCTTCATCAAGGCGCTGGCGGCTATCGTCTCGGAGAAAATGAAGTAGCCCCGGTCCCGCGGGGCGGGACTGGCGCCCGTGCCGCCCTGAAGGGCGGCGCTACGGGAAGGTCAAGACGCCTTACCCTGGAAGGAATCTGGTGTCCAACTCGGTCGAGCGTCGTCGCATTGCCGTCTTGGGCGGAGGCATCTCCGGCCTGACCGCGGCGTACACACTCGCCCGGGCGCGACAGGCAGGCGCTCCGATTGAGGAGTTGTTGATCGAGGCAAAGGAGCGCCTGGGCGGAGTTATCCGGACGGAGCATATCGAAGGTTTCGTAATCGAAGCCGGGCCCGACAGCTTCCTCGCGGAAAAACCCGAGGCCGCCGCGCTCGCTCGTGAACTGGGGCTGGGCGACTCGCTCCTGGGCTCGAACGACCGCGAGCGGCGCACTTACATTCTCCATCACGGCCGGTTGGTGCCGCTCCCTGACGGGCTGATGTTGCTGGTTCCCACGCGCCTCTGGCCTATGGTGACGACGCCCCTGCTGCCCCTGCGCAGCAAATTGGCGATGGCGGCCGAATGGTTCGCCTCGCCGCCGAGTGACCTCGAGGTCGCCGACGAATCGGTGGCCAGCTTTGTGACCCGGCACTTCGGCCGAGCGATGCTCGAAAACATCGCCGACCCACTGTTGGCCGGCGTCTATGGCGGCGACTCCGGCAGGCTGAGCGTGCGCTCGATCCTGCCGCGTTTCTGGGAGATGGAACGGAAACACGGGAGCCTGACGCGCGCCACCCTCCAGGCGATGCGCCGTCGCCGGGAAGCGCTCACCAACGGCTCGGAGGTAGGGACGGGCCCGAGATCCAGCCCTGGCGGCGCACTTCCGCTGTTCATGACTTTGAAAGGCGGACTCGCACAGTTAACTGATACGTTAATCGGCCATCTCGAGCAATCCCACATCAGCCTGGGCCGGCGAGTGTTGGGAATTGATCCGGTCTCTGAGGGTGGCGCACGCTACGCTTTGCGGTGCGACGACGGAGCCGCGCACAAATTCGACGCGGTCGTCCTCGCTCTGCCTACGCACGAAGCCTGCCGCCTGCTCACCGCCGTGAATCCAGCGCTCGCCAGACTGCTCGGAGAGATTCCCTACAGTTCTTCGATGACGGTGTCGCTCGGGTATGAAGCGGGAACGGCCGCGCAACTCCCGCCCGGGTTCGGTTTCCTCGTGCCGCGCAAGGAGAAGCGGCGGATGCTTGCCTGCACGTTCGTGCACGGCAAATTCAAGCACCGCGCGCCGGAGGGAAAGGCGTTGCTGCGTTGTTTTCTGGGCGGGTCGCGCGACCCCGAAGTGTTGAAGCTTTCCGACGATGAAGTGGTCCCAATGGTGCGGCAAGAGATCCGCGAAATTCTGGGCTTCACCGCCGAACCTCGGTTCGCGCGCGTGCATCGTTGGCCGTCGTCGATGGCGCAGTACGTGGTGGGACACGCCGAACGCGTAAGCGCCATCCAGACGGAACTGGAAAAGCATCCGGGGCTGTATCTGGCTGGTAACGCCTATTCAGGGATTGGAATATCCGATTGTATACGGACGGGCAGGGCGGCCGCAGAACGCGCGCTCGACGGGAAGTGATCTCGCGCCGCCGGCGTCTCCCGCCAGCGTTCCTGGCTAACCAACCTCCCGCAGAATTTTCAGCAAGCCTTCCAAAGACTCGCGAGTGCTTTCCAGCCGGTTGCCGTCGGCGCGGCGGTAGTGCGTCTCGAGGGACATCGTCCCGGCGTACTTGTCCTCACGCAACGCCTTGAATTGGCCGCGAAAGTCGATCATGCCATCTCCCACGGGAACCCAGGCCGGCTTGCCGGTCTGCGGGTCTTTCTTCGCGTCCTTGACGTGCACGTGCGCGAACCATCCGCGGACCTCGCGGTAGCCGTCGGGGTAGGGGATTTCGCCGAGCATCGTCACGTTGCCGGGATCCCAGACGCCGCGCAGGTGGGGCGAGTTGATCTCGCGGAGGAGGCGGCCCAGTTCCTTGCCGGTGCCGACGTTACAGGCGGGCTCGTTTTCGAGCACCAGCAGCATCTTGTCCTTACCCGCCAGCGCCGCGGCCTTGGCCAGGCGGTCGCGTACGTGCGGGTAAGCTTTCTCCGGCTCGTCGACGCGCCAGTAACTGAAGATGCGGATCTTGTTCGTGTCAAAAAGGCGGGCGATTTCAAAGGCCCGGCGCAGCAGATCCTCGGTGTCCTGGTCGGTGAAGCTAGCACGGAAAGTATCGCGCTTTTCATTCTCCTGCGCCGGCATCTCAGGCAGGTTGTACTTGAAGATTGGCGAAGCGATGGCGCTGACCCGCATGCCCCGCTTCCGAATCAAATCGCGCGCGCGGGTCAACTCCTCCCGGGACAGGCTCATGATGTTCTTGTTTGAGATTTCCCTCAGCTCACAGTAGGTCAGGGAGTGAGCGGCCAGGAAATCCAGCGCTTGATCCAGGTCATCGGATATCTCGTCGGTGATGATGCCGAGCTTGAAATGGAGTGGACGGTCGCTGGCTCGGACGCGTGACGTCCCAATGGCCGAGGCCGGCAAGGCGAGCAGCGCCGTCTCGAGGAAATCTCTCCGGGTAAAGGTCCATCGCATGGTTTAACCTCCGAGTCGAAATTGCGTGTTTGCGGCGTGTCGCATGGTGGGCCACTTGGCGCGCCACAGGTTCCCAGGTTGGCTGCGTTGCCGCAGAATTATGCCCGCCTGCTTCCTCACCGATTTATCCGGACCCGAGTTAGCTCGCCGGCGTGACTCCGTCGGCAATTGTTGAAGCTCAATAATTCCGGGCATCCCAGCGAGCCTTCAGGCTCTCCAGGTTCCATGTTTCCTCCGGGTCCACGAATTCCAGGCCGATCATCCCCGCGTAGAAACCTGCAGCTTCTCCACTCCATACCACCCGCATGCGCTTCAATTTTTCTTCACCGGGCAGCTCGATCGACACTTCCGCGCCCACTTTGAGGAGAAAGCGTGTGTGGGCCCTCGCCCCTCGGTCGTCGATAGAAACCACCTCGGCCCGGTCGAAGAAATCCCTGCCGGAGGAGTCAGTCCCGCGGAGAACCACCGGGATCTGAACCGGCAAGCGTCCATGTTGCCTTCGTTCGGTCGGGGGTTGCGTCATAGGGTCAACAAGCTGGAAGCCGGGCCCGCACTGCCGAATCCACCCATCCGCAGTTCCAGCGTCGAGCTACCTGAAATCAATGCTCGACAAAAAGGGAAGCAGAAAGACGCTGATAATAGTTGAGCGTCGAAGCTTCGTCAACAGGCCTGAGTGTGTGCGCCTGGGCCGATGCGCGAACCGTGTTCCCGTTGCCTTCTGCTCCTGACTTGCCGCTTGCGGCCGCGGGGAGGGCTGGGCGGCGGACGTCCCTTCAGTAGCTCTTGCTGTCGTGGTCGGTGTTGTGGCAGCGGAGGCTGCAACTGCCGTTGAAGGAGGTCGAGCCCGGGCTGGGGGTCAAGTCCGTCCACATTGGTCCTACGCCGTTGCCGTTGGGAGCCACGAGGTTCAAGTCAAAGTTGATCAGGCTGCCGTTGTTCGTGGCGGTGCCGTTGGGCACGCCGTGTGAGTCGTGGCAAGTGGCGCAAGACGAGATCTGCATGTGCTTCCAGTGCGCCTTGAAACTCTCGTCGTTTCGCAGGCTCTGTTCGTTGTGACACTTGAAGCATAAGGCGTAATTCGATGCAGAGTAGGGGATATTCGCAGTGTCGCCGGGGGTGCCGCCGGGGCTCTCAACGATGTAGCTGCGCTCGAGGATATGGTTTACGTTCGAGCCGTGCGGCCCCGAAGCCTCGGAATAGGCGCTGCCCAAATTCCGTCCGGAGTCATTGGCATGGCAGTCCGTGCAGTAAATCTGCGAGGATCCGCTGAGAGTTCGGCCCGAAATCGGAGCCCCGCTTCCGTCCAGCGGCGCCGGCAGGAGGCTGGGGAGGGCCGTGCCAGGGCCGCCGCTCAATCCTCTGGCGCGGGTCACGGGATGCCATGACGCGGATGAAGTAAACGCCAGTTGCAGGTTCGTGGAGAGGAGTTGGCGGTTGGGCAGCGGACCATAGGTCTGGTAGCCGGGAAGCTGAGGCTTGTTGGGGCTGTAACTGTGGCACTTGAAGCAGACTTCAAACTCATAGAGCGCGTCGGTTCCGCCACGGCGCGGATCGCGCGGAGCGCCACTGTCGGAGATCCCGCTCATGCCCAGGAGCAGGTTCGACATCTGGGGGGGGAACAAGAGTTGACGCATCGGGCCTTGCCGCGTGAGGATTATGGCAATCGTCACATGCCGCATGACGCGTGGTAATCGAGTCGGGCGGCTCAGCCGGGTCATGGCTCGCCTGCGGCCCGAGCGACGGATGGACGTATGTCTGTTTGACTTCAGCGCGATTTGTTTCTTGGAATGGACAGGGCCAGTTGGTAGGAACACAGCCGAGCTAGTGAGACAGAACCACCTTAAGCGCCGGTGGCCCCGGTTGCCCGAGCCGGAGACGCTGCAGGCGCTCGAGTTGCGAGAGGGCGCGGTCGAAGGACCGCTCGAGACTGCCTTCGTAGCGCTGCAGCCGATCAGCAACTTCCTGCCGAGGGACGAGCGCTGTGGCGGCTTGCAGCCGATTGTGTACGCGCCGGAGCAAAAATAGACCAGGAAGCGCCGCGGGAGCGGCGATCCCTGGCGGAGTAAAAGCAGACCGCCGGAGAACGATCTCACGGAGCAGTCCTGGAAGGGAGTGTTTCGTGGGATACCGGAGGGATGTACACAGTGGAGCTCTATGCACGAGTACGGC
>Ga0315291_10011061_pt1 | contig 11015 bp, 13 predicted proteins | sample YL17G12_20_MG_FD_203070 | JGI IMG/M metagenome (GOLD analysis project Ga0315291, IMG submission 203070) | Sediment microbial communities from Yellowstone Lake, YNP, Wyoming, USA - YL17G12_20 | ecosystem: Environmental > Aquatic > Freshwater > Lake > Sediment | place: USA: Wyoming | collected... | reverse complement strand
GACTCCCCTTTCGTAGAGAGATATAAATAAAAATAAGATTTTCGCATATGTTTAATATTTTCTAAATAAAAATCAGAACCAAAAGCAGGAAAACTAACAGTTAAATCTCCTTCTTTATGTGGAACTCTAAGTAAATCCAGTGTTGTTTTAATTATTCCATATTTTGTCTTTGTCATGCCTTTTCAGTATAATAAAGACTTTATAAATATTTATATAATTTAGAATAACAAAATTTATCTCGTAAGAATCTTAATTATATCGCCATTCTTCAGCTTGCTTTCTTTGCCAATCTTCTTGCCTGTCTTGCAGTCAATTGCTCCTATAAATGCTTTTCCAATGTCAGTATGAATTGCAAATGCCAAATCTAAGGCAGTTGAGCCTTGTGGCAGCAAAAAAGCATCAGGCAGAATATTTCCCTTGCTGTCACAAAAATGATGCTCATTTTCAACAGGATAAACAGCTATAAATTTCAAAAATGAGAAAACCGCCTCGTTTAAACATTTTTGTATTCCAGTTGAGCCATAAATATCAAGAACATTTTTTTCAACAAAATTTAATGCAGCCTTTTGTTTCTGATTCAATCTTGCCTCATTTAAAATTTTAAATTCCCTATTCCCAGGAATATAATCAATAATCTCGTCTTTTGCAGCCTCTCTCAAAGCTAACTCTGACTCAGCAGAACAAGGCACAATCAACAAATCAGGAAACTTGTTTTTTAATTTTTCCAAATTTTCCTTAGCCTCTTTTCTGTCTGCTTTATTAGCTGCGATTATAATCGGCTTGTTTTTTTTCCTGATTTCTCTTGCAAATTTATACAAGTCAGAATCACTCCATTCATTTTTCTCCAAGTCTAATCTTTTAATTATTTCACTCACTTCCTCTTCCTTGATTTTCAAGCCAGAAAGCTGCAAAGCTACCCCCTCAGAAATATTTCCTGTCTGTCTTGCTTTATGTTCCATGCTTTTCCAATTTTTAGCAAGTATCTTTTTAATCCACATGTCAATTTCTTTTTCAAGAAATTCAACATCTTTTACAACATCATAATTTTCAGTTGGATTTCCATGCTCGTCACTTTTTCCGCTTATATCTAAAACATGTATAAGGCAATCAGCTTCGCTTAAATCATTTAAAAATTCATTTCCTCTTCCTTTTCCTAAATGCGCCTCAGGAACTAAGCCAGCAACATCAATAAGCTTAACAGGAACAAATCTCTCTCCTTCAATGCAATAGCCGTGATTTGGCTGGCATTTTTTTCTTGCAACAGCCTCTGGACATTTTACTCTTACAAAACCAACTCCTTGATTTGGCTCAATTGTTGTAAATGGATAAGGAGCAATTGCTACACTTGCTAATGTGCACGCCTTGAAAAATGTGCTTTTTCCTGCATTTGGTTTTCCTACAAGTCCGATTAACATATCTTTTTAATTATATATAAGTTTAAATAATTTTGCAGATGTCTTTTTATATGAATCCAATCAAAGCTCTTGAAGTATACAGAGACCTAAAGAGATATGAAGCAAAAATTAGAGAATTTCCAGATGATATTCAATTATATACCCACTTTTTAAAGTTCTGTCAAGATAATAAAAGATATAAGAGAGCCCAAAAATTTATAAATCAGAATAAAGAAAAGATTGCAAGTTTCCATAATGCTGAGCTTTCTGACCTTGTTACAAATATTGAAATACAAAATTTAAAATAATAAAATAAAAAAAGAAATAAAAACAAAAATTTTACCAGCCATCATCAGAACTTTCAATATCACTTTCTTCTTCAGCTTCTACTTTCTCGCCTCCTTCAGGTTCCTCAGGCTCTTCTTCCTCATCATCACTTTCTTCCTTTTCCTCAGATTCTTCCTCTTCATCAAAACTTTTTTTCTTCATGATTTTTTTATAATTTGGTGGTTTAAAAACCTTTCTCTGAAAGGTTTTAATTATAGAGTTATAAAAAAATTTTAATAGTTAATAATTTAAGATAATTAAATAACTAATTGTAACTAATAAATAAAGATACAATAGCCAAAGCGTAAAAGCATGGCTAGGTTATTCATTACTAATATTAAAGTTTCTTGTTATGAGAAACTTTAAATATATCTAAGAATTAAAAATCTCAAGAGCCCATAGCTCAGCCTGGTTAGAGCACCGCTCTTATATGAGTTTACTTCGTTAGAAGTAAATTTTTCAGACTATTATGTCTAGGAAAGGCGGGGGTCTGCGGTTCAAATCCGCATGGGCTCATTTCAAGAAAAGTTTAATTTAACTTAATCTTCCCCTCTTGAAAATCCTTTAATATCATCCTGGCAGTCCTGTCACTATCAACAACATTTCCCTTCTTCAAAAGCTTCTTTTTCCTGCCGAGCTTTTCAATCAAGAATTCAGAATCTCCTCCAGCTTCAAAATTATAAAATTTTTCAAATTCTTTAGGATACTGCATCATTAATTGATGAACTATCATCTCTGGTTCCTTAACCTTATCCCAGGTTCTTACATTAATCAGCGCATGCTTTACCAAATCCTTACTGCTTAAATTTGAATTTTCAAATGAGGGAATAACCCCTGGAGTATCAATTAAATAAATATTCTTGCTTAATTTTACCTTTTGCATTCCTTTTGTAAATCCTGACTCAGAGGCGACTCTTGATACTTTTTTTCCAATTAAGATATTTATTATTGAAGATTTGCCAGTATTAGGATAGCCAATTATCCCAACTTTTATTTGTTCTTTCTCAAGCTTTCTTGCCTCATTTTTTATTCTCGCTCTTAATTCTTTCGAGCCTTTTCTATTCTTACATGAAACAAGAACAAATGGATAAATTCCTTTTTCGCTTAATTCTTTTATAAGTTTTCCAGTCTTGGTTAAATCCATCTTATTTAAGACAAAAATCAATTTTTTTCTCAGATTTAAAATTTCATTTTCAAGCTCGAGATTTCTTGTTTCCTGCCAAAATCTAGAATCAAGTATCTCAAGAATTATGTCTGCTTGGGAAATTACTTCCCTTGCTATCTCTGGAAACTTTTTTCTATGCTTATTATGCCCCTCAATATTTCCTGTCCTTCTGCTTGAAAAAGAATATCTTACTCTCATGTTAATTTAAAGTTTAATGAGTTTAATAAGTTTTTTGCTTAATCTATATAAAATATAACTATAAAATGCAATAATTTAGAATCTTCTTCTAAAATTCCTAGAATTACTTCTCACAAATCTTTTTTTCCTGCCTCCAAATCTTCTTCCTGCGCCTCTGCTTTCTCCAAATCTTTCATGCCCTCTTTCTCCACCCCTGTTTTCTCTGTTATAAAATCTTCTTCCATCTCTTCTGCCTCCAAAACTTCTTTGGGGTATTCTTCCAAAACGCCCATATCTTCTTGATTCAGGCGCTCTAATAAAAACTTTTTCAAATTCAGGCAGTTGAATTTGTTCAATGGTTAAAGAAGAATCCTTGCTTACCCTCCTAAAATTATCATAATCTCTTTCAGATAAAAGAGTTATAGCCTTTCCATCCTTACCAGCTCGCGCAGTTCTTCCAATCCTATGAATGTATTCTATACTTGTCTTAGGAGAATCATAATTATAAACATGAGAGACATTTTTTATATCCAAACCTCTGGCAGCAACATCAGTGCAAACTAAAATAAATTTCTCGCTATTATGAAAATACTCAAGTATCCTTTTTCTTTGGTTTTGGTTTAAATCACCATGCAAAGTTAGTGCGTCAAAGCCATATCTCTTTAAATTATTTCCTATAAAATCTGCAGTTCTCTTTGTATTGCAGAAAATCATCACAAGTTTTGAATTTTCTTCTTTAAGAAGATGCACTAAAAGAGAAAACTTCTCATTCATAGGAGCATCATAAAAAAACTGTTTCAATTTTGAAGCATCAACATAGGCTTCAGCAGAAACATTTATAGGATTTATCATATATCTCTTTGCTATTCTTTTTATTTCATCTGAAATAGTTGCAGAGAATAATAAACTTTGCCTGTTTTTAGGGCAGTTATAAATTATATCTGTTACATCATGGATAAATCCCATATCCAGCATTCTGTCTGCTTCATCTAAAACCAGAATTTTGATTTTTGAAAGATTAATTGTTTTTCTTGAAATATGGTCGAGAATTCTCCCAGGAGTGCCTATAACTACATCTGCTTTTTCTAAATCCTTTATTTGTGGAATTAAAGAAACACCGCCATAAACTGTAATGATTTTTAAAGGGCTATATTTTGAATAAATTTTAAGATATCTTGAATTTTGCTCTGCGAGCTCTCTTGTTGGTGTCAATATTAATACTTGCAAGCCCTCACCATTTTTTATTTTTTCAACAATCAGAGCTCCAAAAGCCAGTGTTTTTCCAGAACCAGTTGCACTTTCTGCTATAACATCTTTCCCAGCTAGAGCTAAAGGAATTACTTTCTCCTGAATTTCAGTTGGTTCATCAAAACCAATTTCCTTAAGAATTTTCAGTAAATTCTTATCTAAGCCTAGTTCTTTGAAATTTTTCATTTTCATAAATTGAAAATAATACTGCTCTTTTAAGCTTATGCTAAAAAAGCAGGAATAGCTAAGTTAATTCTTGGGATGAACTTAAGATTTAAAAACTCTTTTTCATTAGGATAATTATGCCAAAAAAACAAAAAGAGGTAAAAGGAAAAGAGGATGATAGTAAACTTTTTGCATTTCTTGCAGTTTTGCTAAGTGTGCTCGGCTTTATAATTGCCTTGCTCGCTAAAAGAGAAGACAAGTATGTAATGTTTTATGCAAAACAGAGTTTAATTCTTTTTATAGCAGGAATATTCGCGAAGATTTTAACTGTTCTTCTTGCTATAACAATAGTCGGAATAATAGCAATTCCATTTGTTTGGATAATTTACATTGTATTATGGATACTTGCTTTAGTTAACTCACTATCAGGAAAAGAAAAAGAAATTCCTTGGATAGGGCATTATGCAAGAAGCATAAAGCTGTAAGTTTTATTTAAATTTTTATTTTTTGTGTTTATTTTTGTTCTTTAATTTATTAATTATTAGTAAAAGAAAACTCTATTAGAATAATCGGTTAATTAGTTGTGCTGGCTTATTGGGTAATTTAAATTTTGTTAATTAATGATTTCTGTATTTATAATTAAAAGTAAAGTTTAAAAGTCATATTTGTTTTTAATTATTATGCCCCTGTGGTGTAGAGGCCAAGCATCAAGCCCTTTCGTGCTAAAAATTCCTGAAAGGATTTTAGGGAAGATTAAGCGAAAGAAACCGTTAGGTGTCTTCGCAAAGAAAGGCTTAGACCCGGGTTCGAATCCCGGCGGGGGCATTTTTTATAAACTCTTCTTATCTTATATATTCATGAAAACTTACAAAATCTCAGTTGTACTTTTTTATGATAAAAATAACATATTAATACAAGATAGAAAAGACTTTGCAATAAGAAGGTTTGGAGAAGAATATGGTTTCTTTGGAGGAAAAATAAAACAAGGAGAGACTCCTGAACAAGCATTAAAAAGAGAAATAAAAGAAGAGCTTAATATAGAAATTAAAAATTGTGATTTTTTCAAAAAATATGTTCAAAAATTTAAAGAATTCAATGCAAAAGTAGAAAGAAATGTTTTTGTTGCTCCTATGCCTGATATAAAAAATCTTAAGGTAGATGAAGGAAAGCCATTTGTTATTCAGTTTGAAGAAAGTTTTAATCTTAAGATGATGCCAGGAGACATGGATATTTTAAAAGAAATCTATCAATCATTAAATAACTAATTTATACCCCTTTCTATAACTTGATGTTCGGCGGGGGCATTTCTAGGGATTCGAGACTCTTAGAGAATAATAGAGGCGACGGTATGTTTATGGGATTTTAAAGAGATTCCAAAAAAATTCCTGAAATATAATAATATACCTAAGAATATGTTATAAAAATTAACTATTTAAGATAAATACTCTGTTGGTGCCTTTATAACACCAATCAATACCAATAATATAATTAAAAGAGTATAGCCCAAAGCTATTAAGATATCTTTTTTTAAATTCTTTTTATATTTAATATATTTATAATCATTTACTCCTATGTGCATTAATAAAAACCCTAATAAATTAGTTAAGAAGTAACCAAAAACAAAGCTTGGCAAGAATAATTTTTCACTAATTAGTGAGAAAGGAAAAGAGAATATATAAGACAAAGGTATATTTATGAATATATCATTCCACCACGATAGTGGGGATAATATAAATCCTAGTATGAATAAGAAAGAACCCCTTGTTTTCTTGTTTATCATAACATAAATTAAGAGAATAGACTTAAATATTTATCTTTCTAGGAATAATGGGAATATTTTTATACCTTTTGCCATAGTTTCTCAGGGAATCGATATTTTCAGGCGAGAGTTTGGCAGTGGGCATTTTATATTTTTTAGAATTTATATTATCAAGAATAAGCTAGCCTATTTATCCATTAATCTCTTCCACTCTTTATCTTCTTCATCAATTTCTTTCCTGTCTTGTTCAAATATTTTTTCAGCTGAATTTACTCTTTCTTTATATTTTAATCTGGCTAATTCTTCCTGAAGCATTTTTATTTTGCTCTCCATAGCCTGAACATCTCTATAGTTGTAAGTCGCATTTTCTTTTTGTTCTCTTATTATATCACTAACTTTTGTCACATTTAATGGCTTTGGTTCTTTAGCTGGAAATTTCAGAAATCTTGTGCTTCTAAGTTTCCTTCCAAGTGTAAAGAAAAGAACAATACCAATAACTAAGACTAATCCAATAATGTAATAAATCTTATTTATATTTTTCAGGTTTTCAAGTTTTCCAAATATTGATTTTCCAGTCACTCCTGTATCAGAAAGCTCTTCTGTCCCTGTTACAGCTGTTCCATTTGTAGTGCTTAAAGGTGTAGTGCTTGCTGTTTCATTTGTTGTTAAATTTGTTGCAGTACTGCTTGTTGTTCCATTTAATAGTTCAATTGGAAGAACTTCAAGAGTATATGGTGAATCTGTTTTGTAATCTGTAAATTTTTCATATAACACTTGGACTCCTTTATCCCTTACAACAACTTCTACATCTACAACTGCTTTGCTGCAAGAAATATTTGTTGAAATTTCTCCAGTTTCTCCAGAATTTGGATAAAAACTGCCGCATGCAAATATATCCTCCCCAGGCTCTAAAAAATTAACTGCAACTGAATGATTAGTAAGTGTTTTAATTTTAATTTCAAATGCAGAAACATTGGTGAGATAAGTTATAAAGAATATACTTATGACAAAAAGAAAAGTCAAAAAAACTGCACTCCTTTTTTCCATTATTATACTTATCTTTCCCTCTTTATAAATTTTTCTTATCAGAAAAATTTATCATTTCTAAAGAGCGCTTTATAAGCTTTAACAATCATTCTGGTAAATATAAATAAAAAATAAAATAGATATAAAAAAATATAACTACCAAACTTATTTAAAATTCATATAAATCCTTTCCCAATTCCTCATATAATCTTCAGGAATATTAATTTTCCTCTGTATTGCCAATTTATTTCCAGCATATCTTCTTCTTATCCTAAAAACAATCCCAAAAATTGCTCCAAATAGAATTCCTGACAAATGAGCAATATGCCCTATTTCATCTGGTGAGAAAACTCCAAAAATATCTCCTAAAATCCATAAAATAGCTGCAATAAACATTGGCATAGGCAGAGAAAACGCCAAGACAGTCATCATTGGCCTTATTATAGCCAAGCACCCGATTATCCCCATAATTGCCCCGCTTGCGCCAAGCGATGAAGGATAAAAATTAAAGCTTATTATATTTGCAAAAATCCCAGAAACAAAAAACACAGCCAAAAATCTCGCGCTTCCTATTAACTTTTCTAAAATAAAGCCAAATAAAATTAATGCAAACAAATTAGAAACCAAATGCAAAAGCGAACCATGTAAAAAAATAGAGGTTAAAAATCTCCATGGCTGAAATAAAGATGACTGGTTTAATATTAAAGCATCTGTAAATCCAGGAATTATGCTCTGAATTATAAAAAACAAAATGCATATTAAGCTAAGCCATAATGTGATGAATTTCATTTTCATTATAATTATATAAAAATAGGGTTTAAAAACTATTCTTTAATTTTTAACTTTATTTTTTCAATTTCTCAATCAATTCTTTTTCTTTTAGCATTTCTTCTTTTCCTGTTTTCATGTCGCGAAGCTTGAATTTCTTTTTCTTTGCCTCTTCTTTTCCAAGAAAAATTACAGAATATATAGAATAAGAATTTGCATATTCCAAAGCCTTGCTTATTCCAGATTCAAGCCATAAACTTGCTGGAATTTTTTCTTTTCTTAATTTTTCAGCAAGTTTTACTGCCTCTTTATCTTTTCCAATTGAAATTATCAAAACTTTTTTTTCAGCAAGTTTTATTTTTGCAAGTTGTGTCAGCCTTTCAAGTCCAAATGAAATTCCAGTTGCTTGAATTCCATTTACAAGATAGCTACCTCCAGCTGCAATGCTTTCTTTCATCCCTGCTTCTTTCTTTTCTTGAAGAGCCTTAATTTCAAAGACATTTCCATTATAATAAGAAAGCCCTCTTGCCAGGCTTAGCTTAAATTTAATTGCAATTCCATAATTTTTGCAATAATCAATTAACTGCTTTAGTTCAGAATATCCTGCAAATTTTTTAAATGAGCTTAAGCTTTTATTTAATGTTTTAAATAATTTTACAATTTCTTCTTTTGAAAGAAATTTATTCATATTTCTTTTAACTTCATCTTCTCCCTGCTTATCAATTTTATCTATCTCGCGCAAAACAAATTCAGTATTTGTTATTTCCAAATATTTTAACATAGAATTCATCAGCTTTCTATTATTAACAATAATCTCAGCTTTTATACTGAGCTCTTTGCATATTTTCTGGCATAAAGACAAAATTTCAGCTTCATCTTTAACAGAAGAACCTACAATGTCAATATCGCATTGTGTAAATTGCCTAAATCTGTTAGCTGAAATAGGCTCGTCTCTAAAAACCTCTCCAATCTGATATCTTTTAAAAGGCAATTTCTTGTTTTTTGCAATTCTCTTCAGCTGAAAGGTAAATTCATATCTTAATGCAAGTTCTCTATTGCCTTTATCTTTTAATTTGAAAATATCAGAAACAGCTTCATCAAATTCATTTTCTCCTTTAACAAAATCTTCATATTCAATTATTGGTGTTTCACAAGGTGAAAAGCCATAAATCTTGAAATTTTCAATTAGGATTTTTTTAACTTCCTCGCGTTTTTCAGCTTCCTCGCCTGTAATGTCTTGAAAGCCCTTAACATTATCAATTATTTTTTCCATTTTATTCCTCTTTATTTATATTTAAATTAGGTTTTGTAGGTTTAATAATTTTTGTTTTTATTATTTTTATCAATAATGAAGTTATTATCTTAAGTATAAAGATTATGAGCTCTACAATTAAAGCTATGAATAATGGTATTACTAGTGGAGATAAATAGAAATTAAGAAAAGTGAAAAAGGGCGGAAGGAGAGAATCGGACTCTCGTCTCAGGCGCCACAGGCCCGTATTCTACCATTAAACTACATCCGCCATATTTATATTTAGTATTGTTGAGCTTAAAAATGTTTTCAGAATAAAATCGAGAATTAAAGCAACAGCTAGAAAAATCTTTATTCAGTCTGATGAACAGACCTCCATAAATTTAATTCAGTTGCCATAATTTCCTCAATAAAGATGGGTTTTTAAAGTTTTCTAAAAACAAGCCCATATAGAAAGATTTTTTAATAATAAATACTTTTCTAATTTATGAAAAAGTTAAGTGTATGGGATATAATTGCATGGATTGTTTTACTTGCTCTATTAGTCTGGATTATATTGAAAGTTGCTGGAATTATACAAACTCCGAATTTATTGGAATATGTGCCATATTTTGGAATAGTATATCTTGCTGGCTGGGCAATGCATAAATTAGAGGCAGTAGAATCTAATGTCAGAGATTTAAAAAATTTTAGTAAAGCTACTGTAAAAGAAATTAATGAAATAAAGTTAAAATGCATTAAAAATCATCCATCATAATCTTACTCTCCAAATAATGATCTTAAAGCCTCTCTGTCAGAATGCATCTTGCTTAATAAAATCCAGATATCATCTAAATGCTTTTCCTGCTCAATCCATACTTTTTCCTGAGTATCTAAATGCAATAAAGGAATGAAAGTTGCAATTCTTTCCTCTTTACCCTCTCCTGCAAGCTCATCAAAATGTATTTTTCTTTTTTGCTGGAAGAGAATTCTTATTTTTTCATAAATCTCTTTTATTCTCTGCGCCCAGTTTATTCTTTTTGCAGGCAGAAAGACATTTGCATCAATTAAAGCATTTCTATCCAAGATTTCTCTTTTTATCCTCCTTGTTTCTGTATTAACCGCCTTGCTTAAAGCAGACATTAATTCATCAATATTAATTTTTCTAAATCTTGGCAAAGGAGTTCTTGGAAGCAAAATAGGAATCTGGCTTTCATCAAAATCAATTCTCTCAACTTCATACTTCTTTTCTTCTTCTTTGCCAAATAGAATATCATCAAGACTTCTAATATTTTTATTAAGAAGAATTTCAGATTTTATTCTTAAAAGCAAGGAAGCAACTAATAAAACCTTGCTGCTCATAAAAAAATTCATTTCTTCCATTAAATGAATTTTTTCCAGATATTTTTGTGTCAAAAGAAGCAGGTTAATATCCCAAGGGTCTAATTGTTCAGTATTTATCAAATCGTAAATAATTTCCTGCCAGCTCATCTCCTCTTTCATAAGAAAATTGTAAAACTGCTCCTGCCCGATTTTCTCAACTTTCTCTTTTCTCGCACTATTTTCCTCTATATTATTGTCTAATCTAGTATCTTCAAACATATATAAGCCAGAGAAATAAAATTTATAAATCTTCATATACACAGAAATACACAGAAAATAAGAGGTAGTGGGAAAAAGGTAGCGTCATTTTATAAGAGTAACAGAAACGAAAGGTTTAAATAGTATTATACATATGCTTTATTATCACCTCTT
>Ga0315291_10011060_pt1 | contig 11015 bp, 10 predicted proteins | sample YL17G12_20_MG_FD_203070 | JGI IMG/M metagenome (GOLD analysis project Ga0315291, IMG submission 203070) | Sediment microbial communities from Yellowstone Lake, YNP, Wyoming, USA - YL17G12_20 | ecosystem: Environmental > Aquatic > Freshwater > Lake > Sediment | place: USA: Wyoming | collected... | reverse complement strand
TGAGAACATTTGACATTTCTTCAGATTTATTGAACCTTGAAACGCATGTATATAATTTGAATAACAGATTCAAAATGTTTTTAGGGTTGATGAATGCAAACAATGCCATATAAGAAAACAATAAAATAAATAATAATTATAATAATTTATATAAACATATACAGATATACACATATACACGCCGCGTATATATTTATATTGATAACATTTGTATGACAAATCAGCCCGACACGACTACAGAAAACACAATCCATGACCAAAGTGATGGCAGCAACATTGCGGAAGCCGTAAGTATGGTTACAGCGTTGTATAACAAGTACAAGAGTTTGCCAAATGTTCAACAAAAGTTGATTCATCACATTGTGGATGCGTTGCCGGCAATTCTTGAAAATACTGTTCAACAGTGTAAACAGAGAGAAGAGAGAAAAAAGTCGCTAGAAGAAAAATCAGATGAATTTATTGAAGAATTTATTGCAAAAACCCGATATTTTTATCATTCGGGAACCGAGTTATTTTTTATTTACTCCGACGATAAAACATACGAAGTTATAAAAGAGGACAACATTCAACATTCCATTTTAACAACGATTACGGCAAGCAACAAAGACTTGTTACCGTGGAAATATAAAATAAAAATACAAATTATAAAACGAATTCGAGAGAATAATAATATACTTAAATCGATACCGGAATCAGAAACAATTCAAAATATTATACGGTTGCTCACACCCGCATTATTTCACAATAAAGACACGGTTAAGTATTTTCTTACAGTTGTAGGAGATATCCTTCACAAAAGAAAGCAACTTCATTATTTTATTAATTCAAAAACTTTTATTCCTTTTATAAAAGAATTAAATCAGGAATGTTATAGATATTTTGGAATTAATTTATTAACGCATTTCAAGTTCAAATATTATGAACACACAAACGAAGATTGTCGGCTTATAAATGTATGCGAACTATCAAATGCGTTTATTGCTGTTGATGATTATTTCAAATCTCACATTGTTGCTCACATTATTGATTTATTCTGCGTTGCATCTCATTACTCAACGCGATATGTATGTGCCGATTCATTTTTGGATAAGTATTGTAATGACTATTCGGTAATAAATCATGCCCTGTATTTAAAAAATAATACCAACCTTGAAATAGTTGCACGGTTCATTCATGCGACCACAGAAGAGTGCCCTGGTTATAATATTACGTGTAAAAATATGTCATATTTGTGGAAGATATTTATTGAAGAAGAAAATATTCCAAATATCTTTTTTACTCATTCTCTCCAACAACTGTTATCAACACATTGTAAAGAACTGAACTTGGACATTGATGCGCTGCAGTTGCCACATGATGTTGAAAATACGGTCATAAAAAATAGAACGAGCAAACATTTACCATTTGTTTGCAGTTTCATGTCATTTTGGAATACTTATATTATAGATTTCGATAATACAGAAGTGGGGGAAGAAGAGGAAGAAGAATATGAATTAGAGTTGGAAGAGTTGTTGTCATTGTTTAACAAATCAATCAAAAGGTCTGCGACGACACTGTTGCACAATAACGTGACGGATAAAATGCTGCTAGGGCTTATAAAACATTTTTACCCGGATATTATTATAGAAGATGACAAGTATTTGATTAACGTAGGATGTAGGTCAAATATATGGAATAAAAGAGGGGAAATTGAGGAATTTATACAAAAATATAAAGAGTCGAAAATGGAGAGCTTCAACGCAAATGCGACAAGTCAGTCAAGTCAGTCAAGTCAGTCATTATACGCAATTTATCAGTGTTATTGTAAATATGCATTTGATAAGGAATATAATATCATTAGCAAACGATGGTTTGAAAAGTATTTCATGTCGGTTTACGACTCCTATTTGATTGATACCGAAATCAATGCGAATACAATTGTTTCGCCAAAATGGTTTAGTATTTAATTATTTTGCACAATATATTTATATATTTATATACAAGTATAATTTATATATTTATATATAAGTATATTATACGTTCGTTTAGTAATGAGTGGAGCAGAAGCAACAGAGTTAGAAAGCATAGAAACAATTTTGAAAAATAAACTAAATAGTTCGGTAAAAAATCATTTGATAAAAAATAGAGATTTTAAAAAATGTTTGGCAATTGATGAAAAAACAGCAATTGTATATAGAATCGCAATAAATAAAAAACATTATTATATACATTTTTCAACACATTTTTTGACAGAAGTGTCAGAATTTACAAGGTCAAAGCCTGCTGAAGTTTACACAAGTCTTAGAGATAGAGTTAAAGTAAATGAGAGAGAATATAATTTTGTAATGTTTTTATTTTTATTAAAATTAAGAGAAACAGAAACGACAGAAATGGTGAAACCGGAACAAAGGGATGATGATGTTAGTTTATTTGACAGACAAGAAGCTTTCGATTCATTCAAACAAAGTTATCCCGATGAAAAAGTTAACATTAAAGATGATGTAATATTGGAAGTTCCCCAAGTTGTAGTATGTAAAAAATTATTAACATTAGAAGATTATCAAAAACAAGAAAAAGGTTTATGCGCAATGATGGGTGGTAAAACTAAAAGAAAATCAAATAAACGAATGATAAAAAGAAAATCAAATAAAAGAATGATAAAAAGAAAATCAAAGAAACGAATGATAAAAAGAAATTAACAATATTGTTTTATTTATTATTTAGTTATTCTCTCTTTTCTCTTATGATAACTTGTAAAAATAATAATATAAACCATTTAATCTATGGGACATGCTGTCGTCCCGTCCCTAACAATTCACATAACCACATAGGAGGGGTCCTAGGGGCGCCGTTTCACTTTGTATGCTTGGCACCTTGGTTCCCCTATTATTTCCCATCGGTTTGGTAAACGGGGGCGCTTGACTTGGCGGCATCTGCAGATGTTTGCGCATCCTTTTTATTTGCCAAAAATTGAGCTGCGGCTGCACGCGCTTGTTTGGGTGTTTGCACACACGGAACTGTTAGCATGTAGTTGTAACTAATTGATGTTATAAGAATTCCGGTCAACAAGTACCAAATAAAATAAGAAACAAGGTTTTTCAGCATAATGTACTTTTTAAGTTCATTAAACAATGGACTGTTGTTTGCATTGACATCTTCAATGGGTTCAAGTCTATTTTTGAACAGTTGGGCCTTGATGCTTCTATTCCAAAAGCTCAAAATATTTTCATCATTAAGCGTGTTGATAATTGTAGAAGGGTCGCTGATTATATTTTGAATGACTTTCAACACATCTTTATCTGGCTCATTCCCAACATTTAGTAATTGTTCTGTAAAAAACGATGATACGCCGACCATGCTCGCGACAGCATAGCCAATAGTATTTGAAAATGCGGCAAGCCAACCAGGAAATATTGTCAGTAATAAATTGAGTAAGCCGAAAATAATAACCCATGGAATAATTGTCGCAATGGCTGCAGTTCCAACATTCGAAGGACTGTTGCATATTTGTTTGGCTAAATATATATTCAAAATGAATTGACTGACAAGTATTAAAATAAAATAAATAACAAATAAAACGGTTGACTTTTCTGGCATGATATATTTCATAATGAAATATACAACGGTAACTCCAATGTAGACAAAAATTGATGTAGCTGGGTCAATTACTTGAACGGCCGATGCGGTTGCGGTTGCAGGTTGTGTTGAAGGGGTGGTAGAAGACATTTTCTTTTTCTCTATTTATTTAGTAAGAATATTTTATTTTAATGATTTTGTATTATCAATATATTAAAATTTATATGAATTAATGTGTATAAAATTAATATGAAATTATCTCTCATCTTTTATAGAATATAATATCCACACACACACATACAAGTGAAGTGAGTATGAATTTTTTTAGAATGGGGCATAGTCAAGATGACAAACCATTTTTAACTGAACCCGGTGTTAAATCATTTATTAGCGGCGTGTTAAAGGGATGTCATCAAATAAAATCACATCATTACAATACTGTATTCAACGTATCAATGTTTGTATTATTTACTATACTTTTAGTAGGGATTTTATATTTTAAATATAAAGGAAAGCTTACTCCTGAAGAAAAGGAAAGAAAAAAACAAGAAGAAAAACAATACATTTTAACAAAACTAAATAATGTATCTGCAGTAATAAAAATGGACCGTAGTAAAGGTGGTGTAACGCATGCGAATTTAATAACAGACTTACCTTCATGGTAAAGGGACGTGCCGTCCCTTATAATCCCTTGCCTATCCCGCTTTAATTTATTTTAACTTGTATAATATAATATTGTATAAAATTATATTATTATTTTGTATAATATGCTTCTCGAAGAACGTTGTTATGTTGTTTACGGAAAGGGTTTTGACCCTTTTAAAATAAAAGGTTATTCTAATAAAAATAAACTAATAAATAAATTAAATTTAAAAGGATTTAATCCAAAAAGTTCTTTATTAAATTGTAATTCATATTCTGGTAAGAAATGTAAAACTACACCTACGCTTTATTTACCATAAATGGCGCACGGGCATTATCTCATCGCTTCAATTTATTTAACTTGTGTAATATAATATTGTATAAAAATATATAATATTGTATAAAATTATATAAACTAGAGGTTAATATGGCGAGTGAATTAGAAGAATCAAATGATGAAAAAATTATAAACTATTTTAGGCTTAAACAAGATTATTTTGAAGAAAGAAGAAAGATAATCAACAAGTTGTATAAAAAAACGAAATTTGTAGAATCAACAAATGAAAAAAAACGACTTGCATTGAAGGAAGAGATAACTGAGTCGGATGTTATAAATGCGATTTTATCAAAAATGCATAAAATAAAAAAAAGTCGTGGTTTCAAAATGGGAAACACGCACAACCTTGAGGATTTATTAGAGTCGCAGTTTAAAAAAGTAGAAAAACTAAAGGAACACATTATAAATTTAAAATTGGATTTACTATTTAATTATAAATCGGAAGATGATGCTCTTGCTGAAATTACCGTTAAAATTCCTGAATTTAATAGACAACTTGAAATATATAAAAAATATGTTTCTGATTATGAAAATGTTGTTGCTAATCAAGAGCGGCGTGTTCAGTTGATACGCATTCGCGATGACATTCAAATCATTTTAGTTAATATTGAAAAACAAAAAGAAATTATGAACCAAACTCCAGATCCTTTAAAAAAACTCGAGATTATTCATAATATTCTTGAAACATATCAAACTTCTCTCCAGTTCAATCCCGATTATCAAGAAGAAGAAGAAGAAGAACAGGGAGAGGGAGAGAGAAGAGAAGAATTAAGACGGAAAAAAGATACTGAAACCACAAAACAAATGAAATTAAAATATGCAGATTGTTCACTGTTTAAAATTCACCCGGATGATGATGAAATATATCTTATACAGCGTCCTTATACAATCTCACAACTCGAAGTTGTTATAAAAAAATAAATAATTGCATTATTAAATTTTATTACATTTATTTTAAAATCATTTTATGAAATATTTTTTTTTTTATATTTGACATTTTTTTCAATGGAGGTAGTGATGGAGGGGGAGGAGGATATTGGATTATTTTATAAATAGGTTTATATTTTGCATTAACATCATTTACTGATTTAAAACCTCTTTTATTTAAATATGTTGTCATTTGGCTACCTGCAATTATATGATTTGAATTTGAAGGCAACATGTGTTTTACACAAAATTTATAATAAACTGCAGACTTTATATTGTGATAACCCAACAATAAATCTACTCCCCATGTCCAAGGGTTATCAATGTCATTAATCGACATAAATTTCATGAAATCATTATAATCAAACAGTAAACAAAAAACTTCAATATTATTTGCAAATCCAATCACATTGTTATTATATTTTCGCATATAATCCCATGTTCCTCCAATAACCTTTGGAGACAAAAAACTTATATTGAAAGTTTTTTTTATGAGAATTAAATTTATAATATCAACATTAATTATTTTTACATCATCAAGTATAAAGAAAATATTTTCATAATTTTTTAATATGTCATGATGAGGATTTGTATGCCACAATTCTACCAATATTCCCTTTTTATTATGAGTAAATATATTTCTTATAAATGATAAAGAATTCAACATGGTTTTAATTGGTAATATACAATCGTCATAACAGTTTATAACAATATCATATGGTTTTTTAATATTATTAAATATAAAACATAAATTGTGTTTTAATATTTTAATTTTATAATTAAGATGAGGGTTTCCTATTGCAGCTAAATAATAAATAAAAAAATTATCATTTAACATTGCCATTAATATAAATCAATTAAACTTTTTAATAAAATTATTATATATTATATTTTAATTATATAAACGTTAAATTTAGGTCAACTATTTTGTAGTTAATAATAATAATTAATTGTAATTAACTAATAATAATAATTAATTACTATAGTAGAGTATAATGACAACAACAACAACAACAACCACAACACCAAAAATAAATAATCCGCAAAATTTTAGAACTTCAAATACTTTGACAACTACGAGAAAGCCGCATTATGCAACCAAAGTGAATACTGCATTCAGCATCATTCCCGGCATGCATCGTCCAAATGCAAACAATGTTCCATCCAATATAAATCAGGGCGATTTTATAGGACCGAACTTTAAAGCGCGCCCGTTGAAGCATTGGCGAAGACAGCTGGTTCCCACAAATCCGTCAACAGACAACTCTAGCCAAAAACGAATGGCGACGGTTGCTTTGATGGATACGCCGGGGTCAACCATCTACAAAACAAATGCAGAGTCGTGCAAGTGCGTTGAGACGGGCGGAAATTCATTTCAAATAGAGGATGCGTACGCAGTAAATAAATGTGATGGAGAAGAAACTATTCAAAACAATGGTGCAATATCTGTTCCAACTTATTTTATTAGCACTCCAGTTATTGAGGAAATATTTCTCAATATTCCGGGGGCTCCAATCATTGTCGATATTGATTATGCCAATGATGAACCCACAGTTCCAGAAATTTCTTCTGTTCAATTAGTTGATGGTCCAACACCGATTGCTCTACCGATTCCGGACCAAGAAGATGAAGTTCCTGTTGATGAAAGTTATGAAATAATTACCAGCGTTTATGATACAGTGCGCATTTCGTGCAATCCTGAAAATAATCGAATCAGGTCGGGCATTTGCACGCTGAGCCAGTCCTATTATGGAACCACATCCGGCTATTTGCAGTCCAGATGCAGAACTGCAGCTCAACGACTCTCGACAACAAAAAAAGCGGGTTGTGTGTATTATGCAAGTGGAAATAATATTCCATTTGAATTTTTATACCCAATAAATGAACCCAATGGTCCCCAAGTTTATCAGTCTAAAAATTGTTCAAATCCTAAAACGTATAATAATAATGCACTAAACCAACCCGCCAACAGCTATTGTAGCACAATTTATAAGCCAAATAACGCGCAATTTGCGCAACAAGGTGCTGTTTCGGGAAGTACGCGCCTTCAAAAATTGAAAGCAGACACTATTACGAGCAACGGATTTTCATTTTATTCGGCATATGGAGCGACAATGGCGAATGCCGGAAACTTTCAGGGAACAAATACGTCAAGTAACTACTACGTAAAAAATAGAAATTATCCGCTCGACGGCTTTATACACTTGAATAAATATCGTGAAAATAAACAGCTGGCATGTTGTAATCCTCCTCCTCCTCAAAATATTGCGGCTCCTGTTATTTCAGGAAGTCAGCTTGTTGGTTTTCTGCTTTTAGTTATCAGTAACGGAACTTGGTCTAATAATCCAACTTCATTTTCATACCAGTGGTATAGCGGAACTAACCTAATACTTGGTCAAACAAATACTTCGTATACAACAGTAGTAGGAGATATCGGTTCAGCAATTACATGTTATGTAGTTGCCACTAACGCTGGAGGCAGTGGTGCTGCAAGTAGTAATTCAATTGTTGTGGTTCCTTATGGACCACTAACAATTCTTCAGTATAATGCACCTCAAACCATTCTGCCCGTTACTTCTTTTAGTTGGGGCGGAGTCACTTTTACATTAGATGCAACTTTGACAAATTATTCTTACACGGACGCAATTACCCCTACAACTTCTATCCCTTCATCTCAAGTGCCCGGTTTTGCTCAATTAATTCAAGTTACAATTGGCAGTTCAGTTACAAGTGTTGGTGGTAGTGCGTTCAGTGGATGTACCGGATTGACGTCTGTTATAATTCCCAATTCAGTTACAAGTATTGGTGGTTTTGCTTTCGATGAGTGTAACGCATTGGCGTCTCTTACAATTCCAATTTCAGTGACAAGTATTGGACTAGCTGCATTTCAAGATTGTTCCGCATTGACATATGTTACAATTCCAAATTCAGTGACAAGTCTTGGTAATAGTTCGTTCAATGATTGTTATGGATTGACGTCTCTTACAATTTCCAATTCAATTACAACTATTGGTGAGGCTGTGTTCGAAGGATGTTCCGCATTGACATCAGTTTCAATCCCTAATTCAGTGACAAGCATTGGTTTCGGTGCGTTCCAAAGATGTGAAGGGTTGACGTCTGTTACAATTCCTAATTCAGTTACGAGTATTGGTGAAGATGCGTTTGGTGATTGTCTTTTATTGACATCTGTTACAATTCCCAATTCAGTGACAAGCATTGGTTTCGGTGCGTTCCAAGGATGTGAAGGGTTGACGTCTGTTACAATTCCTAATTCAGTTACAAGTCTTGGACCCTATGCGTTTGGTGATTGTCTTTTATTGACATCTGTTACAATTCCCAATTCACTTACAAGTATTGGAGAAGGTATGTTCAATTTTTGTTCTGCATTGATGTCTGTTACAATTCCCAATACAGTTACAAGTATTGGTACTCTTGCGTTCAAAGAATGTTCTGCATTGATGTCTATTACAATTCCTGATTCAGTTGCAAGCATTGGTGTTGATGCGTTCTTAAATTCCGGATTGACAACTGTTACAATATCCACAGCAACAGCAACTACTCTAGGTAAAACATCACCTCAACCTAATCCACCAGGTGTAGTCTTTTTTGGACCAACTGTTGCAACTGTTATTCCTTGATTACCTTGATTACAGTTGTCACGATAATTTTAATATTCAAGTCTCGTACATTTTTACTTCTTTATCGTCTTCGAGTAAACTGAAACGGAGTTTATATGAAAGGAGATCGTCTAATATGCTGCTCGTATTTCCACCGTTGTTTATACTTTGCGCATCTTCAGTTGTAGACCCGCCTCTAATAAAACTGACATTTGATATTGTTCCAATGGGTCCGCCGCCATCACTATCAGGATTATTACCGCCAACCACAAGTTGAATGTTGTTATTGGTTATGTAATTCATGGATGCGTCGTTATACGAGACATAACTATTTCCACTTTCGCTATCCCCCCCGGTCAGCGTAGTATTTAAAATAATTGTGTTATTCAACATGCCGTTGACAAACACGTCTAAAGCGCGCCTGTTGTAAACAAATAATCCAGTATTTGTATTATATATCGGCTGTTTGTTTCCTGAAGAATCTGTATAGTATTCATTTTCGTCTTCATTAAAATCATCATCGCCATTATAATTCAAAATTATATTTATCGGTTCTTTTACTGGCAAAATGGACGACGTTATTTGATATGTTGGTTGTGGAGTTGCTAAAGTTGACGAAATTAATAAATTGCAACTTGCGTCAATGTATAATGTTAATATGTTGGTTAAGGAAGAGGAAGTGGTTGTGGTTGATGGATCTGTCTTGGTGTTGTTCAGCATCAACACGTTGAAACTCGCATCGGCTGTTGTTGGCGGCACCCACGAAGTTATATTTATCCACAGCGATATTGCAAATGCACCTCTTTCCAATTTTGCGCCAGGTTGAATGGGAATTGGAACAACGGGACCTCCACTTGAAATGGGCCGCGAGGAAGTAGTAAGAGCAATGGTTTGTTTTTGTTGCGTGTAAAATGAAAATAAAATGTTTCCAACTAGAATGAAAATGACAAGTAAAATAATATAAAATATGTTTATTTCTTTTCCATAAAATAACATCTTGTTATCTTGTTATCTTTTAATTTTTGTATATAATTATAATTATAATTTAATTATGATTATAATTATGATTATATTTATTCTGGTCCCTCAATTAAATGTCAAGACTATTCAATTCCACATTATCTTTTACAAAAGCGAACCGAACCTTGTATCTATTAAAAAAGTCTGACACAGAACTTCCGCCGCTTCCATATCCGCTAGAATAAGTGTTCCAAACGTCTTGCGGGCCGACTGGAGAATCTGTGAATGTTGCAAAAATAAAACCACTAAAACTAGTAGTATCGCCCACGTCAACTGACCCTGCATCTAAACTAAATGTAGCTGATAAAGGAGTTGTTTGAACAAGTTTTCCATTAATATAAATGTCCAAGGAGTTTCCATTGTTTACACTTGCAGTAATCAACGCCCAAGTTTGAAGTGGTATATTTGGTACTGACATAGCTTGACCTCCAACTGTCGCATATAAACTATTATCCGATTCTCCTAAACTTAAATTAAAGTATTTCGCAGTCAATTTTTGCGCATTTGGTGTGTTTATAATTGGTTTCATCGCTCCAGTCGTCGTCCAACTGCTAACATAAATCCAAATGGAAAATGTAAAAGAGTTAGAGGAAGTAACGGTTAATTGGGTTTTACTATTTGCTGCTTGAGTAACGGATGAACTGGTGGTTGATGAAGAAATCATTGTCCAAACAAAATAAACAATAATAATTAAAAGTATAATAATAACAATCGTCGTCCATGAAAAATCCATTATCGTAATATGATTATTATGAGTAAAATGACCTATATAATGTGTATTAGATTATTATTATTATAATTTTAAATTTTTGTTAAAATGTTAAATAAATGTTTTAATAATATTTAATATTTCTAAATCAAATTAAAAGTTTGGACTTAGTGGTGGGTTTAGATTTTTATGACTATTGTATATCCAC
>Ga0315291_10011058_pt1 | contig 11015 bp, 9 predicted proteins | sample YL17G12_20_MG_FD_203070 | JGI IMG/M metagenome (GOLD analysis project Ga0315291, IMG submission 203070) | Sediment microbial communities from Yellowstone Lake, YNP, Wyoming, USA - YL17G12_20 | ecosystem: Environmental > Aquatic > Freshwater > Lake > Sediment | place: USA: Wyoming | collected... | reverse complement strand
GTACGCCGAGATCCGATGCATCTGGGCTATAACGCCGCTGGCTGGACGGTATCGCGGCTGGCGGAACATCTCCAGCGTAGGTACGGCTGTTCGATCTCGGCCCATACGTTGCGGCGGCGGATGCGGGCGGAGGAGGCAAGGGCAAAAGCGACAAGCGATAAGTGGGGACTAAAAACAACGAATCACACGAATCGCACGAATAAAAGGGGCTCTCTGCTCGAACTCGTGGCATTCGTGGCATTCGTGGTTCAAGAAGAAGTATCCACAGATTGCCGCGCTCCGCTCGCAATGACATGTTTCGCCGATTTTCGCAGATTTACCCACTCGGAATCTGTGAAATCTGGGGATTGCCGCGCTTTGCTCGCAATGACATGATCTGCGGACGATCTCCTGGCCTTTTTCGCGTGGTTCGCGTATTTCGCGGTCAAAGACAGCCTTGATGCTCTTCTTCGCGTGCTTCGTGGTTGAAGAACCTGGATTCCTGCCCCCGATCAGGTCGAGGGCAGGCTCTGCGCAGGAATGACAGGGTCCGTATCTGCGTTCATTCCCATCCATCTGCGGTTTCCTTGTCTCTGTGTTCTCTGTGCCCTCTGTGGCGGACGATCTTCTTTGGGCTTTCCTCAGTCGTTGTGGGACATGGGTTTGGGAGGCGGGAGGGCGCGACATTTTGTTGAGATTCCTGTTGACAGGTGTATATGGTTAATTTACCATATTCATAATAGCGCCTGAGGCCGTACACGGGCCGCGAGTCAGCAGTAATCAATCGTCGACAATCAATCCAAAGGAGGCTTGGTCATGGCCGATGAGACATACACCCCCGCCCGCCGGCACGGCATCAGGAAATCCACAGGCTCCCGCTCGCCCTGCCATGCAAAACAAAGCCAATTTCCAGCAGTGCCAATGAAGGCTAACTGCCGTTCGGAAAAGGGGTTAGGAAAGGAAGTATGGATGACGCCTCCGGGAAAAACAAAGCCAATTTGTCCTGCCGGACTCGCGCCTGCTGTGCCCGTCAGGGCATTGGTAGAGACGCAAAATCTTACGTCTCTACGCCGTGACTACAAGCGGGGCCCGTCGTGCAAAACAAAGCCAATTTGCGGCGGGCCGAACGAAGGCTAACCACCGTTCACAAAAAGGATTACGACCAGAAGCATGGATCAGGCAGCCGCGAAAACAAAGCCAATTTCGTCCCGCCCCAGCATGTGGCCGAATACCCTGCGACAGTTGGTCATGTTCTGTTTCCTATCGCCGTGCTGTACGGGTATACTGGGACACCACAGATGCCAGGAACCAACTGGAAAGGGGTTGATTATGCTTCACGCCAGGCCAACGTTGGATCGTGTGACAGGAGTTCTCTTTTCCCTGCTTGTGCTCGCCATCGTCTTCGGATGGTCGAGCCCCCTGCTCCGGGCGGCGGAAACGAGTCCGGGGGACGGCCAGAGCTTCCTCAAAGCCAGCGACACGGATGTGCAGTGGTGGCGGGAGCTCAAGTTCGGGCTGTTTGTTCACTGGGGGCCGGTCAGTCTCAAGGGCACCGAGATCGGGTGGTCGCGCGGCGGGGAGCGGCGCGGCACGGGCGGCACCGGCGAGATTCCCGTTGAGGTCTATGACAACCTCTACAAGCAGTTCAACCCGGTCGAGTTCGACGCCAAGGAATGGGTGCAGATTGCCAAGGACGCGGGGATGCGGTACCTGGTCTTCACGTCCAAGCACCACGACGGCTTTTCCATGTTCGACAGCCAGCTCACCGATTACAAGGTCACCAATTCACCGTTCAAACGCGACGTGGTCGGGGAGTTGGCGGAGGCTTGTCACGAGGGCGGTCTGAGGCTGGGCTACTACTACTCGCCTGTCGATTGGCACCATCCCGACTATCGCACCGCGAATCATCAACGATACATCGAGTACTTGCACGGCCAGCTTCGGGAGATTTGCGGCAACTACGGCCGGATCGACATCGTCTGGTTCGACGGGCTGGGCGGCAGCGCGAAAGATTGGGACTCAGAGAACCTCTTCAAGATGATTCGGCAGTTGCAGCCGCACGTGATTATCAACGACCGCGCGGGCCTGCCGGCGGACCACGACACGCCGGAGCAGACCATCGGCGGCTTCCAGAGGGGCCGGCCCTGGGAGACCTGCATGACCATCTGTCAACAGTGGGCCTGGAAGCCGAATGACCAGATGAAGTCGCTGAAGGAGTGCATCCAGACGCTGGTCCGGGTCGTGGGCGGCGACGGCAACCTCCTGTTCAACGTCGGCCCGATGCCGGACGGCCGCATCGAGCCCCGGCAGGTGGACCGGCTCAAAGAGATGGGCGACTGGCTCCGCAAATATGGTGAGAGCATCTACGGCACCCGCGGCGGGCCGTTCAAGACCACCGCGTCACTCGCCAGCACGTACAAAGGCAACGTGGTCTACGTGCACATCCTCGACTGGCCGAGTGACACCGTCACCCTGCCCACCCCGCCTAAACACGTGCTGGGTTCCTCTCTCCTGACCGGCGGCACGGTGAGCGTTCGACAGACGCTGGAGACTATCGAGATCCAGGTGCCCGCGCAGAACCGCCAGGAGATTGACACGATTGTGAGACTGGAACTGGACGGGCCCGCCGCCGAGATCGAGCCCATAGTGATAGCCTCGGCCTCACTGGCCTCCGGCAAGAAGGCCAAGGCGTCCAACGTGTTTCAGAACAGCCCTGCGTACGGGCCGGACAAGGCCTTCGACGATGACCCGGGCACCCGCTGGGCGACCGATTCCGGCGTCAAGCAGGCGTGGCTGGAAGTGGACCTCGGCAAACCCGTGGCATTCGCACGCGTAGCGATCAGCGAGGAGTACGACCGCGTCCGGCGCTTCGAGCTGCAATACAAGGAGGGCGAGGACTGGAAGACATTTCTCCAGGGGACTCGCATCGGCGAGGAGTATTCACAGGACTTCCCGCCGGTGACGGCCCGGCACGTCCGGCTGAACATTCTCGAAGCCACCGACGGCCCGACGATCTGGGAATTTCAACTTATGGCGGCCCAGCAGAACCGTTAGCCGCCGGAAGAATATTGATGGTGAGGAAATCGGAGAGCACGTAATTAGACGAAGAGACGCAAATTCGGTACTCGCCCGGCTCGGTCATTTTGAAGGCTTGCCGGAGATCCGCATACTCGTAGACCCGGCTCGCGCCGGGCTTGAGCGTGAAAGTACCGTCTCGTCCCAGTTCCGCCACGTCCACGTAGCCTTCGTACCGCTCCGGATGGCCATCGGCGATGCGCTCGTCTCGCCAGCGAAGTTGCCGGACAGGATGGACGTTGTCATAAGTCCTGTCCCGCCGGCGAACGACCGTCAGGCCGAACGGAGGACTCCAGTTGGAATCGGGGCCGGCAAAACCCCAGGGGAGAAAATGCCAGTTCGGCTTGGAGAACTCCACCAAATTCCGACTGCCATACGGGCCGCCCGTGATCTTGCAGCGCACCTTGACAGGCTCGCCGACGCGATAGCTCTCGGCGGCCGTCAGTACAAACTCCTCGGATCGGAGGTGGCAGATATAGCGCATCGGGACATTCGGGTCGCGCAGGTGAGCCAGGGCATCTTTGGCTGTCTCTCGGATATCCATCTCCTTATCCTCGGCCGCGATCCGGTCCAGAGGCCCGATGGCCCGGGCGTCCCCAAGAACGCCCAGTTTGAAGATGGCCCACTTGAGATTGAAACGTGTCTCGTCCAGCGCTTCGATGAGCCCGGCGAACCGATCCTCGCTTTGCCATATCTCCACCCGCTTGAGGAGCATGGCCCGGTATGGCTCGGAGCCGAGGCGAGCGCCGTGAGCATGGTCCGGCGTGAGGAACTCGCGAGCCCTCGGCGAGCCGATCAGGGTCAGCACCTTGACCATGTCGGCAAAGCTGTTCCAGTCTGGACCCCCCTTGGACTCCACGAGCTCCAGCCACTCGACTATGGCCGGGACGGCCGGCTCGCCTACCTCGACCAGCTTACACTGCGCCTCACGTTCCGATGCGCCGTTCCTCGTGGGGAGTGTAGCCCGTCGGATCAGCTCAGCCACCTTCGCCTGCTCCGTCGGGATCACGGCAAGGGCCACGATATTGGATGCCATGACGCCCGTCGCCCTCTCCGGCGAAACCTGCCATTTCGCCCGGATCCAATACCTGCCCGGTTGCGAGAGGTCGTACCAGTCGGCAATATCGATCCTGGCTTCGTGTATGCGCCCGGATCCTATCGTTCGGCGCTCGGGGGTCGTCTTCGGCGGGCTGTCGTCCAGATTCTTTCTCAAGGCGAGGCGCTTGCCGGTCGGTCCAGTGATATCGAACGAACAGAACGGGTAGTGGTCGGGACTGTCAGAAATTGTTGCCACTGCCTTGGCGTGATTTATGAACCGGACGGTGAGAGTCACCGGTTTGCCGACTACGTACTGATTCGGGACTTCATACATCAACAGCTCGCACGAGAGATGGCCCGCTACGGCCGGATGCACGGAGACGGGACCCGACCCGGCCTCACTTCCGACCAGGGCCGGCGCCGCCCAGAGTATCATCTCCCCCATCAGACACAACCATCCCGCTTTTGCCGTGCTCATTGCATAGCCCTCCATAATACGCTGATCCGCTGCGTACGCTGTGTGTATCGTACCACGCCGTCCGCCAAGCATCAAGGGAATCGCCCGGGAAAAGAGAGGGCGTGGGCGACTACGCTTTGTGGGAACCCATCCCCGTTTGTCATGCTGAGCGAAGCGAAGCATCTCTGTATCGCAGCAAAAGCCCTCGTGGTGTCGGGTCCACGTGCAGGTCGGTGGGGAGATCCTTCGCTGTCGCTCAGGATGACAAGACAGCAGCACCAGGCCGCGAAATTTAGTCGCACACGAGAGGGCAATGCTTTGGGTCTGCCGGGGTTCTCACGCGGTCGGGACCGCTCCAAATCGTGGTTGCCGTCGGGGCGGCCGCGGATATACTGTCGCAGCGGCAAAGCAAGGCCGTACAGGGGCATCACATTGGAAAGCACACAAGGAGACAGGTGAGGTCGGATTATGGCAGAGAGATTCGATGTGGTCGTGATTGGGGCGGGACCAGGGGGATTTCGGGCGACGCGGCGCTGCGCGCAGCGCGGCGCGTCGGTGGCCGTGGTGGAGAAGGAATTCATCGGCGGGACGTGCCTGAACTGGGGCTGCATCCCGTCGAAGACGCTGCTGGCCTCTGCTCACCTGCTGCTGCGGGCCCGCGCGGCCGGTGCGATGGGCATCGACATCGCCTCCGCCACGCCCAACTGGCCCAAAATCCAGCAGCGGCGCGAGGAGATCGTCGCGGGTATCCGCAAAGCCATGCACGGCACGGTGAAAGCGAACAAGATGACGTACATCGAGGGCCGGGCCGTCGTGCTGGGGCCGGGGCGAGTCCGGGTTGAGCCGAACGGCCTCGAGCTGGAGGCCGGCAAGCTGATCGTCGCGACCGGGTCGGCATCCATTCAGATCCCGAATATCCCCTTCGACGGCGAGGTCGTCATCAGCAGCAAGGAGGCCCTGTCACTGCCGCAGATTCCCAGCTCCATGCTGATCGTCGGCGGCGGCGTGATCGGGTGCGAGATGGCCTGCGTCTACGCCGCCATGGGCACGAAGGTTACGATTGTCGAGGCGCTGGAGCGGCTGCTGCCCATGGAGGATTCCTGGGTGAGCCGGCTGCTCGAAAGGGAGTTCAAGAAGCTCGGCATCGACTCCCTCACCGGCCAGAAAGTCATCGCGGTCGATAAGAGCACCTCCCCGGCCCGCGTGACCCTGGACAACAGCCAGGTCGTCGAGGCGGAGAAGGTGCTGGTGGCCGTCGGCCGGCGGGCGGCGGTGGACAGGCAGATGGTGGAGACCCTCAAGCTGGAGATGAACGGGCCCGCCATCAAGGTCAACAAGAAGCTGGAAACGAACGTGCCCGGCGTGTACGCCCTCGGCGATGCCGTCGGCACGACGTACCTGGCACACGGAGCGACCGCCGAGGCGGAAGTAGCCGCCGCGAACGCCACCGGCAACAACGAAGAAATGCTCGACTACTCGCTCATCCCGCGCGTCGTCTTCACGTTCCCCGAAGTGGCCTCCGTGGGCAAAACCGAGGAGAAGTGCCAGGCCCAGGGCATGGATATCTCCGTCGGCAAAGGCTTCTACCAGGCCAACGGGCGCTGCCTGGCTTCCAACGACACCAACGGCCAGTTCCACGCCGTCCGTGACAAGACCATCAACGAGCTCGTGGGCATCAGCATGGTCGGCGATATGGCGACCGAGTTCGTCGCCTTCGCCCGGACCCTGATCGGCACCTGCGAGCCTATCCGCCGGATCACCTTCCCGCACCCGACGGTCTCCGAAACCCTCGAAGACGCGATGCACGAAGCCCTCGGCGAACTGCTGCTGGAAGAGTGTTAGAGCGACCGGGTGCCAGACTGGCGCTCGCGTAAACATGCGCGCTTTGAGGATAGGACATGCACCGGAACCACGGCAGGCCTTCGTCGAGAATGCCGGTTCTAATGGGTGCCAGGCATGGTAGAATTATCATCATGCAGCGATTGAAAGAAACCATAGAAGAGCACCACCTGACCATTCGCGACTGCGGGCTGGCGGAGTATCGGGAAGTGCTGGCCCTGCAGCACCAATTGCAGGAGCAGCGCCGCGATGGGCGGATCGGCGACACGGTGCTGATGGTGGAGCACCCGGCGGTGATTACGCTGGGGGCGCGCAAGAGTGCCAATAAGCTGCTGGTCAGCGGCGCAGAGTTGGCAAGGCGCAAGATCGATCTCGTGGAGATTCGGCGCGGGGGTGGGGCTACGGCCCATAATCCGGGGCAATTGGTGTTTTATCCGATTCTGCACCTGCAGGAGCTTGGGCTGGACGTCAATCGGTATGTGCGGACGCTGGAGGCCATCGGGATCGAGCTGCTGGCCGGGCTGGGCGTGGCGAGCGGGCGCCGGCAAGGGTTTCCGGGGCTGTGGGTCGGGGAAAAGAAAATCGCGTCCATCGGGGTGCGCGTCTCGCGGTTCGTGACATGCCACGGCATGGCCATCAACATCCAGAACGATTTGAGCATCTTTGAGCTTATGGTCCCGTGCGGATTGGATGGGGTGCAGATGACATCCGTTCAGACAGAGACGGGCAAAGTGCACGACATGGGGCAGATCAAAAGCCAACTGAGCGGGCTGCTCATCCGCTATTTCGGCGGGAGGAAGCCGTGAGTCCGAAAGCCGGAAAGCTGCCGGCCTGGTTGCGACGGCCGTGGCCGGCGGGACATAGTTTCCAGCACACCAGTGAGACGCTCGACTCGCTGGGTTTGCAGACGATCTGCACCAACGCGAACTGTCCGAATCGGGGCGAATGCTGGGGCCGGGGGACGGCGACCGTGCTGATTCTGGGCAACGTCTGCACGCGGAACTGCAAATTCTGTTCCGTGGCAACGGGCAGGCCTGAGCCGCCCGACCCGACGGAACCGGCCCGGCTGACCGACATGGCCGAGCGGATGAACCTCAAGTACCTCGTCATCACCAGCGTCAATCGGGATGATTTGCCGGACGGAGGCGCTGCTCACTTCCGCGACTGCCTCAACGCCGTCAGACGCCGGTGCCCGTCCATGCAATTCGAGATTCTCACGCCGGACTTCAGGAACTGCCAGCCGCAGGCGTTGGATATCCTGGAAACCGCCCTGCCGTTTGTCTTCGCCCACAATGTGGAAACCGTCCCGTCCCTTTATCCGGTGGCCCGGGCCGGGGGAAATTACGAGCTTTCGCTGCGGTTGCTCCGGACGGCCCACCAGCGGTACACGGGCGTTCACACGAAATCCTCCCTCATGCTCGGCCTGGGCGAGCGCGAGGAAGAGGTCGAGCAGGTCCTGCGGGATTTACGGGCGGCGGGATGCGACCGGCTCACCATCGGACAGTATCTCAAGCCCTCGAAAAGCTCACTCGATGTGGTCGAATACCTCCCACCCGACAAATTCGCCTGGTGGAAGGACCGGGCAATGGAGATCGGCTTCTCCTGGGTTCTCGCCGCGCCGTTCGCGCGAACCTCCTATCTCGCCGAGAGGGAAAACGCTCCCTTATAGGTCCTGTGGGTCCAATAGGTCCTATTCAGCCGATAGGACCTATATCCGCCGCCGGATTTGGCAATCCTCGGATCCTGTCGTATATTTTACGTGGGCCATTGAAGGCTATCGCAGTTTCATCAACTGTCTCACTATTTGACAGGGGGGAAAATGAAACGCCTCACGTATTACCCACGCGGGAACCGGGAAGGCTCCACGCTCGTCCTCACACTGATCATGATCGTGATGCTCTCCGCGCTGGCCGTGGCCATGGCAAGCATGTCGGGCGCCAACGTGCAGGTTGCCGATAACTATCGGAAGCTCGACAACACGCGCGGGAGTGCGGAATCCGGGCTGGAGGTCATGCGCTATTGGATAAGCAAGGTGGCCATGTCGGGAAACATTGCGCCGAGCCAACGATTCAGCGAGTTGGCCAGCTCGCTACAAGGCGCGCTGACGGACGCCGGCATCACGAACATCGTGCCGGTCCATAGCGGCTCGACCATCACCATCTCGAATGTCCCGCTGAACTCTCTCAGCGGTCAGAATTTCTCCGCCGTCCTGACCAAGATCAACGACGATAAGGCCCGGCTGGAGGTGACCGGCCACTATGGGCCGATCAGCCGGACCATCCGCTCGGACCTCATATTCTCGGAGCGAGCCGACACCGTATTCGATTTTGGCGTCGCAACCAAGGGCCCGCTCATCTTGTCGGGAAGCGTCGAGATCGATGGCGTCAACATCAACGTCGAATCCAACGCCTACATTGAAAGCCCCGACGCTTTGCTGGCCCTGTCGATCAGCGGGAATTCGCACATCGCCGGGGAGGTGAAGATTGTCAATCCGTCTGCGGATGTCTTTCTCGGCTCCAAGGCGGGCGTGGGAGGCGAGACAGTGCCCGGAGCGTATGAACACATCACCAAAGGGGTGCCCCCGAGCGACTTCCCTGAGATGGCGACAGCCACGTTTGCGAGCTATGCGACGAACGTTCTAAGCCCCACGGTGGACCTGAAGAAGGCCGTGACGCTCACGAATATCCGGATCCCGGCCGGCATGAATCCCAGTTTCTCGGGCCAAGCCACCCTCCAAGGCGTCATTTTCATTGAATGGCCGAATATCGTGGAGTTCACCGGAGGAGTTGACATAACCGGCGTCATCGTGACCGACGGCAGTCAGAGCGATGACTCAGGAACCAGTCAGCTCATATTCAGAGGCAACGTGGTGAGCCGGTCGGTCGCTGAACTGCCGCAAGAGACCCAGTTTGCCGGGCTTCATGGTAAGACCGGAACTTTCGTCATGGCACCGGGCTTTGCCGTGTCGTTTGGAGGTACGTTCAGTGCGCTGAACGGCGTCATCGCGGCTAACGGTGTCGAGTTCTTCGGTAATGCCGGCGGGACGGTCGACGGTTCCGTCATCAATTATGCAGACAAGGACATGACGGTCAGTGGAAACAGCACGCTGCAGTTCAACCGGTCGGGTCGGGATAAGGTGCCGGCCGGCTTCAAGCCCCAGATTATCGTGCACTACGACCCGACATCCTATTCGGAGGTCGCCTTGTAGGACTCGACCAGGCATGCGGGTGGTCTGCAGATCGACGTAATCATAGCTCAAGGTATCATGCAACCGACTTCAACAAAGGAACGTTGCGATGCAAAGAGTGTCCATAAGAACTCTCGCCCTGATGGTGGAGCTGCTGATCGCGGTTGCGGCCCATCAGTACCTGTCTTTGGCAAGGCCCGCCCAAGCGGATGCAGTCTGGCTGGCCGGCCGAGAGGCCGCCGTGCAGCCGACCCAGTCCGGCTGTACCGAGTGCCCGGCAGATCGTTAGCGCTGCGGCAACGCCATCAGAAGCTCCATGCAGGCTGAGGGCCCCGCGGCCCTCGGACCAAGGGTCGGGATCCCGAGATCTCGACACCGTCCTACCATTCGCGCCGGGGACAACATTCGGGAGCGTGCTTGTGTAGTGGCCGATGTTGTCTCCGGCGTCGTATTTCCCGCCCCACAGGTCGTATAGGACCATGGGCAGACACAGAGGTCTGTCCCCCCTGCCCCACAATCCACCTGACCTTTGACAAGATACCTCGGATATGGTCTAATCCCGCAGGCTTGTTGGACGCCCAGCCAGCCCCAACCCCCAGCGCTGCTACGCTGCGGGGGAGGCTTGTCGTATACAGGAGAAGACCCAATGCCAAAACGTACGGACATTAAGAAGGTTATGATCATCGGTTCCGGCCCGATCATCATCGGCCAGGCCTGCGAGTTCGATTATTCGGGCACGCAGGCGTGCAAAGCGCTGCGCAAGGTCGGCTATGAGATCGTGCTGGTCAACTCCAATCCGGCCACCATTATGACCGATCCCGGCATGGCCGATGTGACCTACATCGAGCCGCTGACACTCGAGGCGATGACCGACATCATCAAGATCGAGCGTCCCGACGCCCTGCTGCCGAATCTCGGCGGCCAGACCGGGCTGAACCTGGCCTCGGAGCTCGCCGCCGCCGGCGTGCTCGACAAGTATAAGGTCCAGGTCATCGGCGTCAAAGTCGACGCCATCAAGCGGGGCGAAGACCGCCAGGCCTTCAAAGAGACGATGCAGAAGCTGGGGATCGACATGCCCCGCAGCGAGATCGCCTACGGCGTGGAGGAGGCGGAGAAGATCGCCGAGCGGATCGGCTACCCCGTCATCATCCGCCCCGCCTACACCCTGGGCGGCACCGGCGGCGGCGCCGTGTTCAACGTCGAAGAGCTGCGCGTGATCGCCAGCCGCGGGCTTTCGGCGAGCCTGGTCGGGCAGATCCTCGTCGAGGAATCCGTGCTCGGCTGGGAGGAGCTGGAGCTGGAGGTCGTCCGCGATGCGAAAGGCCAGAAGATCACGGTCTGCTTCATTGAGAACGTCGATCCGATGGGTGTCCACACGGGCGATTCCTATTGCACCGCCCCCATGCTGACCATCGACCAGGAATTGCAGGAGCAACTCCA
>Ga0315291_10011057_pt1 | contig 11016 bp, 12 predicted proteins | sample YL17G12_20_MG_FD_203070 | JGI IMG/M metagenome (GOLD analysis project Ga0315291, IMG submission 203070) | Sediment microbial communities from Yellowstone Lake, YNP, Wyoming, USA - YL17G12_20 | ecosystem: Environmental > Aquatic > Freshwater > Lake > Sediment | place: USA: Wyoming | collected... | reverse complement strand
TGTGATGTCGCCGAGGAAGCGGATGGTCATGTGGATGTTTTGGGGCTCTACGAGTTTCAGGTCAGCGCCCGTTTGTGCCACAAGCCTCTGCGCGTCTGTTAGCTTTTTCTTGACGGCTTCGTTTTCTATGTCGAAAGCTAAGAAGGCTCTTACGAACGCGGACATTCTAGGTATCCTCAGTGTACTTTTTACATTTTCCCCTCATAAATGCTTTTTAATTCTGAATGCTGTTAATGTAGAAAGCGAAAAAGTGTGCAACATGAACGCTGACAAAATAGTTATCGGCTTAACTGGAATGCCCGGCTCAGGGAAATCCTTGGTGGTTGTTGAGACGGCTCAAGAGCTGGGCTATGCCGTGGTGGTTATGGGTGACGTGATAAGGGAAGAAACCCAGAAGAGAGGGTTAGAGTTGAACCCGACGAATGTGGGAAAAGTCATGCTTGAGTTAAGAGCAGCTGGCGGTGACAACGTAATCGCTGAGAAGTGCATTTCCAAAATTGAGCAGAAGGACGACGTGAGAGTAATCGTTGAAGGCATCAGGAGCCTGCATGAAGCGAATGTTTTCAAAACGCACTTTGCCAAGTTCACCCTTATGGCTGTTCATTCTTCGCCTGAAACACGGTTCAAGCGGCTTTACAGTCGCGGCAGAAGCGATGACCCAAACTGTTGGGAACTGTTTTATGAACGAGACATGCGTGAACTGGGCGTAGGCATAGGAAACGCGATTGCCATGGCTGAGTTCATGGTAATTAACGAGGAAAGCAAAGACGCGGCAAAGGAGAAGGTTAAAGAGACTATGAAGAGAGTTGAGATGAAATGGACCAAGTAACAGTTCACGTGGAAGCAGACGTTAACCCAACAGAATCCGAGGAAAAAGTGAAGAAGGCATTATGGAACCTGTTCGGCGACTTACCTATGCAGAGTAAGCCTGTTCATAAGGGAAACGTTTTGACAGCTGAAACGAAAGGGCTTGAAACTCTATCTACACTTCGGAATGTGCTTCGCAGAGACCGCATACGTGACGCATCAAGAAAAGCATTATATGCGGGCTTAAATGAAGAGGGGGTTACTTTTTACTTGAACAAGCAGGTAGCATTCGTCGGTCACGTTTCCTTCTCTGAGGCAATGGCGGAATCTCCGCTTGGACCCATAAAAGTAAGTGTTCAATCTGAAAATCCACGGGAGCTTATCGATTGGCTTGCGCCGAGAACAACTAAAACTTGACAGGGCATTCCTTCACCCGAAAGCCACGGTAACCCAACGTGGAGCAATCTTGCTGGGCAAATCAGTTTCCTGCGACGCTTATCATGAAAAGAGACCTTTGCGAGTTGTCACTCATGCTCACGCAGACCACACGGGCGGCTTACGCTGGAGCCTAAGAGAATGCGAAAAAGTCCTTATGACCGAGCCGACGCGCGATTTAATTGAGGTTTTGGAAGGCACCCTTGGTCCAAGAGCAAAGCACATTGAAACATTGGAATACGAGAAGCCCTTCAAGTATAACGGCGAGCGAGTTACATTGTTTAAAGCAGAACACATCTTAGGCGCCGCCCAAGTCCTAGTGGAGAATGAGGAAGGCGACAGGATGGTGTGGACGGGAGACTTCAAACTCGACGGCACACCCGTGTTAAACTGTGACACGCTTGTGGTAGAAGCCACTTATGGCAGCCCAATGTGCAGGCGCTCGTTTAACGTTGACATAAAGAAACTGTTAGTATCCATGGTTGAGGAGAGGCTAAAGGACGGTGCAGTCTACATTTTTGGCTATCACGGCAAACTGCAAGAGGTTATGCAGATTCTGCACGATGCGGATGTAACTGTGCCGTTTGTCATGCCTGAAAAGGTCTATCATATTTCAAAAGTCAGCGAACGCCACGGCATGAAGCTTGGCTGCTTAACCCCGTCAACGGAGAAAGAAGCGAGAACATTGTTGGGGGAAAATCTTCCATGCGTGGCGTTTTACCATATGAATTCTCGGGGAAGCGTCGGGCTGGATGCAACCCGCATTTGTGTCAGCGGTTGGGAGTTCCGCAGCCCGTGCAGGCGAATCGGCGAGAAGGAACATGTTGTTGCGTTAAGCGACCACTCGGATTTTAACGGGTTAATTGAGTACGTGCGGCAAGCATCGCCTAAGCAGGTGATTACAGATAATCACGGGGGAGGTCATGGAGAAACGCTGGCTAAAGAGATCAGCAAACGGTTAGGGATTCCCGCAGTAGCCATGCCAAGCAGAATCAACAGTTAACATGCTCGCATGTTGTTTCAAGCTGCTGAGAGGGATGTTAAGACTTAAAAGCTTACGTGTAATTGTAAAAGTCTGGTGAAACTCATGAACAAATCCTCCGCAATCTCAGGCTTCTACAAGCTCACGCCAAAAGACCGCATACAGCGAGTCAAAGAATTTGCCGATTTAACCGACGAGGAATGCGCAATACTGCAGAACACTGGAGCGTTGCCGTTGGAAGTGGCAGACCGCATGATAGAAAACGTGGTCGGCGCCATACCCATACCCCTCGGCATAGGCGTCAACTTCCTAATCAACAACCTAGATTACATAGTTCCCATGGCCATTGAAGAACCATCCGTCGTGGCTGCCGCCAGCTACGCCGCAAAAATGGTGCGGGACGGCGGAGGCTTCCACACAAGCAGCACGCAGCCAATTATGATTGGGCAAATTCAAGCCGTCGGCATAAAAGACCCTGCCGCTGCGAGGTTGCGCGTTTTAGAAGCAAAAGACGAGCTATTGAAAAAAGCGAATGACCAAGACCCTGTTTTAACGTCGGTGGGTGGCGGAGCCAAAGACGTCGATGCAAAAGTCATCCACACAACCCAAGGCGACATGCTTATAACCGAATTACATGTGGACTGCCGCGACGCCATGGGCGCAAACGCCGTTAATACTATGGCTGAAGCAGTAGCGCCCTTAATCGAGAAACTGACGGGCGGACGCGTAGTCCTAAGGATAATTTCTAATTTGGCGGTGAAGCGCCTGGCAAGAGCACGGTGCTCCGTGTCCAAAGAATCGGTGGGCGGCGAAGAAGTCGTAGACGGCATAGTGAACGCCAGCGCTTTTGCAGCCGCTGACCCGTACCGTGGAGCCACACACAACAAAGGCGCGTTAAACGGCATAATCGCCGTCGTGCTTGCCACGGGCAATGATCATCGGGCTATTGAGGCTGGAGCGCACGCTTACGCTGCTCGGAACGGAGCGTACACCACATTGTCGACTTGGGAGAAGAGCGAGAACGGCGACCTAATAGGCTCAATCGAGTTGCCTATGGCTGTTGGCTTGATTGGCGGTGCGGTACGGACGCACCCGACTGCGAAGGTTGCCATGAAAATCCTCGGCGTCAAATCAGCGAATGAGTTTGCAGAGGTTTTGGCGGCTGTGGGTTTAGCTCAGAACCTTGGTGCCTTAAGGGCATTGGCTCATGAGGGGATTCAGCGGGGTCACATGTCGCTTCATGCACGGAACATTGCGGTGACTGCTGGAGCAACAGGCAAGCTGATCGATTTGGTGGCTGAGCAGATGGTTAAAGAGCGCAAGGTCCGCATGGACAGGGCGAAAGAAATACTCTGCGACCTTAGCTCACACCTGAACGAATAATTTCTTTTTTTCCTTTTTCAGGTTAATCTTAACCTTTCCACTTCTTCGAGTGTTGGAGCGGAAGTTGCTATCTCTTTATCCAGATGGTCTCTCCCGAAGGTCACAAGAACATCAGCGCATTTTTTGTCAGAATGAAAAATTGTCAAAGCAGCGGCTTTCTCAATGGCTTTTCTTGTTTTGGGTCCTTGAAGAATCGAAATGGGGCTACCGCAGTTTGGGACTTCAAAGCATAAGTCATTTTTTGATTTGCTCTTGAGTAATATCTCATTTTCAGCCTTATTGCGGCCAACAATTATCTTATTCCTGCCAAGTCTAAAATGCCTGCCAACCTTGAGGAGATGCACGTCTTTCAGCGAAACACGCTTTTTATGTTCGAAAAGGTCCCTGAGCTTGTCGGCAAATTCTTTGTACGTGAGCAAGCAACCACCCGAAGCACATGGATAATTTTCGATGTTAAACTGTTTCGTAAGTTCAATCTGCTTTTTTCTGGACCTTCCGCTGATATCCATTAATTTTTCAACTTCAATAAGCCCTTTTTCTTCTGCTTCTGTTTTGGGCAAAAGTTTAGCAGATAAGGGTCGTACAATTTTGCCTTGCAACCCTGCTTCCTTTTCTATTAGGGCAAGCGCTCCTCTGTGTTGAGACATTGGGCGTTGACCCAGAACTTCGCCTGTGAAAATGAATGCTGCGCCAATTTCTTCTGCGTATTTTTTTGCTTTTTTTAGCAAGAAGATTCGGCAGTCTATGCAGGGGTTCATGTTTTTTCCGTAGCCAAATTTGGGGTTTCGGATTAAAGCTATGTAGTCTTTTCCTGCGTTGATTACTTTGAGGGGTACGTTGAATGTTTTAGCCACTTCTAGGGCGCCGCATCCGCCTTTTCTGCACAGACAAAATGGTGTTACGAGGTTGATGGCTTCGACTTCTATGTTTCGTTCCATAATTAGCTTGACGGCTAATGTGCTGTCTAATCCGCCTGAGAGAAGTGCCAAGGCTTTCATTTTTTTCACTTTTCTCAAAAAGCTAAGGGTTAAGGTGCTCAAGGAATTTTTTTGGTTTTGCGAAGGGTAGTGCACAGGTCACAGAAGGCTGCGCCGAACTCGTCACGGTTCACTTCCTCGCTTGCCATGCGTTTTGCCACTTTGGCCGCGGCGTTTTGCACCATGGGCTCGATTTCCGTGTAGTTTGGGATGCCTTTGACTCCGCGTTTGCTGTTGACGTATTGGCTTATGGCTGCTTGTGTGGTGCCAAGTTTTTTGGCTGCTTCGTTTTGGGTGAGATTGTATTTTGTTATGAGTTCTTTGGCGACGAGGGATCGGTAGATTGGTAGAATGTGTCTGGCTACGTTTTCGCATGAAATAGACATGTGTTGTTCAACTTGTCTGGATATATAACAGACCTATACTTAAGAAGTATGGTGTTGTTAGAGCATTCTTAACAAGTCTGCTTTGGTGATGATGCCGACTACTTTGCCTTTTTTTGATACCAACACGGCGGAGTAGACTTGCAGTAGGCTTGAGATTAAAGAGAGTGGTGCATCTTCGCTGACTTGGGGAAAAGCTTCTTCCATGATTTCTTCAATGGGTAACCTGGATATTTCGGCGAGGTCTTTGCCGTCTAAGATTTGGCGCAGGATGGTTTTTTCGCTGATGCTGCCTACGGATTGTTTTCCGTTGAAGACGGGGATTTGTGAGTATCCATGGTCTTTCATCAATCGCACAACCTTTGAAAGCGGCTCATCTTCCTGTATGCCTATGACCTCATTAGGCACTACTTTTCCCTCTTGAATCTTAGTCTTAGCTTCCAATCGGTCAAGCACATCGAAGATTGTTTTAACTTTGGTGTATGAGGAATCGATTTTTCCAGATTCTAGTTTTGCAATTAGGGATTGGCTTACGCCTGCGAGTTTGGCTAGTTCAGCTTGTTTTATGCCTAGTTGGCGGCGTTTTCTTGCTATGTCTTCGAGTGTGGGGAACATGGTTTAGTAATAGATTTGGTGGTTTGATATTCTTTTTGGAATAAAATGTGCAAAAAGACATATAACGCCGTTATCTAATGATGTAACTATTAAAACAAAAGGAGCATCAAAGAAAATGTCTAAAAAAAGGCTTGATACTTTGGCGCTGCATGCTGGTCAGGAAACTGCTGACCCGACAACAGGCGCCAGGGCAGTCCCGATTTATCAAACAAGCTCGTATGTGTTCAAAAGTACTGAACATGCTGCGAATCTTTTCGCGTTAAAAGAATTAGGTAACATTTACACTAGAATGATGAATCCGACTACGGCTGTTTTCGAGAGGCGTATAGCTGCCATCGAGGGAGGTACGGGAGCGTTAGCTGTGGCGTCTGGGCAGGCTGCTGAGGTTTTGGCGCTTTTGGCTATTACGCAGGTGGGTGATGAGATTGTGGCAGCCAACAACCTATACGGCGGAACCTACCAGCTACTTCACTACACGTTCACTAAATTGGGCAGGAAAACCACGTTCGTTGATTCCTCGAAGCCAAGCGAGTTCAAGAAAGCCATAACCCCCAAAACAAGGGCAATTTACGCTGAGACCATCGGCAATCCGAAGCTGGATGTGCCCGACTTCGAAGCAATAGCCGCTGTAGCGCATGAAGCAGGAATACCGTTTGTTGTCGATAACACCGTGGGTGTTGGGTTGGTTAGGCCCATCGAGTACGGAGCAGACATCACAGTTGCGTCAGCGACAAAGTACATCGGTGGACATGGCACCAGCATCGGCGGGGTAATTGTGGATTCCGGCAAGTTCAAGTGGAACAACGGCAAATTCCCCGAGTTCACCGAGCCAGACCCGAGTTACCATGGCGTCAAGTACTGGGACGCTTTCGGCGATTTCCCAGGCTTGGGTAATGTGGCGTTCGTCTTTAAAGTTCGCGTTCAGTTGCTGCGGGATTTGGGGCCTGCTTTGAGCCCGTTTAACTCGTTCTTGTTTCTCCAGGGACTGGAGACTCTGCCGCTGCGGCAACGTAAACACAGCGAAAACGCTTTGAAAGTTGCGGAGTTTCTGAAGAGTCATCCCTTGGTCAGTTGGGTTAATTATCCAGGGTTGAAGGAACATCCGAGCCACAAATTGGCGACAAAGTACTTGAAGGGCAATTACGGCGGTATAGTTGGTTTCGGCATTAAGGGAGGCTTAGAAGCGGGCAAAAAATTCATCGAATCCGTGAAACTGTTCTCGCATCTGGCAAACATAGGCGACGCAAAAAGCCTCGTGATTCACCCTGCTTCGACGACGCATCAACAGTTAACGCGGGAAGAGCAAGCGGCGACTGGCGTGACAGAGGACTACATTAGACTTTCAGTCGGCATTGAAGACTTCGAAGACATCAAGGAAGACTTGGATCAGGCGTTGAGGGCTACTGCAAAACGGTGAAGCACAGCACAAACCCTTCTTCGTTTTTGTGAGGTGAAAAAAAGCGTTGACAGAATCTGTTGGAACCGTGGGAACCGTTAAAACCCAGTACTTCACGTTTGCGGAGCCTCCGAACGAGTTGACGCTTGAATCAGGCGAAAAACTCGGACCAATAACGCTTACGTACGAGACGTATGGGAAACTAAACAGGGACAAGTCGAACGCGGTTTTGGTGCTTCACGCTTTCAGCGGGGACGCTCACGCAGCAGGTTTCCTTGAGGGCGACAAGGACTCTGGCTGGTGGGACGACTTCATTGGTCCGGGAAAAGGCATTGACACGAATGAGTATTTTGTCATTTGCAGCAATGTCCTCGGTGGTTGCAAGGGTTCAACTGGTCCTTCTTCTATTAACCCGAAAACTGGGAAGCCTTACGGTCTCGAGTTCCCGATAATAACCATAGGCGACATGGTTAATGCGCAGCGGCGCCTCATCAACCACTTGGGAATAGAGAAGCTTTTGGCGGTTGTCGGCGGCTCAATGGGCGGCATGCAGGTTCTCCAGTGGATGGTCGCTTACCCCGACAGGATACGGTCGGCTATTCCGATTGCGACAACGATGAAACACACGCCCCAGCAAATCGCTTTTAACGAGGTGGGCAGGCAGGCGGTGATGGCTGACCCAAACTGGAGAAACGGCAATTATTACGGTGGCAAAGTTCCGGCGAAAGGCTTAGCGGTTGCGCGGATGATTGGGCACATCACGTACATGAGTGACACGTCGATGGCGGATAAGTTTGGAAGGCGCACCAAAGCGGAAAAAGACCCGTTCAAGTTCAGCGCGGACTTTGAGGTGGAAGGTTATCTGCGGTATCGCGGGGACAACTTTGTGAAGCGCTTTGACGCGAACAGTTACCTGTACATTACGAAGGCGATTGATTACTTCAACATCTTGAACGGGCACAGCTTGGGCAGCATCTTCAAAGGTTTAAAGGCGAAAGTGTTCGTTATCGCGTTCAAGTCTGATTGGCTTTACCCTGCGTACCAGAGTCAGGAAATCGTGAAGGCGTGCAAGCTGGCGGGAGTGGACGCGAGTTACTGTGAGATTAACAGCACGTATGGGCATGACGCGTTCTTGTTGGAGATTGAGCAGGAAACGCAGCTGATTAGGCATTTCTTGAAGACGGTTTCGAATGGAAACGGGAACGGTGCACAGCACGCATGAACCAAGCGACAGGCAAGATAGAGCATAAGGTCATTTCAGGCTGGATTAGCAGCGGTGCGTCTGTGTTGGATTTGGGATGCGGCGACGGCGAGTTATTGTCTTTGCTCATCAGGGAGAAGCAGGTGCGGGCGCAAGGCATAGAACTCAGCGAACAAGCCATCCACAGCTGCGTAGCCGCTGGCTTAAGCGTGTTCCAAGAAGACATCGACACAGGCTTAGCCGAATACGCCGACAAAAGCTTCGACTACGTCATCCTGAACCAGACTTTCCAGCAAGTGAAGAAACCCGATTTCGTTTTGAAAGAGGCGTTGCGGGTGGGCAAGAAGATCATCGTCGGCTTCCCCAACTTCTGCTACATCACCGCAAGGTTCCAGTTGTTTTTCAGGGGAAAAGTTCCTGTGACGCCTTCGCTGCCCTACGAGTGGTATGATACGCCGAACCTCCACTTCCTGAGCATAGCAGACTTCGTTGAGTACTGCAAGAAAAGAGAGGTTCAAATCGAACGCGCGACATTTATTGCGAAGAATAAGAGAGTCAGGTTTTTGCCCAACGTGTTTGCGGAAGCGGGGCTTTTCTTGCTTTCAAAGTGAAAGGCTACTTTTCCGCGCGTGGGATTGTGTTTTTCTATGGAAAAGTGTCGAATTCGGATTCGCCTACGCGCAGATTTGCTTCGCGTTGGGAGCGGCAACTGGTGACACGCTGAGCGTTCCGCTTTTTCCAAGGCGCAGTTGTCTTTCGCCCCTGAATGCGGATACTGACGCATTTTTTATCTGTATAGTGTCTCCTACAGCGACAGAGGTTACATGTTCGCCCCAGAGGCAGAGCGTGATTTTCCCCGTTTCATCAGCTATCAAAGCGTTAGCCACGAGTGCGCTGTTTCCGAATTGGGTGTGGACTAGTGAGGGTTTTTGGGTTTCCAGAACCTCAGCTTCTACGTTGACTTTTTTCATTCCTGTTCGTAAATCTCGGATTAGGGTGGAAAGGGTTGTTCTTTTTTGTTTGGCTATTTGTTTGCGTACTTTGTCGGTTTCCATCCATTTTTCAAAATGAATATCTGTTTTTGAGAGGAGTTCTTCGGTAACTCGGAACTGCACTAAGACTTTGTTGTCTTTTTTGATGAGTAAGATGGCTTCTTTGTTTACGCTGCCGCGGTATTCTACTGATAGGTTCTCGCACATGGATTTTCCTTTTTCTTTTGCCATAACTAAAGCGTGGAAAAGTTCCGCTGGATCAACACTGTATTTTATTGAGAGAAAAGCGAGATGCGTGCTTATTGTAGTCTTTTTTTGTCTCAAATTGTCCTCGTCCCCAATTTTGATTGCCAGAATTACCTTGAAAAAGCAAAGTTCTCTTAGAGCAGATTGACTCTTTCTTGAGGAATCCCGACAATCACACTACAATGCAATGTTGACTATATAGGCTAGTTGCCAAAGAAAGCGCGTCTCGCCTGCATTTTGGGCATTTTGAAGAAAAACCGTTGGAGCATGCGGACATGCTGTTTAGGGCAGCGCCCGCTTATGGGACAGTAACAGATAAAATCAGAAGACGCCAAAGTAACTTATTGTAGCCAGTTGTTTTTTGTGCAAATTAGCTTTTGAATTGGTTTCCGAGAATTGATATACCAAGTGAACCTGACATTGTTGCAGTTAGCCGCGTTTCCAAAGATATGTTCATATGCAGGTCAAAGGTAATATTGTTTTGGCGATTTCATGGTTGCTCGTAAGTTCACGGTTTTCTTGGAATCTGCAGAGGAAGGCGGCTTCATAGTTAAGTGCCTTGAGCTTCCAGTCGCAACTCAAAGTGAAACAAGAGAAGAAGCCTTGAAAAATATTAAAGAAGCCATCGAAGGCTACTTGGAAGTTAAAGCAAAACTTATCGATCGCAAGGGCGAAAGGGCTGAGGTAATTGTCGAAGCTCCCTCTGCTCTCGTGGCGTGAAATCGTTAAAGCCCTCCAAAAAGCTGGTTTCCAGGTTGCTCGACAAAAAGGAAGCCACATAATCCTTGTTAAAGGCGATTGCGTTTTGCCTGTTCCAAAGTACGAAACAATAAAAAGAGGACTGTTGATGGCGATTATCGCAGAGTCAGGCTTAACAAAAGAAGAGTTCCTCAAGCTCTTAAAATAGTAAGGTTATTCTAGCCTTAGGCTGCTACGAGTGATATGACACGCCGAATCTGCACTCCCTACGCATAGCAAACTTCAAAAAATACTGCAGAAAACTTGACATCCGGATTGAACGTTCGGTTTTTTCATTGGAAAGAACAAGAGAGTTAGGCTTTTTCCGAACGTTTTTGCGGAGACGGGGCTTTCTTGCTTTCAAAGTGACCAAGCACTTTCGTGGCATGGTGGTTATGGCTTTTGGGATAGAAATCGTCCAGTTTGAGATGGATAGTTTACGCGTAGATCATGTTTTGGGAGATGCCTTCAGGTTGTTGTTTTGCTTTGGTGACGCGGTTTTGCAGCACGCTGATTGTTCCGGTTCTTCCGATGCGTAGTTGTCTTTCTCCCTTGAAGGTGGATACTGACGCATTCTTGATTTTTATGGTGTCACCTGTGGCGACGCAGTTTGCCTGTTCGTTCCAGAGGCAGAGTTTGATTTTTCCTGTTTTGTCCGCTATCCATGCGTTGGTTAACATGGCGCTGTTTCCGTATTGGGTGTGGACTAGTGAGGGTTTTGGGGTTTCCAGAACCTCAGCTTCTACGTTGACTTTTTTCATTCCGTGTCGCAAATCTTGAATTGGGGTGGAGAGGTGAAGTGCGAGTTTTTGTTTGGCTATTTGTTTGCGTACTTTGTCGGTTTCCATCCATTTTTCAAAA
>Ga0315291_10011056_pt1 | contig 11017 bp, 12 predicted proteins | sample YL17G12_20_MG_FD_203070 | JGI IMG/M metagenome (GOLD analysis project Ga0315291, IMG submission 203070) | Sediment microbial communities from Yellowstone Lake, YNP, Wyoming, USA - YL17G12_20 | ecosystem: Environmental > Aquatic > Freshwater > Lake > Sediment | place: USA: Wyoming | collected... | reverse complement strand
GTGGTGGATGGCGGGGCTTTCCGAGAGCACGGAGAAGAGCCGCGCCTGCCGCTCCACCAGGGGCAGGGACACCAGGGGCTCACCGTCCAGGTAGAGCAGGTCGAAGAACACCCCCTCCACCGGCGCACTCTGGAGCAGGCGAGCGGAGGGATGGGCCACGTGCATCCTGGTCTGCAACAGCTCGAAGGAGGGCTTGCCTTCCCGGAGGGCCACCACCTCGCCGTCCAGGATGGCCTCCCGGGCGCGCACGAGCGGCCCCAGGGCGGCCATCTCCACGTACTGGTTGCTGACGTCCTTCAGGTTGCGGCTCTGCAGGCGGACCTGGGAGCCCTGCACGAAGGCGATTACCCGCACCCCGTCCCACTTGAGCTCGAACGACCACTCCGGGGAGTCGAAGGGGGCGCGGGCCAGCATGGCCAGCATGGGCCGGAGGGGGCGGCTCATCCAGTCGGGCATGGAGGGGATGTGCGCCACGGGCAGGGGCTATTCCCCTGGGCACAGTGAGTCAAAGGGAGGAAAAAGGGGACAGAGTTGAGGCTGGCTGAGGCCCGGGGGACCCGTCAGTCTGCCCTTCCCCCCAGCAGCTCCTGCATGGGGACGATGGTGATGCCCTGCTGCTCGAGCTTGGGCAGGGCGGCGGCCAGGCCGCGGGCGGTCTCCGGGTGCACGTGCCCGATGCCCAGGGCCCAGCCCCGGCGCCGGGCCACCCGGGCCAGCTTGTCCACCTGCTCGGCCACCACCTCCGCCTCGGCGCCTGCGGGGTCCAGGAAGACGTCCCGGGCCAGGGCGGGGACCGCCTGCTGGGCCGCCTGCTCCCTGACCGTGCTGCCCGGCCCGGTGAGGCTGTCTACGAAGAACAGGCCTCGTTTCGCGGCCACCGCCATCACCGCGGCCATCACCCGGGCATCGGCGGTGGCCCGGGAGCCCATGTGATTGCTGATGCCCACCGCCCCCGGGACGCTGGCCAGGTCGGCGGCCACCACCCGGGCGATGGCCTCGTCCTCCATGGCGGTGGTCACCGCGCCGGGGCCGGGCTGCTGCTCGCCCAGGGGCTCCATGGGCAGGTGCAGGATCACCGTGTTCCCCGCCTCCCGGCAGCGATCGGCCAGCGCGGCAGACAGGGGCAGGGCAGGCAGCACGGCGAAGGTGAGCGGGCAGCCGAGGGCCAGGAACGGCTCCAGGTCGGCCTCGCGATAGCCCACGTCGTCGATAACGATGGCCACCACCGGACCGGCAGGCCGCGGCGGGGGGGGAGCGGCCTGCGGAGGCCGCGCGACCTCCTGGGAGTCGCGGGCCGGATGGGAGTGGGTAACGGGCAAAGCGGAGCGCGAGTGGTGCACCTGCGCCGTGCCCGGGTGCGGGGCAGGCAGGCGAGAGCGGGGGAGCCGGGAGAGCAGGGCGAGCACCACGATGACCACCACGGTCACCACCAACAGCAGCCGGCGGTCGCCGGCCGGGCGGGCTCTCCTGCCGCGGGGCATGGCGGGCCTTTCCCCGGCCGCGGGCTACTTCGCCGGGGCCGGTGCCGCCGCGATCTGCTGGCGGAGCAGGGCGAGCCCCTCCTGGTACTGGGTGTCCTTGCTGCCGCCGAGCTCAGTGGCCTCGGCGGGCAGCTCCACCACCTTGTCCGGCTCGATGCCCTTGCGGTTGATATCGCGCCCCTTGGGGGTGTAGTAGCGGGCGGTGGTGATCATCAGGGCCGAGCCATCGCTGAGCGGGAGCACCGTCTGCACCAGGCCCTTGCCATAGGTCTTGGTGCCCACCAGCTTGGCCAGGCCGTAGTCCTGGATGGCGCCGCTGAGAATCTCGGAGGCGCTGGCGGTGCCGCCGTTGACCAGCACCACCATGGGGTGGCTGAACCTGGCATTGGTCTCGGGGGCGGCATAGGGTTTCTGCTTGGCGCCGCGCTCCTGGATGAAGACGATGGGCCCCTTGCCCACGAACTGGCGGGCTACCTCCACGCATTCGCCGAGCAGCCCGCCGGGGTTGTTGCGCACGTCCAGCAGCAGGCCCTTCATGCCCTGGCGCTCGAGGTCGGCCAGGGCCTTGCGGGTGCTCTCGGCGGTGGTCTCGTTGAAGATGTTGAGGCGCAGGTAGCCGATCTTGCCCTCCAGCATCTTGTGCTCGACTGCGGGGATTTCGATCACCGCCCGGGTGATCTTGAGCTCCAGCGGCTTACTCTGGCCCTTGCGGCCGATGCTCAGGGTGACCGGGGTACCGGCCTGGCCTCGGATCAGGTTAACGGCCTCGGTGAGGTCCATGCCGTCGGTGGACTTGCCGTCAATCTTGAGGATGAAATCGCCGGCCCGCAGACCGGCCTTGGCGGCCGGGCTGCCGGGGAGAGGGGTCATGATGGTGATGCGGTACATCTTGGCGTGCAGATCCGCACCGCAATTGGGGCAGGACATGTTGGCCAGCGCGCGGGCGGCATTGGGGACGGCGGGCACCTCGGTCATGCCCAGGGTGGCGCCGATGCCGTCGAAGTGGCCTTCGTTCTCCCGGCGGAAGGAATTGTAGTCCTTGGCCTCCAGGAACCGAGTGTAGGGGTCTTCCAGGGAGCGCAGCATGCCGCGCACTGCGCCGTAGGTGAGCTGGCGGTTGTCCCCGATCTTGTCCACGTAGTACTGGCGCAGGTCATCGAGCACTTCCTGGAAGACTTCCAGGGGGCGCAGGTCGACGTCGTCCGCGACCGCCGGCTTGTCGCGGGCGGGCACCGCGACAGCGTTGGTGGCCTGCAGGGTGGAGAAGGTCAGGGTATCCTGGCTGGCGGCCAGGAGCTGGTAATGGCGACCGGCCACGAAGGAGGAGGTCATCAACACCAGCACCAGGATGAAGGCCAGCAGGTAGTATCTTCGCTTCATACCAAACCTCTGTGGGATGGGCTATATCGCTCGCCGGGGAAATCCACGCGATAGGCAGCTTACCCGCCGGGGGCCCCCGCTAACCGCCAGGGGCCGTGGGGGCGGGCCGCTACCTAGCCGTAGATGTGGATGCGCACCACCTTCATTCCATATAGGGTGAACTCAACCCCCGGGTAGTCGAGCAGCAGGTCTTTGGTGAAGGTGATGGGCGAGCCGCCGATGCTGAGGGTGGCGGTGAGGCTGTGGGCGCCGGGAACCACGGCGGTGCCGGGACTGACCGCGGGGAGGGCCGGGGGAGCGCCGCCGACTTCATCGCGGCGGCCGAACCTAAAGCTGCCGGTAGTCACGGGGGCGGCCGCGCCTACGGCCAGCGCCCCGCCGGCGATGGGGCTTTCCTGCAGCACCATCAGCAGGCTGGGGTACTGGTACTCGGCGAGCACGCTGGCGAGGGTATCACCGAGGCGAATCCCCCGCTCGGTGCGGACCTGGTTGGAGGGGGCAAAGATGCGCCACATGCTGATGATGATGTTGGTGACGGTGGCCTCCGCGCCTTGGCCGGTGATCACCAGCCCGTAGGCCAGCGGGTCCTTGTTGTACACCCACTCCACCTGGTTGGGCAGCAGCGCTTCCGTGCGCACCGCGTAGGCCCAGGGTGGGGGCTCCCGGGTATCGGCGAGGGCAGCCTGGGAGAGCTTGTTGAACACCCCGCCGGTGGTGTACATCCCGTCGGGAGGGCCGAACTGCCGGGACTGCATGAGGGCGAGCGGGGAGTCGCCGATCTGGATGCCGCCGAGCTGTCGCTCGGCGCAGGCCGGAGCCACCACCAGGGCCACCAGGGCCAGCACCCAGAGCAGGACGGGGTTGCGCAGGCTGCTCATTTATCGCCTCCCAAAGGTGAATATGCCGAGCGCGCCTGGGGCAGGCCCGCCGGCGGGCCCGGCCAGCGCCGGTCCCTCGGCGGGGGTGACCATGCCGGAGACGGGACCGGGCGCGGCTTCCAGGCAGATGCCGATCACCCGCAGGTTCTGCAGGGTAAAGGTCAGGCCGGCGCTGACGTAGCGCAGGATGAGGTAGGACCCCCGGTTCTCGGTACCCTCCGGGAAGCCGTACTTGCGGACGATGGTGTCGTAGACGTCGGCCAGGCCCACTCCCAGCTCGGTTTTCACCCCGGGCAGAATACTGCCGGCGATCATGATGGTGGTGACGTTACCGGTGGGGGTGAGGGCGAGGGCGAGCTTGGCGCTGCCCCGGTCCCAGAGCCAGTAGTGGACGCCCCCGGCGGCTTGGGAGACGGCACCCACCGGTGCGCCCGGGGTAGAGACGGGGGGAGGGGGCGGGGCGGCGTCCTCGCTGCGGCCGAGGAAGGAGAAGCGGCCGATGGGGGCGGCCTCGGGGGCGGCCATGACCGACGCGCCGGGGCCGGCGGGGGCGTTGAAGGGCTGCCCGGCGGGCTTACCCACCACTGCGCCCACGGGGCCGATGAAGCCGGGCTCGCCGAATTTGGCCAACAGCTCGAGCACGTTCTGGTCCAGCCGGACGTTGGCCAAGCCAGATTCCACGGCCCACAGGGGGGAGATGGTGAGCACCAGGAGGACGAGCAGAAGGAGCGTTAGGAAAGGCTTCATATCAGGCGTCCCTTAGCCTTGCCGCCCGGCTGGCGCCATGCGCAAGGCAAGCAGATTCGTGCACCTGTCGTCGGCTCCACTATAGCACGGGCAAACTCGCAATGTCAACAAAACCGAGCCCCGACAGGAAGGCAGCAGCGGCCTGCTGCAGGCTTACCCTGGGCGGCCGGCCGCGAAACCAAGCGGCGGCTGGCAGCAGGCGCGGGGGGGGCGGTTTCCTTGACTTCGCGCCCAGGGCCATAGTACACTTACCGCCGCACGACACCGCCGCGGGCAGGGGCCTGCCTGGCCGGTAGAGAGCACCACGGAAAGGAAAGCGCGGGCTTGATCTCCACTGCCGATTTTCGCAAGGGACTGACCATCGAGCTGGAGGGAGACGTGTTCTCGATCGTCGATTTCCAGCACGTGAAGCCGGGTAAGGGGGGTGCGTTCGTGCGCACCAAGCTGCGCAACGTGCGCACGGGGAACGTGTTCGACCGCACCTTTCGCGCCGGGGAGCGCATGGAGCGGGCCATGCTGGAGCGGCGCCAGATGCAGTTCCTGTACTCGCAGGGAGACGACTACGTGTTCATGGACCAGGAAACCTACGACCAGCAGACGCTGCGGGCGGAACAGCTTGGGGATACGGTGAAGTGGCTCAAGGACGGGCTGGAAGTGGGGATACTCACCCATGAGGGACGCCTGATCGGGGTCGAGCTGCCCGACCAGGTGGAGCTGGTGGTGAGCGAGACCGACCCCGGGCTGCGGGGGGACACCGCCTCCGGCGGCAGCAAGCCGGCCAAGGTGGAGACCGGGGCCATGGTGCAGGTACCGCTGTTCATCAACGAGGGGGACGTGATCCGGGTGGACACCCGGAGCGGCCTCTACCTGGAAAGGGTGAGCGGGTGAGCGCCAAGTCAGGCAAGCTGGAGCTGGCGCTGGACCAGGTGAGAGAGCTGGTGGCGCTGATGAGGGAATGCGGCGTCAGCGAGCTGACGGTGGAGCTGGCGGACCTGAGGGTGACCATCAAGCGCCCCCTGGGCGAGCAGGCAGCCGGGCCGGCCGGAGCCAGCCAGCAGGCGCCCACCCTGGCCGCCCCCGGGCAGCCGGAGCTGGCGGAGCTGGTGGCCGTGTCCGCCCCCCAGGTGGGGATCTTCACCCTGGGCTCGGGCGAGCCCCGGGTGATGGCGAGCCCGGGCGACTGGATCGTGGCCGGGCAGGTGTTGGGGGGCGTGGAGGCCATGAACATCACGAATGAGGTGCGGGCCCCCGTCTCCGGTCGGGTAGCGGAGATCCTGGTGGCCGATGGCGCGGCAGTCGAGTACGGCCAGACCCTGTTCCTGATTGAGAGCGGGGGAGGTGCCGGAAATGAGCAGATGGCTTCGTGACCAGCGGGGTTTCTGGACGCTGATCGAGCTGGTGATCGTGGCGGCGCTGATCATGATTGCGATGTACCTGTGGATCAGTGCGGACAGCGGCGGCCTGGGGGGCGGGGCACCGGCTGGCTACGTACCGCGCCGCGGCGGCCCCACCACCCGCCCCGGCATCGCCCTCGACATGGCGGTATCGGTGCAGTGCATGGAGAACCTGCGGGCCATCCGCCAGTCCCTGCAGCTGGCCCGGGACCAGGACGACAGCTACCCCCAGAGCCTGCAGGAGCTGCGGCTTCCCCCGAGCAGCCTGCGCTGCCCCAACACGGGCACGGACTACCTGTACGACCCCGCCACGGGGCGGGTGAAGTGCCTGACTCCCGGGCACGGGAAGTACTAGCGCCGGCCTGCCCCGGTTGCCCATCCTGCAACCAGAGACGTGAGCACACTTGTTCCGCAAGGTACTGATTGCCCACCGGGGCGAGATTGCCGTTAGGATCATCCGGGCCTGCCGGGAGCTGAGGATCGCCACGGTGGCGGTCTACTCCACGGCGGACGCCGACTGCCTGCACGTGCGCATGGCGGACGAGGCCATCTGCATCGGCCCCCCCGCCAACCGCGAGAGTTACCTGAACATCCCGGCGATCATCACCGCGGCCCTGATCACCGGCGCCCAGGCGATCCACCCCGGGTACGGCAACCTGTCGGAGAACCCCTCGTTCGCCGAGAACTGCGAGGCGTGCAAGATCAAGTTCATCGGGCCGCCGGCCCCGGTGATCGAGCGCATGGGGGACAAGGTGGCGGCCAAGCTGGCGATGAAGGCGGCGGGGGTGCCGGTGATCCCGCCCGAGACCGAGATGGCCATCGAGAGCGAGCAGCAGGCGATGCGGCTGGCCACCAAGCTGGGCTACCCGGTGATGATCAAGGCCACCGCGGGCGGGGGCGGGCGGGGCATCCGGGTAGTGCACAACGACGAGGACCTGGCGGCCAGCCTGCCGGTGGCCCGGGCGGAGGCGGAAGCGGCGTTCGGCCGGCCGGGGTTGTACCTGGAGAAGCTCCTGGAGGAGCCCCGGCACGTGGAGGTGCAGATCCTGGCGGACGGTTATGGCAACATGGTGCACCTGGGCGAGCGGGACTGCTCCATCCAGCACCGGCATCAGAAGCTGTTGGAGGAATCGCCCAGCCCTTCCGTCAACCCGAAGCTGCGGGAGGCGCTGTGCCAGGCGGCGCTGCGGGGAGCGCGGGCCATCGGGTACGTGGGGGTGGGGACCATGGAGTTCCTGGTGGACCGGGACAACCGCTTCTATTTCATGGAGGCGAACACCCGGCTGCAGGTGGAGCACCCGGTGACAGAGATGGTGACCGGGGTGGACCTGGTGGCGGCCCAGCTCCGGGTGGCCGCGGGGGAGAAGCTGGGGCTGGGGCAGAAGGATATCCCCCGCTACGGGCACGCCATCGAGTGCCGGATCACCGCCCAGGACCCGGACCAGGAGTTCGCGCCCTGCGGGGGCAAGGTGGAGAGCTACCTGCCACCCGGTGGCCCGGGGGTGCGGGTGGACAGCCACCTGTACGCGGGGTACGTGGTGCCGTCGTTCTACGACCCGCTGCTGGCGAAGCTGGTGGTATGGGGCCGGGACCGGCGGGAGGCGGTCGCGCGCACGGCGCGGGCGCTGCGGGAGATGGAACTGGTGGGGATCAAGACCACCATCCCCTTCCACCGGCGGGTGATGGCCAACGCCTTCTTCCGCAAGGGGGAGGTGACGGTCAGCTTCGTGGCCAGGCGGATGAAGGTGTAGCATGGGCAGGAGGCGGAGCGCCCGCGAGCTGGCGTTGAAGCTGCTCTTCCAGGTGGACGTGGGCAAGGCCACCGTGGCCCAGGTGCTGGACACCATGGAAGCCGAGCGCTACGACGCGCCCACCATCGCCTTTGCTCGCCAGCTGCTGGAGGGCACGGTGGCCCACTACAAAGAGATCGACGGGCTGATCTCCCACTACGCCCGGGAGTGGAGCCTGGAGCGGATGGCCAACGTGGACCGCAACATCCTGCGGCTGGCCATTTACGAGATCCTGTACGAGCCCGACATCCCGGTCAGCGTCTCGGTGGACGAGGCGGTGGAGCTGGCGAAGAAGTACAGCACCTCCGAGTCGGGCAAGTTCGTGAACGGCATTCTGGGCAACCTGCTCCGGCACCTGGACGAGCACAAGACCGGGGAATGAGAAGAGGCAGATGGCCTCCGACCGCTTTGTCTTCACCGTCAAGGACCTGAGCCGGTACCTGAAGGACCTGCTGGAGCGCGACCGCGCCTTGCAGGATCTGTGGGTGCGAGGCGAGATCAGCAACTTCACCGCCCACTCCTCCGGGCACGTCTACTTCACGCTGAAAGACGCGACCAGCCAGCTCCGCTGCGTGTGCTTCCGGGAGCAGGCCTGCCGGCTGGGGTTCAAGCCGGAAGAAGGGATGGGGGTGCTCTGCCACGGCTCGATCGGGGTATACGAGCGGGCGGGGCAATACCAGCTGTACGTGGTGGAGATGACCCCGGACGGGGTGGGGTCGCTGTACGCGGCGTTCGAGCGGCTGAAGCAGAGGCTGGCGGAGGAGGGGCTGTTCGAGCCGGCGCGCAAGCGGCCGCTGCCCCGGTTCCCGCGGCGGATCGGGCTGCTCACCTCGGCGGACGGGGCGGTATTCCACGACTTCACCACCATCCTGCGCCGGCGCTGGCCGGCCGCGGAGGTGATCTTCATCCCGGTGGGGGTGAGCGGGCCCAGCGCGGCGGCGAGCATCGTGCGCGGGCTGGAGCTGGCGGCCCGCCAGCCCGACCTGCAGGTGCTGGTGCTGGCCCGGGGCGGGGGGAGCCTGGAGGAGCTGATGCCGTTCAACGAGGAGCAGGTGGCCCGGGCCATCGTGCGCAGCCCCATCCCGGTGGTAAGCGCGGTGGGTCACGAGACCGACTATACCATCGCCGACTTCGTGGCCGACCTGCGGGCGCCCACCCCCTCGGCGGCGGCCGAGCTCCTGGGGCCGGATCGGGAGCAGCTCTTGGTGCATGTGGAGAGCCTGCGCGCCCGGGCCCGGCAGGGGCTGATGCGGGCGGCGGCCGGGAAGCGGCAGCGGCTGGAGTCGCTGTGCTCCCGGCGCATCTTCCAGGTCCCCCAGACCGTGCTCGCGCCCTGGCGGCAGCGGCTGGACGAGGACTGCGCCCGGGCGGGGCGGGCGATCACGGAGGCGCTGCGGGAGCGCCGGGCGCTGCTGCGGGAGCTGGCGGCGAAGCTGTCCGTGCTGGGGCCGGACTCGGTGCTGCGCCGGGGCTACACCATCACCCGCACCCTGCCGGACGGCCCGGCCCGCAGCTATCAGGCCCTGGCCCCGGGCGCCCAGGCCCAGGTGATCTTTCACGACGGCTCGGTGACCTGCCGGGTGGAGGGGGCGACCCCCGGGCCCGAGCAATGGAGGCAAGCCAAGCATGACCCATCTTAGACTGCTGGCCGCGGCCCTGGTGGCCTGCGGGCTGGCCGGAGCCGCCCTGGCCGCCCCGGCGGACAAGGCGGCGCAGGCCCAGGCGGCCTGGCGCCGGGGCTGGGAGGCGTACGCGCTGTACCTGGACCCCTACGCCCACGCGGACCGCCAGGCGCGCAGCGCCAAGCTGGAAGAAGCGGGGAAGCTGTTGGCCCAGGCGGCCGGCCTGCAGCCCGACCGCGGGGTGTACGCCGAGGCTGCGGGCTACCTGGCGCTGCAGTTGGCCAAGTACCCGGACGCGCAGAAGCACTTGACCCGGGCCAAGCAGCTGGCGGGCAAGGAGCCGCGGGTGCGGCTACTGCTGGGCCAGGTGTTCAGCTCCAACCTGCAGGGGACGGTGGACCAGGCGCGCACTTCCGCCAAGAAGGCATTGGAGGAGTTCAAGGCGGCGGCGAGGCTGGACAAGGACAATGCCAACGCCTCCCTCACCTCCTCCAGCATGCTGGTGGACGCGGGCTTCGACAACTGGGGGCTGTACCTGGCGCAGGCGCTGGCGATGAAGGAGCTGCGCCTGTACCTGCTGCCCCTGCCGGAGGGGATGCCGGCGGCGGCCGCGCTGCGCATCCAGTACCAGTTCTGCGGGTCCCAGGCGGCGCGGGTGCTCAACGTGGCCCGCTTCTGCTGGACCTGGGCCTCCGAGGAGCCGAGCCGGCGCCAGGAGTGGCTGCGCAAGAGCCAGGAGGTGTGCAGCCGGCTGGAGCGGGCACAACCGGCGCTCGCCGGGCTGGTGATGGCGGCGGTGGCGACCGAGCGCCAGGCGGAGGAGCTGCTAGTGCAGGCGGGCGGGGGGGCGGCGGCCCGGGTGGAGCAGCTCAAGGGCATGGAGCAGGCCCTGGTGGCCCCGGCGCAAGCGGTGCCCGGGGAGAAGGATACGGTGGCAGACTACCTGGCCGCCCAGGCCGAGGCGGCGGCGGCGGTACTGGAGACAGGAGCGAACAGGCCATGAGTGCAGAGGCCGACAAGCCGGATTTCGACCAGGCGCTAGCCCGGCTGGAGCAGATTGTGGGCCGACTGGAGGGAGGCGAGGACAGCCTGGAGCAGTCCATCGCCCTCTTCGCGGAGGCGATGCAGCTGTGCGGGCGATGTGAGCAGACTCTGGCATTGGCAGAGGGCAAGATCCGCAAGCTGGTGGAGAAAGCGCCGGGGAAGGTCGAAGTCCAGGAGATGGAGTCGGGACCGTGAGCGAGCCCATCGCCCAGGAGCTGGCCGGGATCGCCACCGCGGTGCACGGGCTGATCCAGGCGAGCGGGTACTGGCAGGAAGTGGCCCCGGAGCACCTTTCGGGCGCCTGCCTGAGCTACCTGGGGCGGGGGGGGAAGTGCTTGCGCTCCGGGCTGTTGGTGTGGGCGAGCCGATTGTGCGGCGGGCGGGACGAGCAGGCGTACCGGGCGGCGGCGGCGGTGGAGGTTTTCCACACCTGGACCCTGGTGCATGACGATATCATTGACCGCGACGAGCGCCGGCGAGGCGGGCCGACGGTACACGCCCAGGCGGCGGCCGCGGCGCGCCGGGAAGGCGCGAGCGAGCAGGAGGCGGCGCACTACGGGACCACGGTGGGCATTCTGGCCGGCGACCTGCAGCACGGCTGGGCGGTGGAGCTGCTCTCGGGGCTTCCCGCGGAGTCGGCCTGGCCGGAGCTGCTGGGGCGGCTGGAGGGGCAGACCCTGC
>Ga0315291_10011050_pt1 | contig 11019 bp, 12 predicted proteins | sample YL17G12_20_MG_FD_203070 | JGI IMG/M metagenome (GOLD analysis project Ga0315291, IMG submission 203070) | Sediment microbial communities from Yellowstone Lake, YNP, Wyoming, USA - YL17G12_20 | ecosystem: Environmental > Aquatic > Freshwater > Lake > Sediment | place: USA: Wyoming | collected... | reverse complement strand
ATATAAAGGCCCCGCCCTGCACACCAGTCTTAATAGTAATTAGCCCTTTTTGTTCCAGGGCTCGAAGTGCTTCTCTTAAAGTTCCTCTGCTTACTTTAAAGGTTTCCCTAAGTTGTCTTTCACTTGGCAGTTTATCACCTTCTTTAAGTTGTCCCTTAAGGATAGACTCTTGAATTTGGGAAATAACATCTTCGAATGCTCTATTTTGTTTAGCTTGTTTAAACATATTGTTGAATGGTTAAACCATTATATAATATTAAAAATTTTGTCAAGGAGAAAGTTTTCACAACAGCGATTCCGCAAATTGGAGGGGATTATAACAAGGAGAGGAGAAGAAACGAAGAAAAGACGGGGGTTGGAGGGTTTTAGAGGGAATAAAAGGACGTCAACGGGTGTAGGAGCATTTTCGCAGAGGGAAAATTAAATGAAGTGGCAAGACCTTTCCCTATTCCTCACGGGGAGGAGAGTCGTAAAGGTCTAGGGGATAGGAGTGAATCCGAGGGAAGAGATGTTATCCTCCTTTATCGAGCCATGGAGTACGGGTTGCGGTCAGCATCAAACTCAGGTGCAATTCGTTACCGAGGCCGATCAGAGTGAGGTGTATTCGGCGTGTCGGTTTAAGGTTTCTGAGGTAGAAGCTCTGTAACAAAACAAAGGCAATAAAGAGAGTCAGAACAAAGTTTGTGATGGCCGTCGGTTCATGTTTAAAGCAGTGATCCAGAGCCCAATGGGTTGAGAGGGTGTTAAAGACATCATTTTCAACATCCCATCGGCGGTGGCCTGCCTTCCAGAGTTGACGGCTAGGAAGTTGAGAGAGGGGAAAGTGGTGGCCCACCACCAATGATGGTCTTCCACCGTTTCGATCCATTCCTTGGCGATGCGTTCCCGCTTGGTGATGGTCTCTTCAGCATGCAGTACGCGTAACGGCGCTTTGACTCCCTCGGCAGAGGTAAAGCCTTCCACATCCCAGAACTCAGTGAGTCGTCGAGGCTCGTCCCAAAGACCAGGTTTCATATCGGCAAACAAGCCTTGCGCATCCTGAAGCAAGGCTCTCTGGTCCCCTTTGATGACAGCCACGACATGCTTCCTATGGTCGATGCAGAGATTAAAGAAAGGGGCTTCTAAATACAGGGCATCTCCGACCACCGCATCAAAGAACCGTCCATAGTTGTCAAGCACACGCTCGAAGAGGCGTCGGGCTGCAGTGATCTCGCCTTCCCCAGGCCGGAGCATCTCCACATCCAGGGGTACGGCCATGTCGAATCCGATCAAATGACAGACCACGCCCCGGTGGTAATATTCGATCACTTCTTCGCCATGAACCTTCACCTTCCGCTGAGAACACTCCGTACAGCAACGATGTCGACTGGGAAAAAAACTCATGCCCATCCAGGGCGACAAACCGCCACGACCCTCCTTGGCCAAACATCTTATTGCGACCCAATTGATGATTGATCCCTGAAAGCATGGCCCGAAGCTCCTCTGAAGGGATCAGACCAAAGATATCCCCCATTCGGTCAGCACTCGGCTTATCGGGTCCGATGAGCCGATCAAACCGCTTGGGTACGCGGAGTTCTGACTCGATGGCGTTGAGGCTCCCACGGCACAGGACGAACATAAAGAAAGCGCTCATCCAAATTGCCGAGGTCGGAATCCTCGGCTTCTGCCGGGTATCATGAATCGCTCTGACTCTCTCACCGAAATCGAAGACCTTCTCAATATAGCGGCAAAACCGTGACATCATCTGTGGCTCCCCCTTTCTCCTGTCTTTCCTCCCCTCGCTCCACGGACTTTCTCTTTTCCTCTGAGAAATCGTTCGAAACAGGCCTGGGAAATCTTCTCCATGAGCCGCCAAGCCTCCTGATAGGTGGCCACCCATCGGCGGGCCGTTGCTTCGAGGGCTTGAGGGACATGGACCATCTTGCGCTTCTCTCCCACGCGCATCGCCAGATAAAGTCCCGGATGAAGTTCGCCTCGGGTACATTTGCACCCCTCCTTGCCACAGACCCGATGCATGGTGACCAAACTTCCACAAAGGAAGGGCTGTTCGTGGAGAAGTTTGGCCAATCGGGACCGGGCAAAGCGCTCGGATCGGGGAAGGTAACCGCGGTTTCTCATAAAAACCACCTCCTTTATATCTGATATATTTATATATATCAGATATAAATTAAAAGTCAAGCCTTTTTTCGAATGCGAATTTGCTCCTGGGAAGGTTTTGGCTCTAACTGATCGAAATTACGATGGACGGTGGGGCTAAAAAATCTGAATTACGGAATCGCTGCTTCCTCCTGCTATCTTCCTACTGGACTTTTTGGACAGCCTGTTAAACCCTCCGAGGCAAAACGAGGCGCCACCCGAAACAGAGCCTTCTCATCAAAACAGCCGTCGGTGCAAAGAACATGGCAATGAGGGTTGAATCCCAACAAATCTCCAAACGTCTGGATGGCAATGACCGCTCCAGGTACCGCATTCCCTTGCGGAACCGTCTCTCGGAAAAAGGCCCTCAAGGCCTCCCAGGCACAACGACTCAGTTCCGAAAGCAGTGAGCGGTCATAGAGGAAATAACGTCGAAGGATCTTGGGAAGACTGAAGACAAAGTGGCGGTGGGGAACCCTTTTTAAGACCTCCCCACAAACCCATTCGCCAAACTCGACCACTCGCTTTTGATGACAGGAGGGGCAGAAGTGACGACGCTTGCAGGAGAAGGCCAGAAGATATTCATGACCACATTCCTCACACCGGACCCGGGCGAAACCGTTACGTAGAACCCCACAGTCCAGATAGCGGTAGATGACGGACCGGAGATAGGGACGATAAAACCCCTAGCCCCGCTCAAAACGTTCCTCATAGACCCGTTCAAAGGTTTCAAGGGTTTCTGACTCTGGTCGAAAAGCGAAGTTTCGAGGAACGCACTTGGCCCTCGGAATATGCCGAGCCGATGTTCGCCGAGGCCCGGGAAAAATTGAGAAAAGAACGAGAATAAATTCGGTCTCTTTATTTCAAGCGTCTCAATGTCTGCGCCGAGGGCGCCACGGCAATCCCACCGAGAGATGTGCACCGCAGCTCTCGAGGCAGCATCTTGCCCACGGAAAAAACGGCGTCGATAGTCTCGTCGATAGGCACCGGGTTCGCGTAGCCGCCCAGAATCAAATCCGCGCAGACAAAAGCGCTTGCCGCTGCGACGGCATTGCGCGTGTGGCAGGGGATCTCGCAGATTCCCTGGACGAGGTCGCAGACTAATCCCATGGTATTTTGCAGAGAAATGGCGGCCGCATCCGTGGCTTGTTGGGCTGTGCCGCCCGCCGCTTCGACGACAGCCGCGGCTGCCATGGCCCCCGCTGCGCCTATTTCTACCTGACAGCCGGCAACCTCGGCGGCAAAAGTGGCCCGCCTGGCCATGATCAGACCTACGGCTCCGGCAGCAAAAAGTGCCAGCGCTATCTTCTCAAGACTCAAGCTCTTCGCTTCGGCCAGAGTGATCAGGACTCCGGGGATCACGCCTGAGGAAGCGCCTGTCGGAGCCGCGCAGACCACTCCCCCGCTGTTACTCACATGGAGCGAGGCCATGGCCCTCGAAGCAGCCTTCGTATGAAGGCCGCCCACCGCCACTTTTCCTTCTGCTTCAGCCTGAAAAATGCGCGCGGCCGAGGGCTCGAGGAGCTGCATCTTCAATTTTTTGCTGCCAAGCCCCTTCTCGACGGCCGATTGCATGATCTCCCATCGCTTGAGCATCTCTTCCATGACTTCATTTCTCGAAAGTCCCAATAGCGCAGCCTCGTATTCCAGCGCGGCCTGGCCGAGACTGAGGCCCTGACTCCGAGCTCTGGCAACCATCTCGGAGGAGCTCTGAAAAAGAGCGTCTCCCTGCTGAACGTAAAAGATGGGAGGAGCAGTCCAAATGTTTTTGACTCCTGGAACGGCGCGAATTCGAGCCAGGGAATCCTCCTTCAAAAAAAATTTGCTCTGAAAATGAAGCAGCACTGCATCTTGACGGCTCGTCTCGACGGGAGCTCCGCTCGTCTCTTTCAAGTTTTCTGTCAGAGCGATGATTAGAGGATATGCATTTTTTCCACATTCGACGAACACATCATGGGATTTCCCCATTAATGTAACTTCCCAGTCATCGATTTGTCTGAATTTCACCAAGCCTCCGCCGACGGATTGAGCCAAAACACGAAGCCTCTTTCCATTTCGTCCCACCAATTGGATCTCGACAGCGTTTGGATGATCAGCCTTCTCCAAACGGACGATGCTGAATTCGATCTCAATCCCCGCTCGAGAGGCAAACTCCAGGGCCTGAGGAAATCTGTCGTCTGTGATCTCCCACCCCAGGAGGCCGGCGGCAAATCCGAGGTCTGCCCCCTGTTCTCTGTATGTCTTAGCGTATGAGCCTTGTGGGTCGAAAGCGAAGACCGCTTGCGTCGGTTCCTCCCCGAGCAAAGATCGCGCTATCCTTCCAATTCTGTAGGAGCCGGCCGTATGGGAACTCGAAGGGCCGCGCATCACCGGCCCGAGGACATCGTTGAAGATGCTGATGAATTCCATGTTTTCCTTTCCGCGGAGATTATAAAAAATTTTAGGCAAAGAAGGAAGCCAATCAATTTGACTTTCCTTTTTTCATAATCAATACTAAGAGGCTCTTCCGCTTCCATGAATTTCGAGCAGATTGTCGGTCAGTTTGGACTTTACCTGTCCACTTATATCATCGCCGTCATCAGCGGGTTTGTGCCCCGCGAGCCATTCAAGGGCATCAAAGACCTTTTCCTGTTTCCCATCTTTGGAACAATAGATTACCTTTGATTCCCCGGGCAGATAGCTCATCCTCTCCTGGGAGAAAAAGGCCCGAATGATGTAATCCCCGGGGCCACCTGTTTCTACTCCAGGGCCCCGGCATTGACCAGCAACTGCCTCAACTCCGCTTTCTTCTCGGGAGAGAGAGGCCGGAAGGGCAGACGCGGGTCGCCCACGTGGAAGCCGATCAGGTTGGCGCCCCCCTTGACACTGGCCGTGTACCCCTCGGTCACCAGGAACTGGTTCACAGGCCACATCTTGGCCCACAGCAACCGGGCTTCGGCCATCTCTCCGGCATCGATCAGGTTGAACAGCTCGGCGCACTGCTTCGGCATCACGTTGGCGGCGCCCCAGACCGACCCCTTGGTGCCGAGGGCCAGGCCCGAGTAGGTGATGGTGTCCCACCCGTTGAAGATGGTCAGCTCCGAGCCGTACTTGTACAGCAGCTCGGACACCTGGGAGAGGTCGCCGCTGGAGTCCTTAGCGTACTTGACGTTCTTGATCCCGCGACCCAACCGGCCTACAAAGCCGGCGCCGGGGTTCTGACCGGTGCCGGACGGGTTGTTGTAGACCATGATCGGAAGGTTGATGGCGTTGGAGATATCCTCGAAGTAGCCGTACAGCTCGTCGAGGCTGCACGGCTCGTAGTAGGGCTGCACCACCATCACGGCGTCGGCGCCGAGGCTCTCCGCGTGGCGGGACAACTCGATGGCGACGGCGGTGCTGCACGCGCCCGTGTGGGGCGCCACCGGGACCCGCCCCCGGGCCTGGTCCACTACGATCTCGGCCACCCGCTTGCGCTCCTCGAGGCTGAGCGCGGGGAACTCGCCGGTGCTGCCGCAGGGGACGAGGCCATGGATTCCGGCCTGGATAGTGCCCTCGACCAACTCGCGCAGTCCGGCCTCATCGATCTCCTTCAGATCGGCCGTAAATGGCGTGGCGAGAGCGGAGAGAATGCCACGAAGTGGGCGCATCATTGATCTACCTCCTCATACTCGTCGGTGTACGCAGTGAAAGGTCCGGCGAGAGCCTCAGCCTCTGTTTCCCGCGCCCCAGATGTCGGCGATAGTATAGCCTTCCGGGAACGGGTCGCTGGGATCCAGTACGTATTGAGCGATTCCGGTGATCCAGGCCTGGCCGCTGAGCGTAGGGATCACCGCCGGGTAGGGGCCCACCCGGGTCTCCTCGATCAGCCGGCCGGTGAATATGGTACCGAGTATGCCCTCGTGATTGAAGTCCTGATTCAGGCCAAGCTTACCCTTGGCGTGGAGCGTTGCCATCTTGGCGCAGGTGCCGGTCCCGCAGGGCGATCGGTCTATGATCCCGGTCCACGACTCAGGTTTGTCCCAGTCGAGAGTCCCGGTCGATACCACCACCGCGTTCTTGCAGGCGGCGTCGGGGCGGGAAGGCGGCCCTGAAAGCTGGGCGATGGTCACGTCGAAAATGCCCGGGTTCTCCGGGTGGACCACCGGCAGTTGCTCCCGCGTCGCGGCCTTGATCATCTCCCCGATCCGCACGATGTCTCGCCCCTCGTCCAGAGTGAGGCGCAGCCCCAGCGGCTCTGCGTCGGCAATGACGTAGAACATCCCGCCGTAGGCCACATCCACGGTGACCGTGCCGAGGTGGGGGACCTCGACCTTCGCGTCCAGGTGGACCGCGAAGGTCGGCACGTTCTGGAAGGTAACCCGCTTGACCTTGCTGTTTTCCACCTCTGCCCGGATGTGGATCAGCCCCGCGGGCGCCTCGAGGTTGAACTCCGTCACCGGCTCCCGCATCGGGATCATCCCGGTCTCCAGAAGCACCGTGGCGGTGCAGATGGTGTTGGTGCCCGACATGGGCGGGTACTCCACCTGCTCCATAATGACGTAGCCCGCGGCCGCCTCGGGATGGGTGGCCGGAAGGATCAAATTGCAGTTGGCGCTCGGATAGCCCCGGGGCTCCCGGAGCATGCGTTTGCGCAGGTCGTCGGCGTGGTCTCGCAGGTAGACCATCTTCTCGAACATGGTCTTGCCCGGCCCGTCGAGGACGCCGCCCACGATGACGCGGCCGTGCTCGCCCGCGGCGTGGGCATCGACAGCGGTGATTATGTTTGTCAATCTCATGGCGGGCCTCCTGATATATTAGTTAATGCTGCCGTTTCTCACCATCTTCCATCATTCGGTTGAAATATCTGACATGCTCTTGCACATGATCTTGAGCCTTTTGGGGGTCTCGTTTCCTAATAGCTTCCGTAATTTTGCATAGATCCTGATAATTCTTTTCCTGTAATCTACGCTTTTTTGATAAAAAACGATCAAAGTATTTGTAAATGTTTTCGTAAATTGTGTCCAGAATGGATTCAAAAACTCTATTTCCTGCAATTCGAGATAGACTTAAATGAAACTCGCTGTCCTTAATTATGACTGCTTTCCAATCAAATGGACTGGCATCCAGATGATTTCTTATTGATTTAAGAAGGTTAGTTAGTTGCTTTAGGTCCGCTTTCTTAGCCTTTTGGGCTGCCTTCGCAGCAACGAATCCTTCTACCGCTTCCCTGAACTCGGCCAGCTCTTTTAAGGTGATTTTTTGATGTCGGAGCATAAGATTGAGACTCTCACTCATCAGCCTGTTGTTTATTGGGCATATGAAGGCTCCTCCGTGAGCACCTGTCTTAATATTAATTAACCCTTTTTGCTCAAGAGCCCTGAGCGCTTCCCTCAAGGTTCCTCGGCTGACTTTGAAGACTTCCCTAAGTTGCCTTTCACTTGGGAGTTTATCCCCAACCTTGAGACTTCCATGGAGGATGGCCTCTTGGATCTGTAAAATGACGTCTTCGAATGCTCTATTCTGTTTTGCCTCTTTGAACATAGATGTAGATGCTTTTTAGAATGGTTAAACCATTCCACAAATCTTTAAAAATGTCAAGGAAAAAATTTTCACAAATGGAGGAACACTCTGTAAGTTTAGATCTTTTAAGGCATGAAGCCCAGCGATAACTGCCCTTTTGCCCTATTTTCCGATAGCTGAAATGATTTATGTCAAATTTTTGTTTAAAAGGAAGGGAAAAATATAAGATTTAAACGACGAAAGGTTAACTGTTTTAGGATGGGTTCGATAAAGCATAAATGCGTTCATAAGAATCCGAGCCATTTTTTTCATTATACTTTCATTATTTAATCAGACTTAAAAAGTGATTCTCTCTAATTAGCATTAAAATATATCGATCTGTTGCCCTTTGCCCTCTTGAATTGCCTTCTGATAAGCCCTTTGAGCTACCACCACATCCTCCATGGCAAATCCAACCGACTTGAAAAGGGTGATCTCTTCAGAAGATTTTCTCCCCCTCTTCTTTCCTGTGACGAGATCACCCAGATCACTGTGAATCGTCTCCTTTTCCAACTTCCCTACACGGATCGGGATGAGGAGATCACCTGCCTCAGCCATACAGCCTTCAAATGTATCCACCACAATCGTGGCTCGCATCACTGTCTCATCATCCACCTCCCGCATGTCGGGACGGTAGGCGCCAATGGCATTAATGTGGGTTCCTGGTTTCAGATCCTTCCCTGAAAAGACAGGAATGTTCGAAGTCGTCGAGGTGACCAGGATGTCACTTCGTTTCACCACCTCACCCGGGTTCGAAGCAGGATGAACCGTAATCAGGGGAGATAATCTCTTGTAGAAACTTTCCAATCTCCTGGAATCCAAATCATAAGCCCAGACCTCTTCAATAGGCCGAACTGCTTGAATCGCTTTGAACTGAAAGAAAGATTGAAAACCTGTTCCGACAATGCCCAGAACCTTTGCGTCCTCCCGTGCCAGGTAGCGTGTGGCCAAGCCAGAGGCTCCTCCGGTCCGGATGCCTGTGAGCGTGGCCCCTTCGAGAAGGGCCAGTAATTCTCCGGTGGTGGGATCGCTCAACAAATAAGAAGCAAAGATAGTTGGTTTCCCTTTAGAAGCATTTTGTGGAAAGACGGAGACGACTTTGATTCCGCATTGTTTTAGTCCCGAAAGGTAGGCCGGCATGAAGAGAAATTGACCCTGGTATTCCTCGATATTCAGATGGAACCGCACGGGGACAACCGAACGGCCCTCCTTCACTTCCAGGAAACCCATCTCAAGAGCATCTAATACTTCCTCCATCGTGAGGAGTTCTCCCAGGTCATTTTTTTTTAGAATTAACATAAGGCCTCCAGATAGGTTAAGGCTAAGATTAAGAAAAATCTCAACCTTAACCTCAACCTTTAAATAACCTCCTCCTCCAGCACCTTCCTCCCTTCAAGGATTCGTTCGTAACCCAGCGGACTGACATCAATGGTCTCATAACGGCCGAGACGAATCCATTCCGAAAGGGCCTTGCCCACAGCAGGTGCCTGCTGGAACCCGTGACCGCTGAAACCGACCGCCATATAGAAGCCCCGGACCTCCGGATGTTCCCCAATGATCGCATTATGATCCCATTGGTTGATCTCATAGAGCCCTGCCCATCCCCGGATTAATTTTAGCTCATTGAATAGGGGAATGCGGAAAGCGATCTCAGGCCATATGACCTCATTGAAATAATGACGGTCCCAAGTGTAATTGAATCCTGGGGGCTCCTCCAATCGTGACTTCCCCGTGAGTATATTACGCCCCGATTCGTGAAGAAAATAAACCCCTGTTGTATCGATGACCAGAGGGAGATCGTATTCGAAGAGACGGGGTGGCTTAAAAAGATAGACTAGTCGCCGGACAGGAAAAACGGGAATCTCCACACCGGCCATTCTTCCCACTTCTCCTGCATAGGGACCGGCAGCATTAACAATGCAGGAGGAAAGATATGTCGTTCCGTCTTTGGTGTGAATCCCCTCAACACGATCCCCTTTCTTTAGAATAGCGACAACCTCCTGATAGATATACTGGACATCAAGACACTTTGCTTTCTTGACATAACCCTGAAGTACACTATACGGATCCATATACCCATCTTCGGAGGAAAAAGAGGAACCCACGATACCTTCAGGGTTGAGGTCAGGGATGATTCGAAGCGTTTCAGCCGTATTGAGGAGTTGGGTTTCTACCCCCAAGGATTTCTGGAAATCTTGATGCTTGACAAGAAGAGGCCAGTTCCTTTCGTTACCTAAGAAGAGGTACCCTCTGGGTTTAAAGTCAATCTCTGGCCGCTCTCCTCCCACCTCCATCCGTTCCCCAAACTCCCGGTAGACGGAGAGGCTATACTGAGATAACCGAACATTCACCTCTGTGCCGAATTGCCTTCGGATACCGCCTACACTAAGGGTCGTGGAGGATCGTTCGTAGTTAGGGTCTTTTTCGAAAACAGCAATTTGACCACTGAAACCGTCATTGGCCAGGTTGTAGGCAGTGCTCGCCCCCATCACACCACCGCCCACAATGATGATATCAAAGGTTCGTTTGTCAAAGGTGCGGCTTGTCATATTTTCTTATACCATCAAGATAACTCAAATATCAGAACGCTAAGTTAATCCTTAGCCAGATTGTTTTTCATCATCTCACCCAAAACCTTAGACCTTTGGGTCGCCACTTCCACAGCATTAATCAGTGTCGTCCTCAGCCCACCCTCTTCTAATGTGTGAAGCCCTGCAATGGCTGTCCCTCCAGGAGAGGTCACCAAATCTTTCAGCTTTCCTGGATGTTCGCCCGTCTCGATCAACATCTTGGCTGCACCCAGAACTGTTTGAGAAGCAAGAATAAGCGTATCATCTCTTGATAATCCTACCTTTACCCCTGCATCCGCTAAGGCATCGATGATGAGGAAGATATAAGCAGGTCCACTTCCGCTTAAACCTGTTACTGCGTCGAGAAGGTACTCTTCGATGAATAATGATTTCCCAACTGAATCGAAGATCGTCTTGGCCAACATCAAATCTTCCCTTTGGGTATGCTTTCCTCCTGCAATGGCCGAGGCGCCTTCGCGGACAGAGACACAGATGTTCGGCATGACTCGTATCAGTTTAAGTTCCTTTTTAGCACAGGATTCAATTGCCTCCAATGGAACCCCCGCAGCAATGGAGATAATCAACTTTGAGAGATCGAGATATTTCGCAATCTCGTCCACCACTTGTTTCATGATCTGAGGCTTCACGGCCAGGATGATAATGTCGGATTGCTTCACCACCTCTGTATTATGAGAAGTACCTTTCACTCCATATTTCTCTCGTATCGCCTTCAACCTTTCAGGTCGTGTATCAGAACACAAGATCTGGTCTGGTCGACAGAGATGGCCATGTA
>Ga0315291_10011048_pt1 | contig 11020 bp, 6 predicted proteins | sample YL17G12_20_MG_FD_203070 | JGI IMG/M metagenome (GOLD analysis project Ga0315291, IMG submission 203070) | Sediment microbial communities from Yellowstone Lake, YNP, Wyoming, USA - YL17G12_20 | ecosystem: Environmental > Aquatic > Freshwater > Lake > Sediment | place: USA: Wyoming | collected... | reverse complement strand
GTTCCTCAATCCCGGGCTTTTGGGCAGCCGCGAGCAGTTCAAGCGCCGGTTCTTCATCCCCATCCAGGCCAACCGCGATCCCGAAGCTGCCGCGGGATTGAAACGCCTCACGGCTCCCTTCATCCTTCGACGCCTGAAGACGGATCCCCGCGTCATCTCCGACCTGCCGAAAAAAACGGAAATGAAGGTCTGGTGCACCCTCACCCGGGAGCAGGCGTCCCTGTACAAGGCCGTGGTCAATGATGCTGAAGAAAAGCTCGAGGCCGCGGACGGGATACAGAGGAGAGGCGTGATCCTCGCCACCCTCACCAAGCTGAAGCAGGTGCTCGACCATCCCGCTCATTTCCTCAAGGACAACTCGCGGATCGAGGGCCGATCGGGCAAGCTGCAGCGCCTCACCGAGATGCTGGCAGAGGTCCTGGAGAACGACGAACGGGCCCTCATCTTCAGCCAGTTCGCCGAGATGGGCGAGATCCTGCGCGTCCACCTCGAAGCGACCTTCGGAGAGGAAGCACCCTTCCTGCACGGAGGCGTCCCGCGCGCGCGCCGGGATGCCATGGTGGAGCGCTTCCAGAGCGATGCGAGGGCGCCTCACTTCTTCATCCTCTCGCTGAAGGCGGGAGGGACGGGCCTGAACCTCACCCGCGCCAACCACGTCTTTCACTACGACAGGTGGTGGAACCCCGCGGTGGAAAACCAGGCCACCGACAGGGTGTTCAGGATCGGGCAGAAAAAGAACGTCGAGGTGCACGCGATGCTGTGCTCGGGAACAGTGGAAGAGCACATCGACGAGCTGATCGAGAAAAAGAAGCAGGTGGCCGCAGGCGTGATCGGCGCAGGGGAGGCGTGGCTGACGGAGCTGTCGAATTCCGAAATCCGGCACGTGCTGAAGCTCCGGGCGGAAATCCAGGGGGAGTAGGATGGCGCAGCGAGGGTACTGGTACGAGCCAACGCAGCCGCGCGACGTCAAAGGCGGCATCAAGGCGCAATCGAAGACGGGCGGGTTCGGCAGGAGCTGGTGGGCCAAGCGATGGATCGACGTGCTGGAGAGCTTCAACATCGACTCGCGCCTCGCCCGCGGCAGGAACTACGCGCGCCGGGGCCAGGTCGTGTCCATCGAAATCGCGAAGGGGCGGGTGTCCGCCCTGGTGCAGGGCTCCCGACCGAAGCCGTATAAGGTGAGCATCGGCGTCAAACCCATTCCCGTCGCGGGATGGAGGAAGGCGACTGCCGCGATGGCCGCCGAGGCCGCATTCAGCGCGAAGCTCCTCAATGGCCAGATGCCCGAGGACATCGAGAAGGCATTCGCATCGGCAACGCTTTCGCTCTTCCCCGAGAGCCTCGCGGAGCTGGAAACCGATTGCTCCTGCCCCGACTGGTCGAACCCGTGCAAGCACATCGCCGCCGTGTACTACCTGCTGGGCGAGGAGTTCGACAGGGACCCGTTCCTGATTTTTCGCCTGAGGGGGATGGAGCGCGACGAGCTGCTGGAGGCGTTGGGCAAGGCAGCCGTCGCCAAGCCCAAGCGGAAGCGTTTGACGGGAGGAGCGGAGCGGACCGCCCCACGGCCCGCGGCGTCCCCGCTCGGCGGCACGCCGTCACCCGCGGCGTCGAGGCTGCCCGAAAACCCAGCCGATTTCTGGGGCCGCGATGAGGAGTTCGCGTTTCCCGAGGCCGGCGACTCGCCTCCCTCTCCTCCCCTGCTCGCTCGCCTCGGGAGCTTCCCGTTCTGGCGCGGCACCGGGACCTTCCAGAATGAAATGGAACGGATCTATCGCGAGGCATCGCCCGCAGGAATGGACGTGTTTCTTGGCGAGCCTGCCGGCGCGCGCTGGGAAGAATCCCGGTCGGCACGCGCGCGGACGCCGCGGCGGCTGATGAGGATGCCCTGAGCGAGGGACGATATCCGCGCAGGCCGTCCCCTTGCCAGACGGCGCGCCACGAGTTATAACCCCCACACCATGAACGGAGAGCTCCTCGCAGGCATGATTCTCGTCCTGGTCGTCCTCATCGTCATGACCGTGCTCGTGTTCGTGAGCAGAGCCCGGGTGGAGAGGATCCACCGCGAAGGTTCATCGTCCACCCGCCCACGAAGCGGAACACCCCGCAATGGCTGATCGGACTCCTGGCACAGCGGCGCCGGCCGCGTCACTTTCTCGGGAGCTCAACCTCTTCCACCTCACCATGATGGGGGTGGGGATGATGATCGGAGCCGGCGCGGTGATCGGGATGGGCTACTCGGTCCGGCTGGCGGGCCCCGGCGGAACCCTTCTCGCCTTCGCCCTCGATGGACTGATCGCGATCTTCACGGCCATGGCCTATGCCGAGATGAGCTCCGCCGTGCCCAAAGCCGGCAGCATCTACAACTTCGCCCGGATCAGCGTGGGGAGGGCGGTGGGCTTCTCCGCGGGCTGGATGGCCTGGTTCGCCTCGGCGGTCGCCGGCAGCTTCTACGCGGTCATCCTCGCCGAGTACACCGTCGAGTTCTTTGCCCGGCTCGGCCTCCTGGGCTGGCTTCCCGCGGATTCGTTCTGGTCGGTGCGCGTGGTGGCCGTGGCGGCGGCGGCGCTCTTCTCGTACAACAACTACCGGGGTGTCTCCTCGACGGGGAAGGCGGCGAGCTTTCTCACCCTCGGTCAGACCATCACCCTCGCGTTCATCGGATTGTTCGGGCTCGCGGTTTTCCTCCTCGATCCCTCGCGCCTCGCCAATTTCAGGCCCTTTCTCCCCCGGGGATGGAGCGGGATCTTTGTCTGCATGGGTTTCGAATACATCGCCTTCGAGGGGTACGAGGTGATCGCGGAGGCGGGCGACGAGGCGATCGAGCCGCGTCGGAACCTTCCGAAGGCGATTCTCTACTCCGTCCTCATCGTGACGGTCACCTACGTGCTCGTCGCCTTCGGACTGATCGCCGGCGTCAAGGGCGTCGGGATGCCGGCATGGGAATGGCTGGGAGGGTTCGGCGAGAAGGGGTTCGGCGAGGCGATGGTGCAGCTGATGCCCTTCGGGAGCTACCTCGCGTTTCTCACGGTGCTGTTCGCGGCCACCTCGGCCCTGAACGCGACCATCTACAGCGCCGCGCGGGTCTCCTACGCGCTGGGCCGCGATCGGATGCTGCCCGCGGTGTTCGGTCGGATCTCCGCGACGCGCAGCACGCCTCACATCGCCCTCGCCGGCTCGGCCCTGCTGGTGATGGTGGGCATCTTCCTCCCCATCACGGACCTCGCCTCCGCGGCCAGCATCATGTTCCTGTTCCTGTTCCTTCTCGCGAACGTCTGCGTCCTTCGCATGCGCTGGAATCTCGGTGACGAGATGCAGTACGGCTTCCTCATGCCGCTGTTCCCGTACATCCCCATGGCGGCCATCGCCCTGCAGATGATCCTCGCCGTTTTCATCATCAGGGTGAGCTGGCTCGCATGGGTGATCGGTCCGGGATGGATCGTCGGCGGGTTATTCCTCTACATCCTGTACTCCCGCACGCGGGCGCTGCCGATCCGGGAGGAGGTGTTCACGCTCGAATCCGCCCCCGCCCCCGCGGACGAGAGGTTCCGCATCCTGGTTCCCGTCGCGGACCCCGACCAGGTCTTCCCGCTGATCCCGCCCATGATCCGCATCGCGGAGGCCACGGCGGGGGTCGTCGAGCTCGTGCACCTCGTGGCGGTTCCCGACCAGGTGCCGCTCTCCGATGCCGCCTCCTACGCCCTCGCCGGGCAGGAGGCCGCGGCGGAGGCGAGCCTGTACCTGCCCTCGGATCGCATCGCCAACAGCTCGGTGCTGTACTGCCGAAACCCCGCCCGCGGGATTCTCTTCCAGGCGCACGCGGGCGGCGCGAATCTCATCCTGCTGGGCTGGCGGGGCAAACCGTCGGGCAGCCAGTACATCTTCGGCACAACTGTGGACCAGGTCCTCGAGAGGTCGACCTTCGACGTGGCGGTGTTCAGGCCGAATGGGAAAGGCCCTTTCAGGAAGGTGCTCGTTCCGGTCGCCGGCGGCCCGAACAGCCACCGCGCCCTGGAAATCGCGGGCATGCTGGCCGATCCTGCCAGGGGGACCGTTACCGCCCTGCACGTGCGCACCTCGCGGACCGAACCCCTCGACCTCGACGCGCTCGTCGCCAGCGCGTGCGCGAGATTCGCCCTGCCCTGCGAGCGATACGCTTCCCGGGTTGTCTCATCCGAGGATCCGCGCCGCGAGATCCTGAGCGCGGCCGCAGAGGCGGACCTCGTCGTCCTGGGGGCCACGGAGGGACTCTGGCGCCGCGTGCTCGCGATGAGCCTTCCCGAGGACATCGCCCGTTCCTGCGGCACGTCTGTGGTCATTGTGAAAACGGGGCGCCAGCGGACACGCGCCCGCTGAGGCGCGGCCCCTACCTTCGACCCGTCGTCTACTTCGACTCCACTTCGAGCTCCATCCACTCGGGCAAAGGCTCGACCCGCGCATGCCCGCCCCGTTGGACAGTCTCCCAAGCGGTCACCAGGTCGGACCGGTAGATCGCGGCCCACTCCATGACCAGCGAGAGAGCCTTCGGGGGCTCGCGCAGCCGACTGGAGGAACCTCTCCAGGGGTGTAATCCGCAAGCGGCCGCTACTCAGAGCCCCATCCCTGACGCTCGTTGATGCCGGCGATGTACAAGAAGACCGAGGACTCCCCTGCCCACCAAGCGGGCGGTGAGAGAAGAGCATCACGCTCTTGCTAACGTCCTGAACGTTCGATATACTAACGTTATGAACGTTAAGGAAATCAATGCCGCTCTGGCCGGGGGGAGGGTCGATGACCCTCGCGTGTTGCCGCGGCTGTCGATGTTGTCAAAGTCGCCCTTCGTTTTCAGATTCCAGTTCGGCCTTGACAGGCTTCCCATGGAGCCCGGAATCATCATGATCCGCGGCCCGCGGCAGTATGGAAAAAGCACATGGCTCGAACAACGCATCAGGGAATCCGTCCTGAAGTTCGGGCCTGGCTCCGCGTACTACTTGAACGGAGACGAGATCGCCGACGCCGCGGAACTGGTGCAAAGGATACGAGAGCTTGCCGCCTCGTTCAATCCAAGGCGGAAGGTCAACCGGCTTTTTATCGACGAGATAACGGCCATTGACGATTGGCAGAAGGCGCTCAAACGCCTTGCCGATGCCGGCGAGCTTTCCGACATTCTCGTCGTGACCACCGGTTCCAGGGCCGCGGACCTCAGGCGGGGAGCGGAAAGGCTCCTCGGTCGCAAGGCTCGTCTCACCCGCACGAGCTACTATTTCACGCCAGTGCCATTCGCCGAGTTTCGTCGTGTCAGCGGAGACACGCTCGGACCCCGGACTCTAGTGGCCTACCTCCTCTCTGGCGGATCCCCGCTCGCATGCTCTCACGTCTCGCAGCAGGGCTTTCTTCCCGAGCATGTCATCGAGACCATGCGTGACTGGATCTACGGCGAATGCACGGCGAATGGGAGATCTCGCGTCTCCCTTCACGCCGTGCTCGAGGCGATGCACCGTTTCGGCGGAACGCCCCTGGGACAGGCAAAGCTCGCACGCGAGGCGGGATTGGCCAACAATACTGTCGCCGCTGGCTACATCGAGATGCTCTCGGATCTGATGTGCGTCGCTCCTGCATTCGCATGGGACTCTGCAAGGAATCTCCGCATCGCGAGGAAGCCCTGCAAGTACCACTTCACGAATCTGCTCGCTGCGGTTGCGTGGGGGAGCGATGGGCTGCGCAGCCCGAAGGATTTCGAGGATCTCCCGCCGGATTCTCAAGGCAAATGGCTCGAGTGGCTCGTCGCTCAGGAGCTTCGCAGGCAGAAATGCCTGCGAGGAGAGGATTTCCCCGAAGTGCTTTCCTTCTGGCAATCGCCTGCTCATGAGGTCGACTTCGTCGTCGATAGAAAACAACTCGTCGAGGTCAAACGCGGGTCTGCTGTCGCGACGGACTTCGCGTGGTTCTCGTCGATTTTCCCGGACGCGCGTCTCCTTGTTGTCGGCGGGAATAGATTCGAGGCTCGCGCGGTGCGCGGCGTCACGATGGAGGACTTCCTCGCCGACGCGACCGAGCTTCTTGAAGGAAGATAGCGGCGCTCGTGCGGGCAGCCCTTTTTCTCTATTCCCAAGATATTCTTTTCCTCGAGCCGTGCAGAGCGAGAGATCAACGGCCGAGCATCGGGTTGATCCAGCGGGAGCGGGGGACAAAAACCTCCGGGTGACCTTTCTCACTCTGCCAGCAGATCGACAATGATGAAAGCGCCGGTATTGTAGTCGCAGGCGTAGCCATAGTCGCCGGAGATGGTGAGCAAAAAAGGCGCATCGGTAGTCGAGCACACGAGCGAGGGAGCTGCAGGATTCGTGATATCGTACACCATGAGGCCTTTCAGGTCATCCCACACGTAGAGGTAATTGCCGCCCAAAGCAACCACCGTTGATTTCCCACCAGTAGGGAAGGACGCGATGAGTTGGGGTGAGGCTGGATTCGATATGTTGATCACGAGCAGCCCTGGGGTGCCGCTGCCCACGTAAGCAACAGAGCCTTTGATCGTCACCATCGCCCACCCATCACAATTGGAGACCGAAAATGAGCCGAGATATGACCTCGTGGGCACATCGAAAGTATGGATGCCATCATTTTCGACAACCAACACGGCGGTCCTGACCCCGTCAAATGCGACCATAAAACCATAATTTGGCGATCCCAATAGAATGGATTGGGAGAAAAGCGGCGCGGAAGGAACTTTCACGTCTATGACATCGATCCTCGCGGAAACAGCAGTGGTCCCCGACAGGAAGGCATAGTCACCCCAGACAAAAAAGGTCCCATTATTCGTCGCAATGGATCCTTTTAGAACGGAATGGATCGGGTCGGTTATATCGAGAATGCTGAATCTGCCCCCAGCAGTACGTAACGTCTCGTTCACATAAAGGTAGTTGCCACGAGCGACAAGGTCAAAGGGTTCAACCAAGTCGGAAGTGCCGAGGAGAGATGGCGCGGCTGGATTGGAAATATTGTAGATCTTCAATCCATCCGCTAGCGCGCTAATGTACGCGAGATCGCCCATTATGAGGGGAAACGAGGTATGGATGCCGCAGACCGTTGTCGAGACGACCTTCGGCGTTTGTGAAACCACGGTGCGGAACGTCCACGTCTCGCTCCACGCTCCGAACTGGCCATTCGCGTTCACGGCCCGGACCCGCCAGTACCGCACGTCGCCAATTGACAGGGAATCGGTCAGCGCGTACTGCGACTCCTTCACATCGATCAACGGGGAAGCGTCAAGCTGAACCTCGGTGCCAGCGAATTGAAGCTGGTAGCCCGACGCTCCTCCCGCATCCTGCCAGTCGAGGAGGGGATGCCTTTGCGCGCGCGTTCCGTTGTTCTCGGGGGTGGCGAGAACAACTGCCCGGGTCCATCCGAGAACCCTGTCGTCGATGGTCATTCTAAGGCGAATATCGCTGCATCCGGCGACGATCAACACGCACAGAGCAGAAAGGGAAGCAAACCGAATCGCGGACGTGATAACCTTCCGGGTCATTTCTGTCCCTCCTCCCAGATCACTACGTTTCGCACCTGGGTGATGTCCGCGGCGCGAGTTGCCTCTTCCCCGCGCAGATCCAGGTACGCGAACCTGGCGGCAAGGTCGGGGTTGAGCTTCTTCAGCCTGTCATACGCTGTCTTCACGGAACCGTAGTTTTCGATCTCGTGATTCGCCCGTGCGAGACACAAGAGGACCGTCGGGTTGTCGGGGCTCGCCGCGTCGGCTCTTCCGTAGAGCTTCAGCGCCTCGTCCATTCTCCCCTTCAGGAACATGAGATTGCCGAGGTTGATGAGCGCAGGAGAGTTTTCCTCCCGCTGGAGTATCTTCCTGAACTCGGCTTCCGCCTGGTCGTCAAGCCCGTACTGAGCGTACAGCACCCCGAGCCGGTTGACCGCTCCGAGGTTCTTGCTCGTGCTTGCGATCTCGGCCTGCAGCTTGCCGACTCGGGGGTAGATCTCCCTATTAATGAAAGTCTTGAACTCCCTATCGAATGCGCCGACCAGCTGCTGCTGATCCGACATTGTGATCTCCGCCTTCTCCAGATCTAGCCCGACTGGCTGATAAAGAGTCCAGGCCTCTCGGGTGGGGTACAGTTTCGCTTGCTTTCGCGCCTCGCCTTCGCGCCACTCCTTGGCTCCCAGCTGCCAGGCCTTCATGAATCCGCCCTGGATTTCCGTCACCTCGATGGGCACCCATGCCCGATCGCCGACAAAGATCAGATCGTCGGGCGCCAAGAAGGTGCTCCGCGCGTTCTCCGCGGGGGTCTCGAGCGCAAAAGCGGCGAAGATGTGGCCGGGCACGGTAATGAAGGCGCTCTCGACTCCCACCGATTCCAGGAGGGAAGCGAACAGAACAGAGAGGTCATCGCAGTCTCCCGCCTTGTATTCGAGGCTCTGTTTTGGGAACTGGAGGAAGTCCACGGCCTGCTTCGACTTCGACAGCTCGGCGTACGGTGTCGTCGGATCGGCGGCATAGCTCATTCCGTGCGTGCAGTATGCGGTAAACAGTCCCATGGCCAGGACGAGATTCTTGTCAACGGCTCTCCCCATCCTGTCCTTGATGAGCCCCGTGGTATTCTTCGCCAACCTCTGGACTGTCGAATCCTTGGCCGTGACGAAGGCGGCCACTTTCCTGTCGTCGTCCCACGTGATGGCATTGCGGTTCTGGATCTCCAGGGTCTTGATGACTTCCCGACGGTAGCGCTTCCCGGCAACGGTGAACTGAGCGATGATCTGCGACGAGACCTTGCTCCCCTCGGTTATCTGGAGGACGCTGTTCGTGAACAGCGCATACAGGTCGATCTCCGCTTCCTTCCCCGGCGCGAGCGATTGCGGAGCAGGACAGGCTTTTGGGTTGTCCATGTACTGCTTGACGAGGAAGGTCACCTCGATGTTCTCGAGCGGCTTGTCCAGGGTGTTCTTGAGTACGGCTTTTCCTATCGGCTTGTCATCGTAGTGCTTGTAGAAGATGGGGAAAACGGTCGCGAACTCCACCGTCGGTATTTCCAGGCCCTGTTCCGTTGTCAGATCGGGAATACCCCCAGGGGGAATCTGCTCCTGGATCGCTCCACCACCGCGTCGAGCGGGAACGACATTGAAAACCGCGCCTATGCCGACCCTGATGTCGTTCTGGAGGCCGAGAAAATTCCGGTAAGCGACATCCACGCCTATCCCGATGAGCGGAGACAATCTCACCTGCACGCCGGTCCCGCCTGCCAGGAAGGGATTGTTTCCGGAGTCCGTTCCATCGTGAAGGAATCCGAAGAAGTATCCTCCTCTCCCGTACAGCTGGAGGCTGACCCGCGGGAGGGGCGAAAGGTCCAATCCGATCCCGCCACCGAACTCGAGGAGAGAGAGATCGGTTCCCGCCAGAGTAGGGATGAAGTTGTAGCCGACATCGGCGCTGAGATAGACGAGGGGGAGGAACGGAAGGGCCAGCTCTCCCGAAATCAAGGCGCCTCCGCCCCATCGAAAGAGGGCGACATCTCTTCCAAGAGGAATGCTCATCCCAGGAGAAATCTGCAGGGAAAAAAGCGACCCCGTTTTGTCTTCCCCGAAGGTACCCGTGCCTATCGTTGTGATGAGAAATACAAGGACCAAGAAACAATTCTTCATGGGTTCACCTCCCGGTCGGCGGGACCTCCCGTGAAGGCAAGAACGAAAACCCTACTTCACCATCTCGAGTATCGAGTCGAGAATGCGATTTGTCAAGAAGCTCGGCGCGCGACGGCAGGCCTGCCGACCCGCCTCTTCTTCCCACCCTCACGGTACAGCCAGTTCCTCAGGATGATCGGAGTGACGATCGTCGTGACAAGGCTCATCAGGATGATGCTGACGTAAATGTCCTGCTTGATCAGGCCCTGGTTCAGCCCGATCAGAGCGACGATCATGGCGACCTCCCCCCGAGGGGACATGCCGAAACCGATGATGACGGATTCCTTCACGCCGCTTCGCCAGGCCAGGGCGACGCCTCCACAGGCGATGAGCTTGGAGACGATGGCGACTACCGTCAGCACGACGAGGAACAGCAGGACGCGGACGTCCAGCGCGCGCACGTCGGCCAGGATGCCGAGCGAGACGAAGAAGATCGAGGCGAAGATGATCTGCAGGAAATCCGAGCCCGCCTTCAGGTCCTTGCTGTTGCGCAGCCGAAGCGACCCGAGGGAGGCGCCCGCGATGAACGCTCCGACGATGGCCGACAGCCCGATCAGCTCCGCCGCCATGCCGTACAGGAAGGCGAACATCATCGCGAAGATGAAGGTGACCTCGGGGTACCTCTTCGCGAAGCTCGTGCCGTCGATCATGATGACGAGTCGCCGAAAGCCGAAATGCCCGAGCAGAGCGCCGGCCACGAGGAAGAGCACGGCCTTCGCGAACACGAGACCCAGGTAGGCGGCGGAGATCGACCCCGAGACCAAGCCGTTGCCGATCGCGAGGGCGAGCAGGCCCAGCACGTCGTCGATGACTGCCGCGCCGATGATAGCCCTGGCGGCTTCCGTCTGCAGCTTCCCCATCTCCTTCAGCACATTGGCCGTGATCGCGATGCTCGTGGCGGTGAGCGCCGTGCCGATGAAGACGGCGCTGGCGAAGGGAAAGCCGAACAGCTTCGACGTGAAGTAGCCGGCGGCCCACGGGACGAGCACGCCGAGCAGGGCGATCACAAAGTACTTCAGCCTAGCGATGTCCTTGATGCGGAACTCCAGGCCCACCACGAACAGCAGCACGACCGCGCCCAGGTGGGCGATGCTGCTGACAAAGCTTGTGTAGGTGATGAGGCCCAGAACGCTCGGTCCCACGATAAGGCCCACGAGGATCTCTCCGATGACCGCGGACTGGTTGACCCGGGAGGCGAGGAGGTACCCCGCCAGCGCAATGAACAGCAGGAGGCTCATCTGGAACTCGATCAGGTTGATCATTGCCGCCATGGCGTTCCCCCTTCCGTGCCGCCGATCTCCGCCCGGAGTATTTCCGACTCGCGGGCGCCCGATGCCTTGGCGAACTCCTGCGCCTGGCA
>Ga0315291_10011046_pt1 | contig 11021 bp, 11 predicted proteins | sample YL17G12_20_MG_FD_203070 | JGI IMG/M metagenome (GOLD analysis project Ga0315291, IMG submission 203070) | Sediment microbial communities from Yellowstone Lake, YNP, Wyoming, USA - YL17G12_20 | ecosystem: Environmental > Aquatic > Freshwater > Lake > Sediment | place: USA: Wyoming | collected... | reverse complement strand
GCGTCCGGCTGATGCACGCTTGAAGGCGTCAAGCATAATCAGAAGTTCAACCAGGCTCTTATTTACCGGGGAGGATAGAGGCTGAATAACGAAGACGTCCCTCTGGCGGACATTCTCCAGGATGCGAACAAAGGTGTTTTCATTGCTAAATTCGAAGACCTCACATTGACCCAGAGGGATACCAAGATAGTCAGTAATTGCCTTAGCCAAGGCGGGATGGGCATTACCGGTGAACACTTTCAGTTCATCCATTTAGTTCGTTTATTCCTCCTTTAGAAATATAGAACTTGTCGTTTACACATACATTATAGCACCATTATTTGGCTAGCTCATGTAATCTTTCAATAGGTACCGTTTTCTTTTGGTTGATAACAACCTATCCCCCTTACCCCTTCCCTTACAAGGGAAGGGGTAAGGGGGATTTAGAAGAGGGGCTGGCGCCCCTCTTAAACGCCCTGCTTAAATATATTCTGCTTTTGGAGTGTCAAGGCGAGTTAAAGGGAGACTTTGCAGTTTTCAATTAAGAAACGGGGAAGTTATAAAGGATTCCAGTACGTTTACAGATGCTTATCTGGTAGGAGGAGACGTAACAGGTAACGGAGACACGGCTGATACTAAATATCAATCCCCGGCACCGGGAAACGGGAGCATATCTGAATTACTTCCTGCCGCACCTGGTTCTGAACGTCTGGCCTACTGATGTTGCGGAGCACCTTTACAATTAAGGCAGCAATTTGCTTCATTTCCTCTTTGCCAAAGCCGCGTGTGGTCACGGCTGGCGTGCCCAGTCTGATGCCGCTGGTTATGCGGGGTGGGTTATGGTCAAAGGGGATGGAATTTCGGTTCGCAACGATGCCCGCTGCCTGTAAAGCGTCCTCAGCTTCTTTGCCAGTGATTCCTATCTTGGTAAGGTCTACTAGAACCATGTGGTTATCGGTTCCGCCGGAGACAAGGCGCATCCTTAAGCGTTGGAGTTCTCTGGCTAACACAAGAGCATTGTCCAGTGTAGCCTGTTGATATTCAGTAAAGCTGGGCTGCATTGCTTCATAAAAAGTTACCGCTTTAGCAGCAATAGCATGCATCAGAGGACCACCTTGCATTCTTGGGAACACAGCGTTATCAATTGCTGAAGCAAGCTCATGACGACACAGAATAAATCCGCTTCTTGGGCCGCGCAAGGTCTTATGTGTTGTTGATGTTACCACATCAGCGTAGGGAATGGGCGTAGGATGCAGACCTACAGCTACCATTCCGGCTATGTGTGCCATATCAACCATAAGCTTTGCCTCTACTTGGTCGGCAATGTACCGAAAGCGCTCAAAATCAATGACTCTAGGGTAAGAGCTGGCTCCAGTTACAATCAACTTGGGCTTGTGCTCCAGGGCAAGTCTTTCTACTTCTTTGTAGTCAATCCTTTCCGTCTCGCGATTGACTCCATAGTGAATAAAATTGTACTGCCTGCCTGAGAAGCTTACCTTATCGCCGTGGGTAAGGTGACCTCCATGGGCTAAACTCATCCCCATAACCGTATCGCCATGCTCCAGCAAAGCGAAATAGACTGCCATATTGGCTTGTGCGCCGCTATGGGGCTGGACATTGGCGTGCTCGGCGTGGAATAGCTCTTTGGCTCTCTGGATTGCCAGATTCTCAATGATGTCCATATTCTCACAGCCGCCATAGTAGCGGTGTGAAGGATAACCTTCGGCATATTTGTTAGTCAGGAATGAGCCTTGAGCCTCAAGTACAGCTTTGCTTGCGTAATTCTCCGAAGGAATAAGGTTTATTGTTTCTCTTTGTCGCTTTGCCTCCATCTCAACGGCGTGACTGATTTCCGGGTCAACTCGATTTAAAGAACTCATTTCTCTCCCTTAAGCAGACGTAATTGCCAGAGATAGTCTAACAATTGCACTCCAATGCTGTCAACAAAGTAAAGCGGTGGCTTTGCCGGCACCAGTTGAGCTTAATAAATAATCTAGCTCACAGTTGACGCTCTGATAGGCTTATGATAGTATTAAAGCACTTCAGCAGGCATAATTTACGGGGTTCTACGGAATCCCTTTTTATTTATCCCTTACTTGAGAATTTATCTTGTGTATTTATTCAGGTTAAAGCGTTATGGGAGTAAAGGAAGAGCTAGCCAAGTATAAGCCCGAAAAGGACACACTGCTAACCATCGGGGTTTTTGATGGGGTCCATCTCGGTCATAAACACTTGATTTCCGAGCTAAAGGAGCGAGCCCGAAAGCAAAACCTGATGAGTGGTGTAGTAACCTTTCGACGGCACCCTCAGGATGTGCTGTCTCCTAAGACCCGGCTGCCATATCTGACCGACCTTGAGCAAAGAGTCAATCTGCTAAAGAATGAAGGCGTAGAAGTAGTTGTTGCTTTGTCCTTTACACCCGAACTGGCGAAGCTCGGAGTACGAGAATTTGTCAGTCTGCTGAAAGAGTATCTTAGAATGCGTGGGCTGGTGGTAGGACCTGATTTTGCTCTGGGCAGAAACAGAGGGGGAGATGTTAACACTCTGCGCACTCTGGGTAAAGAGATAAATTTCAGCGTTGCCGTGGTTTCCCCGGTAATGATAAATGGTGGAGTAGTAAGCAGCACGGCTATCAGGAAGGCTCTGGCTGACGGGAATATGAAGAAAGTTCACAATCTGATAGGTCGCCTGTTCAGCCTTCATGGTCGTGTGGTCAGCGGGACAGGGCGGGGCAGAGAGCTGGGCTTTCCTACGGCTAATCTGGGTGTAAGCCCGGGGCAGGCTCTGCCCGCGGACGGAGTATATGCCACACGGGCTTATATTAGTGATAAAACATATCAGTCAGTGACAAGTATTGGCACTCGTCCGACCTTTGACGGGAAGGAGCGGGTGGTGGAGGTTTATATTCTTGACTATAACGGTAATCTTTACGGGCAAGAGCTGAAGATTGATGTTGTTGAAAGATTGCGTGGTGAGGAGCGGTTTAAAACTGTTGATGAGCTAAAGAAGAAGATGGCAGAGGATGTAAAACAGGGAAGAGCGGTGTTAAACTCTAAGAAGCAGGGTACAAGCTATGGCTAATCAAGATTTCAATTACCTGTTAAAACGAGGGGTAGCCGAAGTTATAATTGAGAAGGAGCTGGAGGAGCTACTTCGGTCGGGCAAAAAGCTGCGGCTGAAGGAAGGATTCGACCCAAGCTTCCCTGATATTCACCTCGGTCACATGGTGGCTTTGAGGAAGCTGCGTCAATTTCAGGAACTGGGTCATCAGGTAGTCCTTATCGTCGGTGATTGGACAGCCCAGATTGGTGACCCGAGCGGTGTCTCTGTTACCCGGCCGATGTTATCCATGGAGCAGGTCCGGGCAAATGCTGAAACCTATATGGCCCAGTTTTTCAGGGTTGTTGACAGGCAGAGGACGGAGGTGAGGTGGCAGAGCGAATGGTATGGGAAATTCACTCTCGCTGAAGTAATTAAGCTTACCAGCAAATTTACTGTAGCCCAGCTATTGGCAAGGGATGACTTCAACAGCCGGTTCAGTGCCGGACGACCCATCGCCTTGACTGAATTGCTCTACCCATTGCTTCAAGCCTATGACTCAGTGGCTGTGAAGGCTGATGTGGAATTCGGCGGCACTGACCAGAAGTTTAATCTGCTGGTGGGAAGGGAGCTGCAATCCATGGTATGGCAGCGACCCCAGCAGGTCTTCTTGGTTCCCCTCCTTGTTGGAACTGATGGTAGCCAGAAGATGAGCAAGAGCCTGGGCAATTATATCGGCGTTACTGAGCCACCTAACGAGATCTATGGTAAAGCGATGTCTATTTCTGATAAACTTATCCTACAATATTTTGAACTGGTGACCGATGTTCCTGAGAGGGAACTGGAGGAATTTAGGCGAGGGCTCAGCGGCCAGGATGTTAACCCGATGGAGCTTAAGAAGCGGTTAGCCAGGGAAATAGTGGCGCAGCTTTATGATAAAAAGGCAGCCAGCGAGGCTGAGGATAATTTCACCAAGGTATTTCAAAAGAGAGAGGTGCCTGAAGAAGTAAAGGAATACCAGATTTCTGCAGAGATGAGTATTCGTGATTTCCTTGTAGCAGCAAATTTGGCTAAGAGCCGCAGTGAAGCCCGTCGGCTTATCGAGCAGGGCGCTGTTGATGTAGATGGCAAAAAAGTCACCGATGTAGATTGGAAAATCAAAAAGGGCAATATAATAAAGACGGGGAAGCGAGATTACATCAAAGCAATTTGATGTGAGCGTGGCTTTCTGAAAAAATATTATAAAAGAAGCAAAGAAGGGGGATAAAAATGGAACAGTTACGTATCCCGGGGCCTACTCCTCTACCTGATAAGGTTCTTCAGGCGTGTGGCAAGCAAATGATAAACCACCGGGGCGGTGAATTTCAGCAGATGCTGAACGATGTAACTGCCAAGTTGAAGACATTGTTTCAGACCCAAAATGATGTCTATTTGCTAACTGGTTCGGGGACGGGTGGATTGGAGGCGGCGGTTACCAACACTCTGTCTCCCGGAGATAAAGTTCTGTCTGTATCTGTTGGAGTTTTTGGCGACCGATTTGCCAATATTGCCAAGCAGTTCGGGGCTGAGGTAACTCCGCTTAGCTTTGAATGGGGCAAGGCGGCCGACGTCGATGTTGTTCGCAAGGCTCTTCAGGCTGACCCTAAAATCAAAGCGGTATTGGTCACTCATAACGAAACTTCTACTGGTGTTACCAATGACCTAGCCGCAATAAACTCTGTAGCCAAGGAATTTGGCAAGCTGCTTCTAGTTGATGCCATAAGCAGCCTTGGTTCAATTGAGCTGCCAGTGGATGACTGGCATTGCGATGTCGCCATTACCGGTTCTCAGAAGGGGTGGATGGCTCCTCCGGGTCTCACTATGGTCAGTGTGGGTCCAGAGGCCTGGAAAGCGCATGCAACAGCCAAGATGCCTCGTTTTTACTGGGATTTTACCAGAGCCAAGAACTATTTTGAGAAGGGGCAGACGCCGTGGACGCCGGCCATTTCCATAGTATATGCGCTGGCAATATCGCTGGATATGATGCTTAAGGAGGGCTTGCCGAATATCATCGCCCGCCATGTTCGAGTTGGAAAAGCCACCCGGGATGGGGTAAAGTCATTGGGGCTACCACTCTTTGCCGATGAAAAATATGCCTCAAATACAGTTACCGCTGTTGTCGTTCCAGACGGGCTTGATTCCAACAAACTGCGCAAGATATTAAGAGAAGAGTACAAGGTTGTGGTCAGCGGCGGTCAGCAGAAATTGGAAGGCAAGATATTCCGTATCGGTCATCTTGGTTGGGTGACTGAGAATGACATAAAAACAGTAATTTCAGCGCTCAAGAAGGCATTGCCACAGGCGGGCTTCGTCAATGCGAAATAGCCCGGCAGGAGGGCAAGAAGGAAAAAGAAAAAGTCGGGGTCTCTGCCAGAATTAAGATGAAGAGGCTCAAGAATAAAGGTCTTATAGAAATTGCGGAAGACTCGAAGAGCGGAGACTACGTTCTTTTCATGAGCAAGGGTATTCAGAGGAAGGGTGGCATGTTTAACTTTCCTGAGGAGATGTGGAAAGTGAAGTGTTCAAAGGAAGAGGTTGCCGAGGTGGTCAAAGATTTTCTGAGCGAGAATATTCTTGGCGGTTAGCCCGGAAAAGCGAGGTGCGTTATGAAGGTTTTAGTTACCGAGCCAATTTCAGATGAAGGGTTAGACATTATTCGCGGTCATGCTCAGGTGGATGTGAAACTAGAGCCTAAGCCGCAGGAGCTCATATCAATTATCGGCGACTATGAAGCATTGATAGTGCGCAGCCAAACGAAGGTCACGCCTGAAGTGATACAGGCTGGGAAAAAGCTCCAGGTCATCGCCAGAGCTGGCGTTGGCATTGATAACGTTAATGTTGAGGAAGCAACGCGGCGAGGCATTGTGGTTGTTAATGCTCCCACTGGCAACACTATCTCGGCGGCAGAGCATACTATCGCTCTTATGCTCTCGTTAGCCCGCAATATTCCGCAAGCTAATGCTGCGCTCAAAGCCGGGGTGTGGAAAAGGACTGAGTTCACTGGCGTTGAGCTGAGAAGCAAAACGCTGGGCATTATCGGTCTGGGCAATGTAGGTTCCGAGGTAGCCCGACGTGCTCGCGGGCTGGAAATGAAGATTATTGCTCACGACCCCTTCCTTTCCGTTGACTACGCTCATAACCTGCAAGTGGAACTCGTATCTCTTGAGGAATTATTGAAGGAGTCGGATTTTATTACTCTCCATCTTCCGCTTGTTGCCTCAACTAAGGGCTTAATCGGGGCGAAACAGCTGGCTATGGTCAAGCCGACAGCCCGTATTATCAACTGCGCCCGCGGCGGACTAATCGATGAAGAGGCGCTGGCTAAGGCAGTGAAAGAGAAGAAGCTGGCTGGGGCGGCTATAGATGTCTTTTCTACCGAACCGATGACCAAGAGCGTACTTTTTGAATGTGACAATATTGTTGTGACTCCGCATCTGGGAGCTTCTACCCCTGAGGCTCAAGTTATGGCAGCCAAGATGGTAGCCGAGCAGATTGTGGATATATTCAAGGGACAGCCAGCCAAATACGCAGTCAATGCCCCATTTATCCCGGCAGAAACTCTGTCAGTTCTGGCTCCTTTTGTGAGGCTGGCTTCTATACTGGGCAGGCTGGTCAGCCAGCTAGCAGAGGGGCAGATGAGTACCATTCGGATTAAATACGAGGGTGAGATTTCAAACTACGATACCAAAGCCCTTAAGGCGGCAGTTCTGGGCGGTTTGTTGGAGAATATAAGCGAGGAGAGGGTCAATTTAGTTAATGCGAATTTTGTGGCAGCGCAGCGTGGTCTAACAGTGGTAGAGCAAAAAGAGGCAATCTGCGAGAACTATGCCAGCCTAGTCACTCTGGAAGTCGCTACGAGCGCTGGCGGTACTATAGTTGCCGGGGCAATAATGAATGGCCAACCTCATATCGTTAGAATTAACGATTACTGGCTAGATATTGAGCCAACAGGCGGCTATTTCCTGTTTAGCGACCATCTGGACCGTCCGGGACTCATCGGAGCTGTTGGCAAGATAAGTGGTGACGCTGATATAAATATCAGTGCCATGCGTGTGAGCCGTCTTAAGGCACGGGGTCAGGCGCTGATGATACTTGCCTTGGATGAGCCTCTGCCTGAGGAAACCCGGCAGAAAATTCTGGCTATTCCGGATGTTTATACTGCCAAAGTGGTAAAATTGTAAGCGACGCCTGAAAAGAGATTTTTCGTTTATTTTATTCTGGCGACAATTTTAGCCAGTTCCCAAGCATGGTCGTAGAGATGCAAACCCTTGCTTAGGGCAACGAGCTCTCCATCTTCAACACCAATCTCGCTTGACATGTATTCCTTGAGAAGCTGAAAGGCAGCCATATTTGAGGGGAAGCCGGCCCATAAGTCCCACGAGCGAAAATAAACGACAAAGTGCAGCTTTTTATCACGGATTCTGGTATCTATTCCCCTCAGGCACGGCGGGTCAGATAGAAAAATAGACTGGCTATCTCCTACCGCCATAAAAGCCTGATTGGTATTGTAGCCGTCCTCCTTATACATCCTGATTACTTCCGCTATCTGCGTCTCCAGATACCGACCATAGGTATATTGCTCTCCTTCCCTTTTATGTGCTGTCATAAGGTAAGGCAGGTAGCTTTCTATATACTCCATGGATGTAGGGGGCGGCACGCCCTGTGGCACGTCGGGTATGAGGGGCCTTGTTCCGGGGTGCTTAACCTGGAGAACGACGAAATCAAGCTCTTTTCGTCGCTGACCAGCATAGCTCCCACGGTCAATCTTATACTCACGCCCGTTAATCAAGGTCTCACCCACGCAACGGAACCATGCTTCAGAAAGGTCTCTCGCTTCAATTACTGATATTTTCAACGCATAAATCCTTTATGTGAGCGCTATTATCTCCCTTTGAAAATAGAGAGGAATCTATCCTCATATTCTTCAAATAATCCCCAGCGGTCAAGCTCCTCCTTTAATTCGCGAGGTTCAAGCTCACCACGCAAGACCATTCTGAAAGATTCCTCAATCCTGAGCCTGACATCAGCAGGAACGCCGCTGGCATCTACGTTCAGAAGTCCCCTCGCCTGCATCTGCCCTATATTGGCTGGCATGGAGCTTCTGGTTATTTCATAGATAAATTTCAGCAGCGAGACATCCCAGAGATCATCCTGACCTTTGATGATGGAGGCTAGCGGGTCGCCACGTTTATCAATCTCGGCATTCAGCTTATTTATTACCGATGGCAGATTCTCAGATACAATGTTAAGTTCTTTGAGTTCATTCTTGTAGGTGTAGAACAGACCGGGCGCATTTGGTCCATGTGCTTTTATTAGCGCATCGAAATATTTTCTGGCATCTTGGCTAAACCCTTCAAGATGGGAAAGGTAATAAGGTGTCACAATTCTGGGCTTTTCGGCGAGCACTTTCCCTTCCCTGATGACTGTTTCATCAGTCTCCTTAGTAAATTCGGCATAGGACGGCTCGGTAACCAGATAATAGCAGATATTGGTCGTGCCGAAGGTGGACAGGTGTTGCTTTGGCAGCCTCAGTATCTCAGTTCGCCTGACTGCATCCTGAATTCTTTCATTATCAGTATCCATAAGCTTTTCCCTTGGCATATACTTAGGGTATTGCCAGCAACTCCTTTTTGTATTCATCAAGAAGCCTGAGGTATTGCGACTCAAGCTGTGCCTCGAGCTTTCGCCATTCCTCCTGAAATTGAGGCTGTCTTTCCACATCTATCTTATACATCATCCCCGCAACGGGCCCCACCTGCTGCTGGATCGCCTGCTGCAGCTTGGCTTCAAACTCGGCTTTCAACGATTCATAAGCCTGCTTCTTTTGCTGCTTTCCCTGCTCCATGTAATGATTGAAGATACGTCTCAAAGCGCTGAAGACATTCTCGACTTTTACCTTGTCACTTTTCAGTGTCTTCAAGCCTTCCATAACCCGTTTGTTATGCTTTTCCACAAATTCGTTTTTGGGCAGGGCGATATTCCTGACGAGTATATCTGAAGCGCCATCTTTGACGTATTTCCTTGCGTTTTCCTCATAATGGCTCAGCTCAGCCACCAGATTGCATTCTTCCTTAAGGTATCTGGCTGCCAGTTTTTCTCCTTCAGGAACGTATTTCCATTTCAGGCGGTCTTCATCTGTTGCTTTGTCCAGCTTTTCCACCTTTTCCATGGCTATTTCACGGGCACTCTTTATATCATCCATCAGGTTCTCCAACATTATATAGTGTGTATTAATTATACAAGATAGTCGGCAAAGCTAAAAGCCAGCAGAGGGCTCAAATATAAAAAGTTTCGTTTTTTAGCAGGATTAGATGATATAATTTATCTATGCATAAAGCTGTTGATAGTCTTGAGTCCTATTTAGCACGTCTTTGTCGGAAGGCGAAGGAACTGGGAGCCTCGCAGGCGGTGGCTATCCCGGCGGTGGATATAGTTGTGGATGAGAGAACATCGCTGAAATGCCTGGTGCCGCTTTGTCCCCATTATAGCATTGACTTGATGTGTCCGCCCAATGTTATACCTGTGTCAAAGTTCAGAGAGATTCTCGGCGGCTATCACCATGCTATTTTGATAAAAGTAGATATCCCCTTAACTAACAAATCCAAAGGGACACCCAAAGCAGATTATATGAAAGCTCTGGAAGATGCGCAGAAGAGGCTTCACGATATAGTATGCAAGATAGAATCTATCTCGCTCGCCGATGGATACCATTTTGCTGCTGGCTTGACAGGAGGTTCCTGCCCATTGTGCGAGGAATGTGTCGGCGTTAAATCTGGCTTACCCTGCCGCCATCCTTTCAAGGCTAGGCCGGCAATGGAGGCTGTGGGCATAGATGTGATGGCTACCGCCAGAAAGGCGGGGCTGGATTTGAGTTTTGGACAGAATGAAAGCAGGGGGTGGGTGGGGCTTGTTCTTATTGCTTGAGATTAGCGAATAGTCTTAACGGAGGCAAAGATGACAGCAACAATTAGCTTACCGCCGCCGAGTCAAAAGGGTGAGATGTCACTGGAAGAATCCATTGCCAAGCGAAGGTCAATCAGGGATTTTAGCTCTGAGCCTATAACTAAATCTGAGCTATCTCAGATACTGTGGGCTGCGCAGGGCATAACTGATACATCAAGCAAGGCAAGAAGCGTCCCCAGCGCTGGAGCCACGTACCCTCTGGAAATTTTTGTTGTGTGTGGGAAAAAGTGTGTCGAGGGTATAGACGCGGGTATATATTATTATGATTTAAACAGTCATTCGCTGGCTTTGCAACATGAGGGAGATGGGAGGCTGGAACTGGCAAAAGCGTCGGTATTCCAGCGCTCTATACTTGAAGCTCCGGTGAGTATAGTTATCTGCGCAGTTAATGTGCGGACAACTTACGGCTATGGCAGCAGGGGAGAAAGGTATGTACATATCGAGGTGGGGCATGCCGGGCAGAACATCTATCTTCAGGCTACTGCCTTAGGGCTGGGCACTGTAGCCGTTGGTGCTTTCCAGGATGAGCAGGTTAGAGAGGTGCTGAAGCTGGATAAGGAATATGAGCCGCTCTATATTATGCCGGTGGGAAGACCGAAGTGAGCTTAACTTCGATTATTGTTTGTGTTTTAGCAGCCAGTATTCCAGGCTATCGGCAAGAGCCAGCCAGCTAGCCTCGATGATATTGGTGGAACTGCCGACGGTTCGCCACTGCTCAACGCCATCGCTGGACTCAATGAGAACCCTGACCTGAGCGCTGGTGCCCACACTTTCCTCAAGAATGCGGACTTTATAGTCAACCAGTTCGACCACGGATAAACTGGGATAAAACCTCAGTAAAGCCTTGCGCAGAGCCTGGTCTAAGGCGTTAACCGGGCCGTTACCCTCGGCGGCGGTATGCATGATTTCCTTGCCGACCCTTACCTTTACCATTGCTTCGGATAGCATTTCTTCCAGATTTTGCTGGGTCGGCGGGCGCCGTCTTTTCTCTATCACCACCA
>Ga0315291_10011045_pt1 | contig 11023 bp, 10 predicted proteins | sample YL17G12_20_MG_FD_203070 | JGI IMG/M metagenome (GOLD analysis project Ga0315291, IMG submission 203070) | Sediment microbial communities from Yellowstone Lake, YNP, Wyoming, USA - YL17G12_20 | ecosystem: Environmental > Aquatic > Freshwater > Lake > Sediment | place: USA: Wyoming | collected... | reverse complement strand
CAGGAACAGGGAAAGGTACTTGAGGTCCCCTTTTTCAAGCTCTCGCAATACGGTCTCCCCGGAAAACGATGAGGGTAAGCGGAAAGGTCAGGTTCAGACAGAGGGGGCGCGTCAAGTCTATCCCCCGAGCCACAGTCTAACAGAATTGCGGGCGATTTCAATAAGAGGCGCCGGGAACAGACCCAGAGCGAAGGTGAAGAAGGCCATGACTACGAGAGCCGTCCTCATCGCCGGCGTCGTGGCCACCGGTGACGCCGCGGCCACGGCCGATCCCGCGGCTGTCGCGGAACCCTCAGGCAACGCGTCTGTCCTGGCAAAGTACATGGCCTTGAGGATCTTCGCATAGTAGAAAAGGCTTATCACGCTCGTGAGCACTCCGATGATTGCCAGCACGTAGAGCTGCTCCCGAATGGCCACCGCAAAGATGAAGAACTTTCCGATGAACCCTGCGAGGGGAGGGACGCCGGCCAGAGAAAGCAGAAACACGGCCATCGCCGCCGCCAGCGCGGGCGAGCGCCTGTTGAGGCCGGTGAAATGGCTGAGCTCCTCACCGCCGGCCGCGCGGGAGACCGCGGTGACCACGGAGAAGGACCCGATGCTCATGAAGAGATAGACGAAGAGGTATATCACGATGCTCTCGATGCCTGCCCGGGTGCCTGCGCAGACGCCTATGAGAATGTAGCCCACGTGGGCGATGCTCGAGTATGCAAGGAGCCGCTTCACGTTTGTCTGAACCACCCCGATCACGGTTCCGACTATCATGGTCAGCGCGGAAAGCACGGAGAGGACAAAGGTCCAGTCTATGTTGAGCGAGAGGAATCCCGGCTTCAGGGCCGTGAGGACGCGGATCAGGACCACCAGCCCCGCGGTCTTGGACACCACCGAGAAGAACGCCGCCACCGGCGTGGGGCTTCCCTCGTACGTGTCTGGAACCCACATGTGGAATGGGACAACGGCCATCTTGAACGTGAGGCCCGCGAGGAACACCCCGAAGCCGATCGTGGCCACCAGCGCATCGGATCCCTGAGTGAGCGCCTTCCCGATGTCGGTCAGGAAGGTCGAGCCGCACAGACCGTAAAGGAACGACATCCCGTAAAGCAGGATCGCCGACGAGAAAGCGCCGAGGAGGAAGTACTTGACGCCGGCCTCGTTCGACTTCACGTCCTGGTAAGAGTAACCGGCCAGTACGTAGCACGGGAGACTGGCCATCTCGAGCCCCACGAAGATCATTATGAGATCGCCCGCCGACGCCAGGACCATGAAGCCGAAAGTGGCGAACAGGATGAGGCAGTAATATTCTCCCTGGCTGATCTTTGATATGAGGCGGCAGTCAAGACTCGTCATGATAGCGAGGAACGCCGCGAGCAGGAACACGATCTTTATGGTCGAGGTGAACGGGTCGGAGACGAAGGCGCCGCTCAGCGTCGTGGCCTTCGCGTACCAGCCGTAGCCCACCAGCACCAGGGCAAGGCCCAGGCCGGCCAGCGACAGCCACCAGAGCAGCCTCTTCCTCTCTGGCGGAAGGAAGAGGTCTGCGACGAGCACCGCGAAAGCCAGGAACGCGACGACAAGTTCCGGCGCTATGAGCCTGGGGTCAACGCTCACGAAACTCAAAAAGGCCTCCTCTCGGGCGGTTTCACTCTACCCCGGGCAATCCCCGGTTGATGACATTCCCCAATCGCTAACAATCTCCGTCCGATGACGATCCTCGCTCAATCACAGTCCGCGTTTCATCCAACTTGTCCCTACGCCACCCCGGGATTCCGGCATCCGAACCCTACGTTCCAATCAAGAAGCGAGAAAGAGACTCCATCGAACTATTCATGAAGTCGATGATGAGCCACGGATAGACGCCTATGAAAACCGTCAGTATCTGCAAGGGAACCAACGTCACGAGTTCCCTCGTGCTCAGGTCAGGAAAACCGGCGTATTTCTCCAGCGGTTTGCCGAGGAACATGCGCTGCAGAGTCCACAGGAAATACCCCGCTGTGATTACGATACCGACGGCGGAGATCATCACTATCGCCTTGAAGACCGGGAAGGCGCCAACGAAGACCATGAATTCCGCAATGAAGCCTGCGAGACCCGGCAGTCCCAGCGATGCAAAGCACGCGAGGCTCATTATGCCGGTGTAGACCGGCAACTGGACCGCCAGGCCCCCGAAGCCTTCGATGTCCCTGTGGTGCGCCCTGTCGTATATGACGCCCACGAGAAGGAACAGGGAGCCCGTGATTATGCCGTGCGCGAACATCTGGAGCATCGCGCCGTTCATGGCCGTAGGAGTCATCGCCGCGAGCCCCAGCAGCACGTATCCCATGTGGCTCACGCTCGAGTAGGCCACGAGCTTTTTCAAGTCGGTCTGCCCCATCGCCACCAGGGCGCCGTACACTATGTTGATGACGGCCAGGATGGCAAGAGGGATTGCGAAGTCCCTCGCAGCGTCAGGCAGGATCGGATAGCTGATCCTGAAGATCCCGTAGGCCCCCATCTTCAGGAGCACGCCCGCAAGGATCACGCTGATGGCGGTCGGCGCCTCGACGTGAGCGTCAGGAAGCCAGGTGTGGAACGGAAACACCGGGACCTTGATGGCGAAGCCCAGGAACAACGCCAGGAAGAGAATCATCTGTAACCCTGGAGCGAAGGGGTGAGTCCTACTCAGTTCCACTATGTCGAACGTGTGCGGCGTAGTCGAGAAATACATCGCAAGTATGGCCAGCAGGATCGCGACGCTCCCCAGTAGCGTGTACAGGAAGAACTTGATCGCGGCGTATTCTCTCCTCGGCCCGCCCCAGATACCTATGAGGAAGTACATCGGGACCAGCATCGCCTCCCAGAAAACGTAGAAGAGAAAGAAGTCGAGGGCCACGAATACGCCCGTCATGGCGGTCTGGAGGAGAAGGAAGAGCGCGAAGTACTGCTTCACGCGATCCATTATGCCGAAGCTCGCGATCACCGACACAAAGGAAAGGAGCGCGGTGAGGAAGACCATCATGATGCTGATGCCGTCGACGCCGACGTAGTACCACACGTTTATCTGCGGTATCCAGGAGGCTCTCTCGATGAACTGGAATCCCGGAATCGACCTGTTGAAGGCGATCAACAGGAGCACGGAGAAGACGAAAGAGACCCCGCTGAAGACGGTCGAGACTGCCTTAATGGCCTTCTCGTTCTCGTTGCTCATCATGAGCACAACGATAGTGCCCACGAGAGGAATGAAGGTGACCAGTGACAGTATCGGAAGCTCCATTCAGTTCTCCTCCGTCTCAGTTTAGTCTTGCTTCGTGTTAATGCAGTCTCTCCGCCCCTAGCGCAGAAACTTCACAATCAATATCGTGCCGAGCCCTATCAATATCATGAGAGCGTACTGCTGAACGTATCCGGTCTGGGCCCTGCGGGCCACTCTGCCGAAGAGCTGGGTCAACCACGCCACGCCGTTCACCAGGCCGTCGATGACGTAAAGATCAAACCAACTTTTCATCTTGCTCAGGATGATCGTCACAGTCGCGGTGCCGTTCACCGCGCCGTCTATCACGGCAAGGTCAAACGCGTAGAGGCTCCTGGCCAGCTTCACGATCGGTCTCACGATGAGCGTCAGGTATATCTCGTCGATGTAGTACTTGTTGTAGAAAAGCTTGTAGAGGAGAGGCAGCCTCCTGGAAAACGCCTCCCTGCTCACCCAGTTCTTCATGTAGGTGGCGTAGGCCAGCAGAATGCCCGCACCGGCCACCAGGAGCGACGTCCCCATGACCCCGTAGTTCGGACCGTGGTGCGCTCCGTGCGCCTGCGGCCCGGTCAGGAAGCTCACTATGCCCTTCTTCATCCACGGAAGCCCGACCCATCCCGCACAGACCGAAAGTACTCCCAGCACTATGAGCGGCACGGACATCACGGCCGGCGACTCGTGGGCCTTCTTCTTCTCAGCGCCGGCGAAGACGATGAAGTAGAGCCGGAACATGTAGAACGCCGTGAGCATCGCGCCTGCCACCGCCAGGACGTACAGGGCAGTGTTCCCCGACTGCCTCACGGCGACCAGTATCTCGTCCTTGCTCCAAAAACCGCTGAACGGCGGCACTCCGGCGATCGCGAGACACGCCACCAGAAACGTGAGCGAGGTCACTTTCATGTATTTGCTGAGTCCGCCCATCTGCCTGATGTCCTGCTCGTGCATGGCGTGGATGACGCTGCCGGCCCCGAGGAACAGAAGCGCTTTGAAGAAGGCGTGCGTCATCAGGTGGAACATGCCGGCCACGTATCCCCCGCATCCGAGGGCGAGCATCATGTAGCCGAGCTGGCTCAGGGTGGAATAAGCTAGCACCCTCTTGATGTCGAACTGCGTGCACGCGATGGTCGCTGCCATTATCGCCGTGATGCCGCCGATCGTGGCGACCACCAGAGACGCCTCGGCGCTTGCCGAGAACAGCGGGAAGCAGCGCGCCACCATGTAGACTCCGGCAGCCACCATCGTGGCGGCGTGGATGAGGGCGCTGATGGGGGTCGGACCCTCCATGGCGTCAGGCAGCCACACGTGAAGCGGGAACTGGGCGCTTTTTCCGACGGCCCCGCCGAAGAGAAAGATTGTCGCGATGGTGATGAACCTAGAAGTGAACTGGCCGCTCTGCGCCGCGTGGAAGATCTCGTTGAACTGGAAGGTCCCCGCGGCGGACGCGAGCATCAGCACTCCGACCAGGAATCCGAAGTCTCCTATCCTGGTCGTGATGAACGCCTTCTTGCCGGCGTCTGAGGCGCTCTTCTTCTCAAACCAGAATCCGATTAATAAGTATGAGCAGATTCCCACCAGCTCCCAGAAAATGAAGAGCAGGAAGAAGTTGTTCGCGAGCACCAGGCCGTACATCGAGAAAACGAATAGAGAGATGTACGCAAAATAGCGCGAGAACCTCGGGTCGCCACGCATGTAGCCGACGGAGTATATCTCCACGAGAAGGCCGACGACCGAGACCACGATCAGCATCAAGGCGGCGAGCGGGTCGACCCTGGCCCCTATTGACAGCAGATAGCTGCCCGAGGCGAACCATGGGTAACTCGCGTCCACGCTCCCGCCGGAGATGACCTGGAAGAGCATGGCGAAGGAGAGCCCGGAAGAAACGGCAGCCGCGGTGATCGCCGGGGCGGCTCCGCTGTTGCCGGGCAGCCTCCTCCCGAAGAAGATCGTGATCGCGAACGCCAGAAACGGAAGGAGAGGAATGAGAAAAGCCGCAGTAGTCAACTAAGTTCTCCTCGCTGCCTTCTTGGTTCCGGTGCTCTTTTCACCTTTGGCCTGCGCCTTCGTGTCATATAGTTTCTTGTCGTAGAGAAGCTCGCCCAATATCAGACGCGCCGAGGGGTCCGTCGGGTCGAGCTCGAGCGCTCGCTCTACCTCCTCCAACGCCTCGTCAATGGAACCCTTCTCTACGTAAAGCAGAAGGCCTATCTGATAATGCGCCTCGGAAAAGCGCGGGTTTATTTCTATGGCCCGCCTGAACATCTGGATCGCCGCATCCACGTCGCGCAGATCGCTCAGTATCACTCCCAGCCGGAAGGCCGACTCCGCGTCGGTCCTGTCCAGCTCGACCACTCGCGCGTAATGCCGGGCCGCGCTTTTCTTCTGCTGAAGGTCCACGCAGACCTGAGCCAGCTTTCTGTGGGCCGCGGTGAAATCGTCCAGGAGCTCGACCGCCCTCTCTAACCTCTCCACCGCAGACTCGAGATCCCCCTGCTCGAAATCCAGGACACCGGCCATGTAGTGGGCTGCCGCAGAATCCGGCTTCTTCTCCAGGAGCTTCGCAACAACTGGTCTGGCCCTGGAGAACTTCCTCTCCTCGATGAGGAGCAGCCCAGCCCAGTGGAGAGAAAGCACGAACTCGGGACTTAGCTCGTAGCACTGTTCGAAATGCTGTGCAGCGGCGAATTTCTCCTCCTCCAGCGCCTCGAGCAGGCCCAGAAGAAACTGCGCGCCCTGAAGCCGCGGATTCAGCGCTGCGGCCTTCTTGGTGTAGTCCCTGGCAGGCCCGAGCTCCCCCAGGGCAAGACTGCACGCCCCGCCATAAAGGTGCGACAGCTCGTGCAGAGGGTCCACCTTGGCGCTCGCCCTGAACTCTTCCAGCGCGCCGTGGAAATTGCCTTCGTTGAAGAGGGCCATTCCCGTTGCCATCATGTCTCTCACGCTTCCCTTCGCGCGCGTTCTCTTCTGTTTTTCCCCCAACCTCGTCCCGCACTGAAAACAGTACCGGTGCAGGTCGGCGTTGGTAGTCTGGCATTTGGGACAAATCATGGCCGCACCACACCAGCCTTTTACCACTTAAGGATGTTGAATTTGTCCGCAAAGACCGCCCTGACGCTCTTGTAGAGTGCCAGAATCAACGCGAGTCCGACTGCCGCCTCTCCCGCGGCGACCGTCATCACGAACACCGAGAAAACCTGTCCGTTCAGAGTCGTGGTCTCCACGAAGCGCGAGAAAGCGACCAGGTTCAGGTTCACGGCACCCAGCATTATCTCGATGGAGATGAGTATGCCGATGGCGTTGCGCCTCGTCAGAACGCCGAAGAGTCCGATGACGAATATGACTGCTCCGAGCACCAGATATTGGGACAGCGGCGTCATTTCTTCGTGATTTCCTTTCCCAGAAAGACCGCGCCCACCAGGGCCGCCAGAAGCAGCACCGAGGCCACTTCAAACGCCTCCACGTGCGTGGAGAGGAGCTGTCTCCCGATTATCTTTATGGTCTCTTGCTGCGGCCCGGTCTCGAGGACCGGCCATGCGGCGGTGCGGATTACAGAGATAAGCCCCGCCAGCAGCGCCAGGCAGAGTAGGGCGCCCGGTATCACCAGATTATTGGTCTGCCTCATCGAGGCAGACGCAATTCTCTCAGTGAGCACGATGGCGAATATCATGAGAATTACGACCGCTCCCACGTAGATCAGTATCTGCACGACGGCCAGGAAGTCCGCGTCCAGCAGCACGAAGACGCCCGAAAGCGCAAAGAACATCGCGGCCAGGGCGAGCGCGCAGTGAAAGATGTTCCTCAGCGTGACCGCGGCAATTGCGAAGATCACGGCGGCCAGCGCGAGCAGTTTGAAGGCCAAAGGCGCACTGAGCAGCTCAGACCAGTTCAAGCAGTGACCTCCGGTTTGTCGTCCGTGCGGCGACTCGTTTCTCTTTCAGGCGGTGGTCTCCGGTTTCGTGACGAGGCGCCGGGCATGCAATTCTCCTTCACGCACTCGCCTCCCGCTTCGTGCCCCCGGGTTTCTCGAGCAGGTCCTCTTTGTGATAGATGAGGCCGTCCCTGGTCGTGGTGGCGAGCTCGTATTTTGAAGACAGCTCGAGCGCCGAATGCGGGCACGCCTCGGCGCACAGGTTGCAGAACATGCACCTCGAAATGTCCACGTCAAACACGTCCACCTTTCTCTTCTTTGTCTCTCCAGGGGAAGTCTCGATGGTTATCAGATGGTCGGGACAGGCCCTGGCGCACAGCGTGCAGCCGATGCACTTCATTTCCTGAGTCTGCGGGTCCACCTTGAGCACGTGCAGACCCCGGTAGCCGGGCGGCAGCTCTCTTCTCTCGTACGGGTACTTTATCGTTATCGGGCGAGAGAAGAGAAAACGCAGGGTCAGCTTCAGGCCGTCGATCAACGGTTTTATCGCCGCGATAATCAGGCCAGGTATGTCACCCATTCGACTCATCTATTTTCACTAACTCCTACGCTCTGCACACCTCAGTGCGCGCCTCCACCCCTCACCGCAATCCTCTCGACTCCCTGCGATTAGACACGACTCTCAACGCTCGCGCGTGACTTCCAGCGCCTCCAGCCAACCTCTGTCAAATCAGCGCCATCACGAGGCCGGTGACGAGAAGATTCAAGAACGCCAGCGGCAGGAGCACCTTCCAGCAGAAAGCCATCATCTGGTCGACTCTCAGCCGCGGATAAGTGCCCCTGAGCCACACCATCAAGAACATGAAGAAAAAGGCCTTACCCAGAAACCACACGAAACCCGGCAGCACCGGACCGTGCCACCCACCCAGGAAAAGCACAGTGGCCATGGCCGACATCACAAACATGTTTGCGTATTCGGAAAGGAAGAAGAACGCGAATCGCAGGCCGCTGTACTCGGTGTGGAACCCGGCGACGAGCTCGGACTCGGCCTCGGGTATGTCGAACGGAAGACGGTTCACCTCGGCAATGCCGGCGATGACGTAGATCAGGAAGCCGACGGGCTGCAAAAATATGTACCAGACGTGCTTCTGCGCTTCCACGATGCCTGACAGGCTCAGCGTCTGCGCGAGCATGAACACTCCGAGTACGGAGAGCAGGAGCGGCACCTCGTAGCTCACTATCTGTGCGGCCACCCTCATGGCCCCGAGGAGCGAGTACTTGTTGTTGGAACCCCAGCCGGCCATGAAGATCCCGATCGTGGTCACCGACGAGACCGCGAACACGAAGAGGACGCCCATGTTGATGTCGCGGGCCACGAGATTCTTCGAGAACGGGATGACGATGTACGCCACGATGGTGCTCATGAACACGATGAGCGGGGCCAGTATGTAGACAGGCCTGTCCACGCCGCGGGGCACGATGTCCTCTTTGAGAAAGAGCTTGAGTGTGTCGGCTATGGTCTGCGCCCAGCCGTGGAATCCGCCGGTGTGAAGCGGGCCTCTTCGCACCTGTATGTGCCCGATGATCTTCCGCTCGAACCAGACCATGAAAAGCACCATGAGCGTGATGAAGATCATGATGCCCAGGAAGGCCACGGCCATCTTGCCGAGCTCGTATATCTCCCTCGGCATCAAGTCGGGCAGAAAAAGCCAGATGAATCTCAGTGTCTCAATCAGTCCCATATTGCTTTCGATTGTTCACCATCGCCGGTCAACGCTAATGCCACGCTAACGGCTTACCCGGCCGCTGCTCAGGCCCAACGCAAGCAGCGCACCCGGCGCTGCGATTCGCACTGGCGCCGGCTGCCCCGCTATCTCCTCTGCCGCGGCTCGCAGCGCCAAATCCCGGCCGCCTACCGGTCTATCTCGCCGAGCACTATGTCTATGCTCCCGAGAATGGCGACCACGTCTGCCAAGAGCGCGCCCTTGCTCATCGCTGGCAGTGCCGCAAGGTTTATGAAAGAGGGCCCCCTTATCTTCACCCTGTAGGGGTTCGGGGTGCCGTCGCTCATGACGTAGAAACCGAGCTCTCCCTTGGGAGCCTCGATTCTCGAGTAGGCCTCGCCCTTTCTGGGCTTGAGCACCCGGGACGTCTTGGCGGCGAAATCTCCTTCAGGAAGGCCGTCGAGCGCCTGCCTGATGATCCTCGCCGACTGGCGCATTTCGATGATCCTTACCTTGTACCTGTCATACACGTCTCCGGTCTCACCCGTGGGAATCACAAAATCCATTTCCGGATAGACCGAGTACGGCGCGTCCTTCCTCAAATCCCACTTGATACCCGAGCCCCTCAGCATGGGACCGCTGACCGCATAGGAAATTGCGTCCTCTCGCGTGAGAAGACCGACGCCTTTCGTCCTGCTCAGGAAAATCGCGTTCTTGGTCAGGAGTTGTTCATACTCGTCCACGCGTTTGTCGAACGTGGACAGGAACTTCCTGGTCTTCTCGACGAACGCGGGAGTCGCGTCTCTGGCGACCCCGCCGAAGCGCACATAGTTGAAGGTCATCCGCGCCCCGCAGAGTATCTCCAGGGCGTCCAGTATGTCTTCCCTTTCCCTGAAGCAGTAGAGAAGAGGCGTCACTGCGCCCAGGTCGTTCGCAAAGGACCCAAGCCACACCAGGTGACTCGCGAGCCGGCTCATCTCGGCCACGATGACCCTAATGAACTCCGCCCTTCTCGGGACCTCGACGTCGAGAAGCCGCTCAACGGCCAGGACGAATGCCAGGTTGTTTGACATGCCTGCCATGTAGTCGAGCCGGTCGGTGAGAGGGATTGATTGGATGTACGTCCTTGTCTCGGTGAGCTTCTCGATACCCCTGTGGAGAAAGCCTACGTCTGGAAAGACATTCACCACGCGCTCGCCTTCTATGGTGAGTCCCAGCCGCAGCACGCCGTGCGTGCTCGGATGCTGGGGGCCCATGTTTATGAAGAGACTTTCTGTCTTAAGCTCCGGCATCTATTTTCCTCTGCAATTGCGCCGTTCCACTTTTGGATACCCGGCGCTCAGCTCCGGCATCTATTTTCCTCTGCAACTGGATCGTCCTCGTTTCAAATACAAGGCTAGACCCCTGGCACTCCCCAACCGCCCTTGCTCGGGTCGTATCCCTCGTCTCCGGGGAACTTGTCCTCATCGGCCAGAACGTAGTCCTTCCGAAGAGGATGGCCCTTCCACTGCTCGGGCATGAGGATCCTGCGCAAGTCGGGGTGCCCGCTGAAATTGACACCCAGGAGGTCGAACACTTCCCGTTCGTTCCAGTCGGCGCTCTTCCACGTGGACGTCAACGACGGCACGACGTCGGTCTCTGCCACGCCCACTTTCACCTGGAGAGTGTGTTTATGTCTAAGAGAGGCAAAATGGTAGACCAGGTCGAAACGCGGCGTGCGCTCGGGGTAGTCCACGCCTGAAATGCAGGTGAGATAGTCGAAGTCGAGCGAGGGTTCCTTTCTCAAGAACCCCGCTACCTCCAGAAGGGACTCCAGTGCGACCCGGACGCAGGGCCAGTTCGTCTCTTCCTCGACCCTGGAGACGGCCTTGGGGAATCGCTGGATAAGCACGTCGATTATCGGCGACTGAATTGCGCCCGGTGCATCTGGTGCGCCCGGTGTGCTAGGGGTGCTAGAAGGTTCCGTCAATTATTTCCTCCCCCTCCGGTCATCGCTGCGCTGCAAGAAACCTGCGCCGTTGAGACTGGCCGATCGGCAGTCTCGCCCTCGGCTCCTGTATGCGTTCCTAGTGAGACGTCGTTCCAGCTGCCTTGTCGGCCGCGGCGCCAGCGGCCCTGGCCGCTCCCCAGGCATCCAGCGAGATATTGTTCCAGCTGTCTTCCCGGTTATTTCCGCGGCTGGGTGCTGGTCGCCATCTTCGTGCCCCTGGC
>Ga0315291_10011044_pt1 | contig 11023 bp, 6 predicted proteins | sample YL17G12_20_MG_FD_203070 | JGI IMG/M metagenome (GOLD analysis project Ga0315291, IMG submission 203070) | Sediment microbial communities from Yellowstone Lake, YNP, Wyoming, USA - YL17G12_20 | ecosystem: Environmental > Aquatic > Freshwater > Lake > Sediment | place: USA: Wyoming | collected... | reverse complement strand
ACATCCCACAATATTATATTTCCCAGCGATGTTGTAATGATGAAATATTTTCCATCTTCCCTATAGGCGATTCCAGATATGGGTCCCAAATTAGTATTATTTATTGCCTGGTATTGCGATTCGTCAGTATCTGCAAACAATAATTGTATCCAATATAATACCATTAATATTAATATAATATTATGATATCTGTTTCGCTTGCAATTAATAATCATATTGATTCGCCTTAACAACAATTACAACAACCCTATTGTATCGCAAAAAAAGTGTCCAATACACCACATTTGATGATAATTACATGTGCTATTACAGTTTCGGCGTTTGGGGTCAATATCAACCATTTGCTCCATTTTCTTTTCATGCCGGTTTTCGAAACCTTTCTAAGGGGGGCATGGGGGCGGACTCCCATGCGAGTATGATTAAGATTTACGCTCCTTTGCGATATGCATCCTGATTTGAGTCAAATCCTCATCTTTGATAATTCACTTCTGACAATAACTCTTGATGTTTTTTTCCTTCAAGCCTAAATAACAACCACCTTGACCTCAACTTATCATGAATAGTCCCATTTACCCTGGATTTTCCCGTTTTACCAAATCTATAATTTTATCAATTAAACTTTTGGCTGTATCTAAAGATGACTTTGCCTCACTATGTGTAGTATGATTTATAGAATCATAAATAAATTCGTGCCTCTTGCGTCTAAGCCTATTAAATTTGCTGACCAAGGCATCGTAATCTTGACCAAGTATTAGCTTGGTAAATTCGACGATTGTTTTGTGAGATTTTTTCGTTGTGGGTAAAAAACCTTTTGAATACATAAGCGCTCTGCCTGCCCTAATCATTGCATGATAAGCAATAGTTAGCGCCCATGTCAGGTCTATTTCAAGATTCGCTTCTGCTGTCTTTAAATCTTTTAAAGCGCGCTGCAATTGATACGATATTTGTTTAAAATCCGGTTTTTGCTTTTTTATAAGGTCATCCTTTATAAATTTTTCGTAGCTCACCTTCATCTCCTATTATCATTATCTTCTTATCTTTCAACACCTCTAAAACAAAGGGTTCGTTTTCTCTGACATCTTTTTTAAATTCGCTCAATGTATAAAGCTTATAATTTATGTCTCGCAGTAATTTTTCTTCCAGTCTGTCTAATCTATTAACCAGCTCATCTTCGTTTGGAGTGCCTATAATTACAATGTCAATATCAGAAAGATAATTTTCCCTGGCTTTGGCATATGAACCGTAAATGAAAGCCATTTTTATATTAATGTCTTCTTTTAAAACATCATTTATAGCGCCTTTGATGCCTACAGTTTTAAAAATTATACTTTTTAATTCTTTGAATAAAGGATAACCTTTATTGACTCTGAAATATCTGGCATTTGCCTTATATTCACTTTCTAAAATGCCTTCCAAGACTAAATTATTAAGGGTGCGCTGGAAAATGCCGGGTTTCTTTCCTAAAATGCGGCCTATTTCCTGCATGTAGAAAGCTCTGTCAGGATTGGTGAAAAATAACTTTAATAATTCCGCTCTATTTTTCGTTAACGGTTTCATTTCCGACTCCCATATTCATTATGCATACAATTGTATGCAATTTGCATGAGGGCGTCAAGCATATAATTTGGGTTACAGCGTTTGGGGGCAATCTCAACCATTTGCTCCATTTTCATATCGGTTTTCGGAATTCGGGGATGCTCAAGGGGATGCAGGACCGTAAATTTCAGGTTTGGGCGAGCGTCCCATCAGGTCACGCACAGCGTCTTTGGGTTTCTTGCCCTCATATAGCACGCGATATACCTCAACCGAGATGGGCATCGCAACATGGTATTTTTCTGCAAGGGTCGCTACGGAACTGGCGGTCTTGACTCCTTCCACGACCATTCCAATCTCATTCAGCGCCTCCTCCACACTGCGCCCTTTAGCAATAAGTTCCCCGAAATTCCGGTTCCGGCTATGGCGGCTTGTAGCGGTGACGATGAGGTCGCCCACGCCTGAAAGACCGCTAAAGGTCTCCTGTTTTGCGCCCATGGCAACGCCAAGTCGTATCATCTCCGCCAACCCTCGCGTCAGGAGCGCCGCCTTTGTGTTGTCGCCGAAACCAAGTCCATCACAGACGCCCGCCGCAATGGCGATGACATTTTTCACCGCCCCGCCCAGCTGAACACCAAGGACATCATCATGGATATAGACCCTGAAGAAATCGGTATGGAAGAGAGCCTGAACCTCATGCGCCAGGTCAGGTTTATAAGCGGCGGCAACAATGGAGGTGGGCATTTTGCGGGAAACCTCCTCCGCATGAGAAGGTCCGCTAAGGCAGCAGATGCCCGGTCGCGCATCTTCACCCAGAACCTCCTCCATGACCCCTGAAAGGGTAAGCAGTGTGCCCTGCTCAATACCCTTGGAGCAAAGCACAAATTTTTCATGCGCGAGACTCTCCCCTGTTTCAAGTCGCCGACGCTCAGTAGCTTTGGCGACGGAGCGCAGTGAGGCGCAGAGGTCACGGACGGCGTGGGAGGGAACTGTAATGACAAGATATGCGGCATCCTTCACTATGCGGCGCAAGTTTTTTTCTATCACAAGACCGGCGGGGAGTCGGAGATTGGGAAGTTGGGGCGGGATACGGGTCTTGTCAAGATGTTCCAAAAGCCCGGATGAGATGTCCCAAATCTTGACAGGGAATCCCTTTTCACAAAGGAGAGTCGCAAGGGTGCAACCCCACGTCCCGGCGCCAAGAACAACAATATGTTTTTTATCAAAAAACATAATTAATTGATAATTGACAATTGACAATTAAAATGATGAAAAACCGATTTTCAATTACGGTATATCGTAATACTCAACATCAACCTTTTTCAGATATACACGCCCATATTCTGAATCCTTACCATCCACGAGGTCAAAGGCAAATAACATCTTGTTCTTGAACTCATCAGCGCCTGAGTAAAATGCCCGCGGCGACTCCATGAACATTGAATACTCCATGCCTGTCGCACTTGGCAGGTGTCCATTGTATGCCCCCGGACCACGCTGGAATAGTTCATACATGTTACACCAGTCAAAACCGGCATTTTCCATGCGCAGGCGTATTCTTGCGATGGTCTCCCGTGTGGTGGCATTCGGAATCTGTAGTGTGAATATGGCACGGTAAAGCTTATTTGGCACGTAACGGTAAATCTTATTTGGCACGTATGAAGGGTTGATGACGGCAGTGAGCGGGATTTCCCAGGAGCCATAATCGGGCAGACCTGCCTTCCCTTCCGGCGGCGCCGGGGTGGCGCCTGATTCCAGATACAAACCGGTAGCGTCCGACCCATAGGTTACCTTTCCGAAGATATTCGGTATATTAAGCCCGACCCAGTCAGAAAAGCCTGATGGCGCGGCATAGGCGATAACAGGCGTCGCAATGCTCCGCGGCGGCACACTGAATGTCTCCACCTCAATCTCATCAAGATAGAGGGCGCCATACTGCTCACGTGTGAAATCAATGAGGTCAAAATTCAGGGTCAGATTTCTATCCGTCTCCGCCGCCCCTGTAAAGTCCGGCGGGAGATAATAGGAATAGAAATCACTCCAAGTATCCCCGATAGAATTCAGCCCTTTATCCACAAGTTGGGTGCAGCCTGACATGAAGATAACATTAGTCCATCGCAGGCGCGCCATGGGTGATTTGAAATGGTCGGGCTGGTCAGTCCTCAGGCGATAACGAGCCCTGTAGACCTTGTTGGGCACATAATGGATAGCGGAGGAATCCTTCAGAGACCAGTAACCGAACAGATTTACGGAGAATTTGCCATTGATTCCTATCTGACCGGTTGACTGAATGACAGGAGCCATATAGAATGAACCATCCCTGGCGCTCACATAGGTGCCCGGCGGGGGCGCTCCAACCGTCCATCCCTCACTGTCAGCATTGTTAAATGGATAAAAATTGGTGGTTGTTAGATTGGTGACATTAAATGACACACTTGCCGTGCCTATTGCGCACCCATCCGCAACTGCTGTCAGATTGGCAACACCGTCAACATTGCTCCTGAGGGTGTTCAGCGCATTGCCGCCGATGGTCATTACGGGATTAGTTGTGCCAAGGGCGCCAAAATCGGATGAGAATATCACGGGGATGAAATCCGCAACAGGCAACCCAAAGCCATCCGTCACGCTTGCAGTAAGATTGACCGTAACATTGTAGTGGTCAACAGAAGAGGGGTCGGCAATCAGGCTGACGTTATTGGAGATGCGCCTGGCGGGCTGGAACAGGACGCGCCCGAGGGTTGGGTCGTCATTTTTGTGATATACGACATTTTCAATCTCAAAATAACGGTTCACAAGGAAATCATTGTAGGTGGCATTCACATCATCCCTCATCCCGCCGCCGGGGAGGTCAAAGTGGCCAAGGTTGATAGCCTGCCTCCTTGCCAGTCCAAAGACATTGCGATTGGCGATGGAGCCGCCGATGGTCACAAAAAATGTGGTGGGATACAGCGGCAGTGCGGGCTCCTCCTGAAGACGAATCAAGTCCACACCCCCATCAATATAGGAATAATACACACGGAATTTGACATCGCCGCCGAAATCGTCCGCCGCGGCGGCATCCCCGTAAATCCGGCGGTTCCGCCCGAGGATACCGGTGGAGTCAAAGCTCGGCGAGGCGCTCGGCCCGATGAACCAGTTTGTGAGGAATGTTACGGTGCCATCATCACCAGCGGCGCCCCGCTCCGACATGACAATAGCGCTCCGGCGCATATTAATAATCAAGTTCCAGGTGACAAAGATTGGGTCTGTCCCGCCAATGATTGCAATTCCCACAGGGGTATCGGGGACGCGGGTGGGAGGCGTGGGGTCGGCAAAGGTGCCAGAGGTGGGACAATCAAGGTTGAAGTGGTCAATAAAATCGCCTGAGGCGGGTTTCCATCCATCCGTATCATCTATGAAAGTCTCCGTGGCATCAAATATGTTATTGTCAATCCCCTCAAGGATGGGACCGAAGCCGTCAGGGTCGAAGGTTGCCAGACCGGCATTCTGACTGGGGCATTTACTCCCATCAAGGAGGATGCCGAAATAATTGTCCATGAAGATATTATCATGAGCCGAAAGGAGGGAAACTGCATCGGAGGACGGGTCCAGCGCCCCTTTGATGCCGATGTCGCATAGTGTAAAGGTGTTGCTGCTCACTTCTGCCTGTGCGGAGGTGACATAAACGCCCGCCCCACTCTTCATTATCTTATCCCGCGCCCCGATGTTGAGAAACTCACAACTCTCCACTAAGTTGTCCATGGAGATTTCATCCGGTGCGCCGGGTCTTCCCGCTATCCACGCACCGATGTAAAGGTTTTTGAAAAGTATATTCCTAAGGGTGAGTCTATCAAACGTTTGTGTTGCCCCCGGCGGATTAAAACGGATGCCGGCGAGTGCATTCACATCGTTTGCCGGTTCAGAATCCCCATGACCGCGCTCTGGAATCGTCTCATCATCCGCAACGGCGGGATTATTGTCACCGTCAATGGTCATATTTGCAATGGTGACACTGCTCCCATAGACACGGATGAGCGTTGTTCCTGTCTGGGCGGCGGTATCCACAAAGGATGAGGGGCTCCGTATAATCGTTCCGGTGGTTGATTCGCCAGAAATTGTTTCACACTTCGGGATATTAACGGGATAGGAGAACTCGGCGTCATAAACCCCATCCGCAACATTCACGTGTCCGAATAAGGCAACGGCGGCAGTTCCATCCTGGATATTATCAAAATGGTCATATCCGAAACCGGGGGTAAGTGTGGTGTATGTCCGGCTCACCCACACGGTGTCAGGCTCAGAGACCCCCTTGAAAGGCATAAAATCAACCAGTCCCTCGGCGGGATTATCAGGCTTGTGGTCAATAGTGAGCTCTACAGTATTGTAATCAATGAAACCCCAGAAGTTGAACTTAGCCTTCATATCCACAGGGCTGAAATTATGGAGGTTCAGCGCGGCATTATTCTCAATATGATTATAGCCACCGGCGCCGAGGGACCCTCCACCGAGGTCCACAGTCCCGCCATTCACCAGGATTCCCACACCATTATTTGTGATAATATTCTGCTCAACCTTGAAGTATCCGGTGTCTATCCGGATTCCAATATCCCCATTATTGGCGACCTCATTATTCTGTAAGATTGCGCCATATATATCCCCATGTGTGCCGAGCGCCCAGATGCCATCCGCACTGACGCCGATGCTCGTGCCGCAGTCGTGAACCTTATTCCCCGTGATAAGGAGGGAGCCATCACCGGGTAAGTTGAGTCCCTCAAGCAAAACGCCCGTGTGCCCGCAAGTGGTGATAGTATTATCCGACAGGGTAACATTTTTGCAAAGCGGCGTGGCGCCGGAGCCATCGCTCATACCGAGAAAAACGCCAAAGGACTGTGTTCCAATAGTGGAGGTCAGATTGCCGATGATATTTTCCTGAATGGCGATATTTTCACAGGTGAGGGCTCCAAGACCCTCGAGGTTATCACTCCCCACCGCAATCCCGTAATTGCTGCCGCCGGTGATGATGTTATTTTTAATTTCGCAATCTGAGGAGTTGGCAATGCGAAGACCTGCTCCAGGTCCATGGATAATATTATTATCTATCACTGCCCGGCTGTGCTCCACAACAATAGCAACGCCATTTATGTCATTATTTTCAAACAGGCAATTCATCACGGTGAGATTATCACCGGAATGCGCGCCGGTGTCCTTCATCTCAACGCCGATGTAACTGTTAATGAACTGAAGCCCGTCAATGACAATTGTGTCGTCGGAGGATGGCTTGATGGCGAGGGGGATATCCTTTCCAAAGGTGAGGGGGCGCCCGGTGCCCAGACCATTGATGATGGTATTGCTGGCATCCTCCACAGACCTGAGGGTGAGGGATTTTGTTATATCCAATCCTTCATTATATGTGGCGGAGGCAATATAGAGCGTGAAGGTGGGCGTGGTAACGGAGATACCGGCATTAATCGTCGCTTTGGGGCCAATCGGCGGGACGCCCGGCGTGGGAGATGAGCCATCAAAGGCATCGTTTCCTGTTATGCCGTTGACGTATGTCTGTCCCAGCGCTGACACACAAGGCAGGATAAGGATGAGAACGCACAACAAAACTCCCCCACCTTTTTTGCTTGCTCCTGACATTTATCAAGTCCTCCCGCCTTCAAATAGGAGATATTAACAGAAATTTTCTTCTTATTGCTTAATATTTCACATGTTTTTATATATCAAATATCTAAAAAATAGCAAGTAAAAAAGGGGGACAATTTAAGGATGAAGGACAAAGGACAAATGAGGGGCTTAAATCCTATTGAAGAGGGGGCAGGCGGCGCAACGGGGGCGGGGACGGCAATACTCTTTCCCCAGCCGCACAAGAAGGGCATGATATTCATTGTAAGGCTGAACATCCCTTTTTATGGAGCGCTCAAAGAGTGCGCGGGCGCTTTCATAATCGTCCTTATCGGAAAGAAAACCATGGCGGCGTCCGACCCTCAGCGTGTAGGCGTCAACGACAAAGACAGGGCGGTTCAGGGCATATAACAGGATTGAATCGGCAGTCTCGCGCCCGACACCGTGAACAGAGAGGAGTTCGTCCCGCAGTTCGTCTGTGGGTATGGTCTCAAGGAGGGAAAAATCGGCATCACGGCGCCGGACAAAATAGTCCGCCACAGCCCACAGGCGTTTTGCCTTGATATTGTAATATCCGGAAGGACGGATGAGTTTGGACAATGTTTCAGGTTCAAGCGCCACAATTTTCCTGAGGGAAAGGGCATCCGCCCGTTTCAGATTTTCAATCGCCCGCTCCACATTTCCCCAGTTTGTATTCTGGGTGAGGACAGCGCCGATGATGATTTCCTCAACAGTCTCCCCGGGCCACCAGTGCTGAGGACCGAAATGCTTAAAAAGCCGTCTGTATATCTTTAAAAGAATCTTCATATGCAAACATGGAAAAACTGCCAATTCCCATAGTGAAAATACAACATAATTCGCATATACAATTATGCGGTATTCCAATAGGAATTCCCGAAAGAAACATCATACATTCAATCCACAGATTTCACAGATTTTCACAGATAATTAAAACTATTTTTTTTATTCGTGAAAATTCGTGCAGATTCGTGGATGGTATTTATCTGCGTTATCTGCGCAATCTGTGGATAATATCTTTACTGTAAATCTTGTTAATCCTGTCAAAAGCATTATAACTAATATTGCTCAATAGTCTATTCATGCCGCGTCAAACTCCGAAGGCGGTGTAACGGATTGCGAATCAATCTGAACAATAAAAAATTTTTAAGAATTTGAGAGCAGAAAATGGACCTTTAAGCAGGCTCGTTACCGATTCTGAACCCGGTTCCCTGATATTGGCATTATTTCTCAAGAATAAGCCAGACAAGATCGGCAACATCAACTTTTCCATCGCCATTTACATCTCCATTGATAATGTTCCCTTTGCCCAGAATCGCATTGATGAGTTCACTCTTACTCGGGGTCGGGGTCGGCGTGGGAGTAGGAGATGCTGTGGGTGTTGGCGGCGGGCCGATCTGATAGGCGTAAGCCGCCCCCGAACTACTATCTCCGCCATCAGCCATATCGGCGCCGACAATCGTGATGTTTCCTGAGATTGCCACGGAGACGCCAAAATTGTCAGCGAAAGCGCCATCACTCGCTATCAGCGTTTTATCAAGCGTCCACGTTGATCCATTCCATTTGTATCTGTAAGCGGCGCCTGAGGAAGCACTTTCCGCTCCAACTACAAGCGTATCTCCATCTATGGCAAGCGCGCTCCCAAAAAAGTCCCCGGCATGAGTTTGAGCAGCACCTATTCGTGTTGTGTTTAAAGAAGACCAATCACCTGCAACACTAGTGTCTTGATAAGCATAAACACCCACATTCCAATCCCACTTGTCTCCGACTACAACTGTTCGATCATCAACCGCGATAGCATCGCTGGAATCGCTCTCCGTGAGGCGTTCTCGCTGTGTCCACGTTGAACCGCTCCTCTGGAAGACGTACGCCCATCCGGCTGTTGCTCCGCTCACAGGATGGCCTCCAACAACAGCGGTGTCTCCGGATACCGCCACGGAATAGCCAAACCATTGATTCGCCTGGGCGTCGCTGGAGATCAGCCTTGCTTGCTTACTCCAGACCGTGCCGCTTCTCTTGAATACATAAGCCGCACCGGCTGACTGAACAGTCCCATGATCCTCGTAATTGGCGCCAACAATCACTGTGTCGCCAGAGATTGCGACGGAGCGTCCGAAATTCTCCCCACTGTCGGTTGGGCTGCCCACAAGCCGAGATTGTTGAGTCCATCCCGATCCATCGTGATAAAAAACATAGGCGCTTCCTCCGTCTGTTGCCCAAGGCGCGCCGACGACGGCCGTCGTTCCATCCATAGCCACCGCCGCGCCAAAATGCCGGCTCGGCCACCCCGGCACGTCGGGCAGCAGGCGGTAAGGAGCCGCCCATGTTGAGCCGCTACGGACAAAGACGTACACGGCCCCATCATCGCCTAACACACCTTGCTTTGAATACGCACCAACAATCGCCATGGTCCCGTTTGTGGATACCGCGCAACCAAAGTTGTCGAATGTTTTTGAATCGCTTGATATTAGCTTTGTCTCAGTTGCCGACACATGACGCGCCTGAAACACACCGAAACCAACATACAGAACAACGCGCGCGATTAGACGAATCACCCGTCTTGCTGGTATAATTTTCATTATAGGCATCTCCCTTACTTTTCAGATATTCGCCACTTTCGTGGCTTGATCAGACCAGGGGCCGACCTTTCCGGCGCGGATGCGGAACCAGTACTGCTTGCCGCGTTCGAGGCCTTGGATCTCCATCTCGCTGTTGGTGACCGTGGCACTGAATCTTGTATGCCACCACCGCCCCGCCATCCACCTTGTTATTGCAACTGAAGTCTTATACATCGCTGACAACAGCTGTAGGAAGGAATTGTCCAGTCCGCATCCAAAAGTCAATAACATTTTTAACCACAGATGAACACCGATGAACACAGATAGGATTTAACATGGATATACAGGATGAACAGGATTTAATATAATTATCCTGCCAATCCTGTCTATCCTTGTTAATGTATAGATTCTTATCACAAGATGTATGTGGATTTGTGCAGATTCGTGGATACTTTTTTTGAAAAATTGGACTTGACGGTTAATCAGGTATGTTCATAAGTTTTACTGATTTATTTTTATTGTGGCTTTACGAGCCGAGAAAAAAGCAAATTGAAAGAAGAAGCTGAAAAGGCTTCTCACCTGATACTCCGCAGATGCGGGGTCCCTGGGTTATACATGTCCTTCCACCGGCAGGGTGGAGGCATGTGTTTCTGTTAGGGAATAAACGGGAGAGAAGTCTCCCGTTATTTTTATTCATGGGAGGTGGTGCGGGATTATTCAAAAAACAAGGATCAACGAACACATTCGTGTCCCCGAGGTGCGGCTGATAGCAGATGATGGAACCCAGGTGGGCGTCGTGACGCTTGAAGAGGCGCTGCGTCTGGCGCAGGAGGCAGGACTTGACTTGGTGGAGGTAGCGCCCACCGCCAAGCCGCCCGTCTGCAAGATTTCGGATTATAACAAGCTCCAGTACGAAAAGAAACACAAGGCGAAGGAGACGCGGAAAAAGACGAAGCAGACACATCTCAAGGAGATAAAACTCCGTCCCACCATTGACCCACATGATTTTACCACAAAGGTCAAAAAGGTGCGGGAATTCCTTCAGCATGGAGACAAGGTCAAGCTGACCCTCATGTTCCGGGGGCGACAGATAGTCCATGCGAATCTTGGGGAAAAGGTCCTGAAGGACATGGTCGGGGCTGTTTCGGACGTCGGGCAATTAGAGGGAAGGTTCCAATTACTGGGGCGCATCATGGGAGCAATCCTGATTGCCAAACCAGCGCCTGTGCCTGTGCCTGCTCCTGTGCCTGCACCAACTCAGCAACAGGTCAGCACACCGGTTCCACAGGTCAGCGCACCGGTTCCACAGG
>Ga0315291_10011043_pt1 | contig 11023 bp, 14 predicted proteins | sample YL17G12_20_MG_FD_203070 | JGI IMG/M metagenome (GOLD analysis project Ga0315291, IMG submission 203070) | Sediment microbial communities from Yellowstone Lake, YNP, Wyoming, USA - YL17G12_20 | ecosystem: Environmental > Aquatic > Freshwater > Lake > Sediment | place: USA: Wyoming | collected... | reverse complement strand
TACGTAATGGGCAATATCAGCCGGTTAACTTCCTAGACCACTTCAGTGAAGCAGATGCTGCTTCTGATATTGCCCATTATGTACCCGTCCCACGGGCTTGAACCTGCCACTCCCGGCGACATTCCCGACATCAGGATTTCCTTTCCTTCCCGGTTCCAGTTCCTACTTCCGGTTTCGGTCAAGTGTAGGGTCGGGCGTACCGATAGAGCGCGCACTCAGGCCCGCCCGCCGGCGTCCTCGGCCCTGGCGCGCCGGAGAGGGGACGATTACAGACGCAGGCGCGCCCGCCGGCGGGGAACCGGCCCGGCGCTTGACGTCCCGGGGCCTGTCCCGCAGGCACGCGGCCGCCGGAGGGTGCCCGACGCCGATGCGCCGGCGCCGCCGAGGCGGGCCGCGCCGCGCGGCCAGGCGTGGACGCGACGCCGAGGAGCGGCTGTATCGGCGGCGGGACTGCCGGCGCGACCGCGGCCATGCGGCCCCGGGCGATAGGTTCACGCCAACTGCGCCGGGCCGGCGGGCCGCCACAAGGTGCGCGCAGACCTAAGCGGGGTGGCGGTCTGGCCGAGGGCGGGCGCGACCGGAGGGGCGGGCCGAGTCGGGCGGGCGTAGGGCTTGGCAGTGACCAGGAGAGCAGCAGGACCGCCCGGCCGGCCGGACCCTCCGGCCGAGGCCCGCCTAGGGCCGAGGCTTCGCGCCCGACCGGCCCGGCCGGACCGGACCGGCGCGCTTCGGACTCAAGACACCGACCTCAACCTTGCCATGGGCCTAAAATAGGTTCTGGCCACTGTCCTCATGCGCGCCGGGAGGACCGGACCGGGACGGCCAGGCGCCACCCCGCGACACAGTGCCCGGTGACGGTGACCACCCCGGGTAAAAGACCAGATGCGCGTGTGGTGTACTGGTCACGACTACCACCCCGGGCAAAAGACCAGATGCGCGGGTGGTGTACTGGTCACGACTACCACCCCGGGTAAAAGACCAGATACGCGAGTGGTGGTGTCGGGTAGCGTGAAGTTCCGGGGGTGGTTTAAGAACTCCACTACGGCCACCATGATGGATACCACTACAGCCACCATCACGACTACCACCCCGGGTAAAAGACCAGATACGCGAGTGGTGGTGTCGGGTAGCGTGAAGTTCCGGGGGTGGTTTAAGAACTCCACTACGGCCACCATGATGGATACCACTACAGCCACCATCACGACTACCACCCCGGGTAAAAGACCAGATGCGCGGGTGGTGTTTCAGGGAGCGTGAAGTTCCGGGGGTGGTCTAGGCTACCAGATGGGATTCAGACCGAACATGAGCCGGTTGACTTTGGCAAGCATCAGTTGTCAAGGGGGTCTGCTGATCCGTGGGCGATCGGTGCCTGTACGCCGGCAAGAAAGGGCGCGCAGCGGCATTCGCCGTTTTGGCGGTCTGCCTAGGCTAGGATGTCTGGAAGTAGCCGGTGAAGGCTGAGACTCCGGCTATCACGAGCTCGAGTATGATGTATGAGTCGATTACGTTCGGGATGTCGTGTCCGCCGAGGCGCTTGCCGATCGGCGTGCTCGAGTTGTACAAACGGAAGGTGACGCGCTTCAGTAGCCAATTGAGAATCCAGTTCATAGGTTACAGCTTGTTGTACTTGCCGTCGATGATGTGTACTTGTTCCGATGTGGTGCATGCTATGAATACCTTGTCGATGGCTGTTGCTACTGCCATAAGAGCTGGTAGGACTCCGACTGTGACTGTTGCTAGTACTGCGTTGGTTGTGCCGTCGAGTATTGTCACGTTGTTGCTGCCGCTGTTTGAGCTGTAGACCTTGTTTTGGGCTGCGTTGTAGACCAAGTATTCGGGTGAGGTGCCTACCGCTTTCGTGGCTGTGACCAGGTTGCTTGTGCCGTCGATGATTGAGACGTTGTTGGAGGATGTGTTGGCCACCACTATCCTACTCGAGAGGGAGTTGGCGACCGCGCAGATCGGTGTTGTGCCTACTGATGTCGTCGCGATGACTATGTTGCTCGTCCCGTCGATGATCTTGACGTTGTCTGAGACTGCGTTGCAGACGTAGATCTTGTTGGCTGATGTGAGGTAGGTAACCCAGGAGGGCGTAGTTCCAACTGCTACGGTCGCTATGACTGCGTTTGTGGCGCCGTTGATGATGGTGACGTTGTCGGAGTCGGGGTTGCAGACGTAGACCTTGTTGGCGCTTGCGTACCAGGTCAGTGCGCCGGGGCCTGTCCCGACCGCTACAGTGGTGAGTACTGCGTTAGTGGCTCCGTCGATCACTGTGACGTTGTTCGAGCCTACGTTTGTTACGTAGACCTTGTTGTTCGTTGCGTTGTGGCAGGTCTGTAGAGGTCCGGTTCCTGCTGCTACCGTGGCAGAAACTGTGTTGGTCTCCCCGTCGATCACGCTAATGTTGTTGGATGTGAAGTTGGCGACGTAGACCTTGTTGTTTGTCGGGTTGTGGCAGAGAAAGGATGGACGTGTACCGACAGTGATCGTGGTTAGGACGGTTGCAGTTTGAGCGTCTATAACCGTGACTGTCCCGTCCGTAGTGTTGGAGACGTAGATCTTGCGTGATGTGGGGTTGTAGAGAGTGAAGATGGGTGCGGTGCCCACAGTGATTGCTTGGGCTGGGGGCCAGGTGTTGGCGGTGTTCAGGGCCAGGGTCTGCAGCGTGGAGAGGCTCAGGCCGCGGGCCTGCCAGGACTTCATGATGCCGGCGGCGACTGTGGCCAGGGCCGGACCGGCGATGCCGGCGTTGGACATGCGCCATATCAGCCTGACGAAGTCCAGGTAGAGGGGAAACTGGATGGTCGGGGTGCCTGTGGCGTTGAGGAGACCCTGGGTCTGCTGCTCCTTCTCGACCAGGTCCATGGTGCCGAAGGGGTCGCGGAAGTTCAGGCGCATGCCTGGCAGTACTGCCGCGACGATTGCCGCAACTGATGCGGGGATGGTCTTCGCGTCGTACTTGGCTGCGCGTTGGGTGTCGGTTCGCATGGGGTTACCTCACTTAATCAGCTCGGCCAGGCTGAAGCCGGCAAGACCGGCCAGGGCGACGATCACCAGGCGGAGCATGATGCCGTTTATGCCTTTGCAGAGTGCTACGATCTCGATGATGGTGATACAGGCGGCGACGCCTAGAACCTTCACCAAGTCAAGTGTCTGTGGTGACATGGCTCAGATCTGCATGTTCCGGTTCTTGGTCTGGCCACGGATCTCGGGTACGCGCTGCGGGATTCTCCAGAAGTGGGGCTTGCGGGTGATGGGTATGAGCTTGCTGAGTACTGTGGCGGTGAGCTGCGTGACTCGGCTTATGCGAACCGTCGAGAGAGCTGAAACGGAAAGCTGGGTGACTCGGGTCGATCTGAGCGTGGTCAAGACCGTGGCGGTGAGCTGCGTGACTCTGGTGTTCACTGCCATAGATCATGGTGCCACGTGTTTGATCCCGAAAGTGGTTGCGTTCAGGTTGGTTTGAGTCCAGGCTGCGGCCGTGATCGGGTCGAGCTCGATGATGACCTCGGTCGGCGTCATATAGTCCTGGTTGAGGGTGACAGCGGTCAGCTCGACGGACGATCCGCCGCGGCTGACGACCGGTACGATCTTCGCGTCGTCGGCACGCTTACCCACGATGGACAGACACACGCCAATGATCACGGAGTTCGCCGGCTCGGCCAGGTCGGCGAAGTCGAAGCGGGAAGCCTCGTTGAAGACGTTGCTGTAAACGTATGTCGAGTCGAGATCCGGCGCGAGCTCCTTGATCATGTCGAAGTCGTTGGAGCCGCTAGACCTGGTCCAGTCGGTGATCGCGGTGTCGGCGTCCGGATGGAGGCCGGTGGGGATCCGCGGGGTGTCCGGCCACGAGTTGTTCACGCTGCCGGTGGTGTCGTTGACCTGAAAGCAGTCGAACCATACGTCGTCTGAGTTCGCGACCACTGTCCCGCAGAGCTGGATATAGTACCAGTTGCCGAACGTGGTTCCGCTGCAGTCTACAGTGTTGCCGCCATCGAGCTTGATCTCGAGGGTGGACGTCGACGGCTTCATGTGCATGCGGATTTGGTGCCATTCGCTGGCACCCCAGCCGGTGACGATCGTCTTCTTGAGTGTGAGGGTGGTGCCGGCGTACACTAGGATCCGGCCTAGGTCGTCGGACATGACCCGGACGGCGATGTTGCCGCCTGAGTCGGTCAGGGTGAACAGGATGCGCGACTGCAGAAGTGAGACCTGGAACATCAGCGACAGATACGATTCTGTGAAGGTCGCGCCGAAGTGCCGGCGCATCTGGCAGAAGCCGCCTCCGCCGGCAGCGGAGTGGACACGCACCGACGTCGTACCGGTGTAAGCGAGATTGGTGTCGATGCCCATCGCCGCGAAGTCGTGGTTTGAACGGACCTCCCAGCGGCTGGGCTGGTTCGCTACCTTAGTCCAGGAAGAGGACGTGTTGCGCGTGGCGTAGGTCGGGAAGCGGGTATCCTCGCCGGAGTGGAAGCCTTTGAGCGCCATCGGCTAGGGTCAGGGTTCGGTGGTTGCGGCGACTATCGCATAACTGGGCGCGATCGATGCGCAGATGTAGAGGGGGTTGTCTTTGTCGTTGTACTCGATCGCGATCGCGTCGCCGGGTGCGAGTTTGCAGATCGCATGCTCGCCGGTTGGAGTCACTAACGAACCACCGACGACGATATAGCCGGGGTTGGTGAACTCTGCCTGGATGAAGATGACTCGCGTCTGCAGAGCGAAGACGATCGGGATGGGCGTCTGGGTCGATACGATTGAGCCCAGGGTTTCGAACTGGGTGGGCACGTGCGGGGGTGGGGTCGCTACGATACCTTCAACCTTCAAGCCGCCGCTGGGCCCCAGGGCCGGGGGGATTCTGGTCTCGAGCTTGGTGTTGACTTCGAGCTGGGTAACTTCCTTGGCGGTATCCTCGATCGCATCACCGACCATGAGAAGTGTGGCTTCCTTTGCGCCGGAAGTGACCTGGTCGCGAACCTCGGTGAGTGTCGGTTCAGTCGCCGGCGCCGGCGGGACGGAGTCGGCGATCGCGGTCAGGGTCGCTTCGGTGCCCAGGGGCTGGAGCGCGTCATAGATATCGTCCAGGGTTTTGGGTACCGGAGGAGGAGGGGGCGGGCCGACGGTGACCGTGGTCGGGGGTAGGTTGTCGTTCTTCGGGTTCTGGTCGCGGGCTGTGGTGACGTTCCCGAAGAAACTATGATCGCCCTGTTCTGCCGGCAACCAGTCGTCGGCCGCGGTGGCGAGTCCAGTCTCGCCGGGGTGAAGGATGGGCGAGAGTACTGGGCTGAAGTAGACCCTGAGGCCGGCTCTATAAGCCGAGAGTGAGCCGCTGGCGACTGCATCGTAGCGGCCCAGGTTCTTGACCGATAGCGCCGGCCTGTAGGTGGTCAACGGGGCTGCTGCCGGTGGTACGCTCAGACCTACTGCGGCAACATCATAGTCCATGGAGGTGCTACGGAATGATGATGTTGAACAGTGAGAGCGCGATCGCCTTGAGTCGGGCGGCGACGCCGACCCCGAGGCGGCTGGCGTGGGCCCAGCGTCCCTGGATGGCGGTCGCGGCGATCACGGCAGAGGCGCCGGCGGTGGTCTTGTACACGTGGTACAGTTCGCCGACGTATGCCTCGTAGTACACGAACTGGGATGGATCGATTCCGTACCCGTTAAGCAAGACGCGGAGGTCCTGCTGGAAGGGTACGAAGTCGGTGGCATACGCCAGGTAGTTCGCTTGCTGTTGGGCGACGAGAGCTGCGCGCACCGGGTCGAGCTGGGAGCTTACCATGCGCGCGTTGTACTTCGCGATCCGTTGGGCTGCTGTTCGCATGGTTCTCCTTAGCTGGTCACGATGTTGAAGACGTTGATCGAGATGTCATCGAGGCGCGCGGCGACGAGGAACCCCTTGTAGTTCCACTTGTCGCGCACGCCCTGGGCTGCCGCGGTGAGCGCGGGGCCGGCGATGCCTCTACGTCCCAGTGCCCAGAGTTCGCGGCCGAAAGCGAGGTAGAAGGGGTAGTGGATCGTCGGTATGCCAGGGGCGGCAACCGCGTTGAGGAGTCCCTGTATCTGCTGTTCCTTCGAGACCAGGTCGGACATCCCGGCCGGGTCTGCGAAGTTCGTCCGCATGTCGGGCAGCACTGCCGCCACAATCAGAGCCTGGGTAGCCGCGACAGTCTTGCTGTCGTATTTCGCAGAGCGTTCTGCGTCGGACTTCATGGGGAGCTCCTTTCGTGGTGGTGCGGCCGGCCGGAGGGCTTTGGGGTAGGGTCCTGGATTGCGTGCGGTCAGACCGTCCCGCCCAGGGTCGGCCGCACGCGATGAGAGTGTAGGCCTGGCCGGCTCGTTGTCAATGACGATGCTGTACAGCATCGCAGAGCTTGCAGTCATCGCCGGCGAACGCTATGCTCTGCGCATGAGATATCCAGGTGGTAAGTCCGGGTCGGGCGTCTACCAGACGATCATCAGTCAGATGCCGCCGCACCAGGTCTATATCGAGCCGTTTCTAGGTGCTGGCGCTGTGATGAGACACAAGCTGCCGGCGCGAATCAACGTCGGGCTCGACCTCGACGTCGATGTGATATCGAGGGCTGCCGGCATCGCTGCAGGCGGCGATGTGGTCCAACCGGGCTGCAGGCTCGCGCTGCGGTGCGATGGTGGACCGCAGTACTGCTTCGAGCGGGCCGATGCGGTTCAGTGGCTCGGTATACTGCGATGGTGGACCGCAATCTTGCCTGGGTGCCTTGTGTACTGTGATCCGCCGTACCTGATGGCGACCAGGTCGTCGAAACGGCGTATCTACCGCTGCGAGCTCGATGAGCCTGGCCACATCGCACTGCTCGACGTGCTGGTCCAGCTTCCGTGTATGGTCATGGTTTCAGGATACGAGTCTGAGCTGTACCGCGATCGCTTGTCGACGTGGCGGGTGGTGAGGTACCGCGTTATGACTCGCGGTGGTCGACCGCGCGAGGAGCTTCTCTGGTGTAACTTCCCTGGGCCGGCCGAGCTGCACGACTATCGATACCTGGGACGGGACTTCCGGGAGCGGGAACGGATCCGGCGGCGACGCACGCGGTGGGTTGCGATGCTGGCAGCCATGCCGATGCTCGAGCGCGCGGCCGTTGTCGAGAGCGTGCGCGCAGCGGCTTCCCGAAATCAGGACGCGGATGTCTCGCCGGACGGGCGCTGAGATTCGTCCTAGGAATCTCCCGAAGGGCATTCAGCAGCGCCCGTCCGGCGAGTCTAATTCACGATAGGTAGGGTAGGAGATAGGGGAAAGTCCAAAGTCCGCAAACCGCCGAAAGGCGAGGAGGACCGAATGATACAGAATCAGAGTCCGAGCGCTGCGAATACCCGGCGCTATGTCGTAATCCATGAGGCTGATGGAGTCGGAGCGTACGACTTCCGTTGGAGCACGAGTCTGAGCGTGCGCACCGATGGTCTGCGGTTCCGCTACTTCCACTCCGGGTTTCGCTGGGAAGGTAACTCGGGTGGGGTGCGCCATGATGAGCGGTACTTCACGCCGGCCGAGGCGCGCGCGATATGGGCCTTGGATTTCGCGGCTCAGCACGAGGAGAGCTTCGAGGAGGCAGTTGCCGCGGCGCTGAAGAGATAAGCACTACCGTGGATAGTGAGCCCGGGCAGGTCGCCCGGGCTTTGCTTGCGCGCCCCATACTCTCAAAGCTCCTCTTCCGAAAACGGAGAATCGCCAGGATGCCCTAGGACGGGCGATCTCGGGTACCCGTGAGGGATTCTGCCTGCCCAGGGCGTGCGATGCGGGACGCGGGTATGCTCATCGACGGCAATGGCGTATCTGGCCAGCATGGCGAGGGTTGCCGGCATGCGTCCTGCGCCGGACTGCTCGAAACTCCTGTCCGATGGTCTGTAGAGCGTGAGGAAACCTCTAAGGAAGGTGGATTCTCGGGATCGTGGGAAGCGCGCGACGCTGAGACGCGCGCATCCACATTGGGTTGTTGGTCCCGCCGTTTTTGTGGACAAGTGTGCAAGTGGTGGATAACCCGAGGTCTAGAGTCCCTGACCCCTGTGTATAACCTTGTGGACAACTGTGCGTCTTGCTGGCGTGTCCTGTGATACGTCTAACTGGGTCAAAGCGTGTGGGGGGAGGCGTTCAGGGGTGGGTTCTCCGTACGCATGACTGGTGCGGTCTGTGGGCGATTAAGTGACATGCTCGTGTCACAGTTTACATAATCTCCATTATCGGTGTCAGTGGCCTCCACAAGTCATACGTTGACATGACCACAGTCCGAACCGATAATGGTATCGACTGTGAGAGCCACTTAACCAGAGAGGATGTATCATGACTGTGGCCGGTGACACGCAAGAACGACCGAAACTGCGGGCGCCTGAGTATCGTCGGCGTTCGCACCTGACGATGACCGTGCATCCGGATACGATCAACCGCCTGGCGGGGCTGACTGACCGGTATCGGTTGCCGGTCGGGCAGATCGTCGACAAGCTGGTCGCGTCCCTTGCCAGATGCTTCGGGCCTGACGGGAAGCCTCGGCTGTTGACATGCGTCCATGGCGAGGCGTGTCGGATGGCTCGGACCGATGTGCCCGAGGTGCTCTAATGGATGGGCGATGGTATCCTTTGGGGCCGGCGGTAGCAGGGGTGCTTCGGGAAGCTGGGCGTCGTCTGCGGCTTTCCGGAAAGGTGCCTGACGTCGCGCGCGATAAGGGCGGGAGGCTCAGTCGTGCCGATAGGCGCGCGATCAAAGAACGGCAGGGAACGTTGTTTCTCGATGGCGGGCCGTCGCAGATTGAATCGGTAAAGAAGGGGGGGTAGGTGGAGTGTCGCTACAGGGTGTTGCTTCGTTGCCCGGGTTGCCAACGGGTATTCTGCGTCCCTGAGCTGGCTGGGTCCTCGGTGGTCTTTCACCGAGACTGCGGCGTACCGCTCAGACGGATCGCCTGCAGCGATGCTGCCGAGCACGTCGATCGGGCGAACGTGTTCTACTTCAATGAACGTCAGCAACTGGAGGTCAGCACACGTGCTGAAGGGGAATGAAGGGACAAGTCTGGTCTGTGGAGGCTGTGGTGTTACCGTCTGGCCGCGTGTTGGTGGGTACTGGTTTCTGCTTCTTGCTCCTCGAGGACGAGTGCGGTTTCCTGGGGCGAGTGCGGCGGAGGTGGTGCTCTGCTCCGGCTGTGGCCGGCGAGCTCGAGAGGCGTTGGAGTCAGTCGGAATCGGAGGGCCGGCCTATCGGCCGGCCGGGTCAGAGGCCAGGAAGTGCATGACGGGGCCGTGATCTAGTACTTACGTAAGTAGTAAAGTTGGTGCGCCACGCGGGCCGGGTCTTTCCGGCCCGCTACCTACCGCGGCTTGGAGCGGCCGACTGCTTCGCGCGGCTGACGCGCGAACTCAGCACTGGTCGGGCGCTGCTCGGGGCTCGGCGCGCGCGCTTGGGCGGCTCGGTTGGTTTCGTAGTCGGAGCCTGCGAGGACGGAGAAAACAACCCCGCGCGCGCCGAGCACCGACAGCGCTTCGGATGTCCTGTGTGGCCGAAATGTCGAGTGGTTCCTACCACGGATTTCGGCAACACCTGCCCGAATTCAGGATTGCCCGACTGCCAGTCGGGTCGCCCTGCAGGTTTACGTAATGGGCAATATCAGCCGGTTAACTTCCTAGACCACTTCAGTGAAGCAGATGCTGCTTCTGATATTGCCCATTATGTACCCGTCCCACGGGCTTGAACCTGCCACTCCCGGCGACATTCCCGGAATCAGGACTTCGGGGAAGAGCTGAGGAATGTGCGAGGGTTCCGACCGGGCCGCGAGCGGCTCGGTGTTGTGCTGGTGCGGCCGCTGGTGTGGAGGCGGAGTCGGTCCTCCGATTCCGCTGGAACAATGACGGCCGCCATGACACAAGCCCGAGACGGTCGCGGCCCGGTCGGAATCATCAGACTTCAAGACAGCTCAACCGATTGGCTGGCAAAGGAAGCGCATTGAAAGCCCGGTTCCAGTTCCTACTTCCGGTTTCGGTCAAGTGTAGGGTCGGGCGTACCGATAGAGCGCGCACTCAGGCCCGCCCGCCGGCGTCCTCGGCCCTGGCGCGCCGGAGAGGGGACGATTACAGACGCAGGCGCGCCCGCCGGCGGGGAACCGGCCCGGCGCTTGACGTCCCGGGCGCTGTCCCGCGAGCGGCGTAGGAGCCGGAGGGTGCCCGCGGCCGAAGCGCCGGCGCCGTCCTCGGCGGGCGAGTCCGCGAGCCAGGCGCGGCCACGACGCCTAGGAGTGGCTGTTTCGGCCGCGGGACTGCCGGCACGGAGCCGCAGCGCGCGCCCGGGTGATGGGTCACGCCAACCGCGCCGGGCCGGCGGGCCGCCACAAGGTGCGCGCTAACCTAAGGGGCGAGGCGGTGCGGCCGAGGGCGGGCGCTCGGAGGGGCCGGACGGGCTGGGCGGGCATTAGGCTGGGGATTGGTATGAGCAGCAGGACCGCCCGGCCGGCCGGGCCCTCCGGCGCCGCGCCGCCTAGGCGCGGCGCTTGGCGCCCGCCCGGCCCGGGCCGGACCGGACCGGCGCGCTTCGGATTCAAGACGCTCACCTCCTCACAGTCTCACGGACCGAAAGAGGTTCTCGCCAGTGCCCTCATTGCGCGCCGGGAGGACCGGACCCGGGACGGCCGCGCGCCTCGCCCCGACACAGTGCCCGGTGACGGTAACCACCCCGGGCTAAATACCCACATACCTGGTGGTGCCTGGTCACGACTACCACCCCGGGCTAAGGACCCACATACCGAGTGGCGTTATGGGTCACCACACACCGAGTGGCGTACTGGTCACACACACCAAACACAGTGCCGGTCACGGTAACCACCCCGGGCTAAGGACCCACATACCTGGTGGTGTACTGGTCACGACTACCGCCCCGGGCAAAAGACCAGATGCGCGGGTGGTGTTTCAGGGAGCGTGAAGTTCCGGGGGTGGTTTAAGAACTCCACTACGGCCACCATGATGGATACCACTACAGCCACCATCACGACTACCACCCCGGGTAAAAGACCAGATA
>Ga0315291_10011041_pt1 | contig 11025 bp, 9 predicted proteins | sample YL17G12_20_MG_FD_203070 | JGI IMG/M metagenome (GOLD analysis project Ga0315291, IMG submission 203070) | Sediment microbial communities from Yellowstone Lake, YNP, Wyoming, USA - YL17G12_20 | ecosystem: Environmental > Aquatic > Freshwater > Lake > Sediment | place: USA: Wyoming | collected... | reverse complement strand
TCGTACGAAACGATTCGGGCGAGCCGCGCGGGCGGCACCTCCGCCCAGGCCAGGTACACCAGGTTGGGCGGGCTGCAGCGGTCCAGGCGCTCCTCGGCCCGAACCACGGTGCCCACGGCCAGGCCATGTGTCCCCTGACCCGCCTCGGCGGCGTTGTGCACAACGAAATCCTGAAGCCCGCCGGGAACCGGTTCCCACGTCATGTGGCCGTCCTCATCGGTGCCGGCGGGGCGGACCTCGTCGGCGTAGTACCGCTCATCCGGCGGGTCGCCCGGCGAACCGCTGACGATGCGGCACCAGAGAAAGCGGTACGGCGGGCCGGCCGGACTGACCTCGCTTCGTTGCTCGGCGGATCTCGGGAAGTTCGCCTGCCGCTCTTCCTGCTGGTCGAGTGCCGCCCCCGCGTTGAAGATCTTCAGCCGGTCGCCAGGCATCGTCGTGTCCTCTTATTCGAGTTCCAGTTGCGTGCGCGGCAGGGGGGCGAAATCCCAGCGGATGTGCGTGAGCACGGGCGACGACTCGTAGCCGACGGCCTGCCGCGCGAAGTCCAGCCGCCGTCCGCGAACGCCCAGGATCCGCTCGCCGATGCAGTGACCCATCGCCAGGTAAGGCATCTCGATTCGGGCCGGGGCCGGGCTTTGCCGGTCGGCCTCGTAGGCCGCGTCGACGAGTTCCTGGAGACGCTGGGTGTCGTCGGCCGCATCGGCGCTCGTCTGGCCGTGGAACCGGCTCGTCGACGCCACGCGGCGGTAGCGGTAGCCGGCCGGCACGGCCAGGTGGTGCGTACGGCCCGGGAGGTCCGGCGCTCCCGGCGCGACCCGCTCGGCCACCAGGCAAGCATCGCTTTCGATGGCAGCGGTCACGCGGCACCGCGCGGTGCCGCGCATCACCGCGGCCAGGTAGCGCGGCGGCAGCGGATCATCGGTCAGGTAAATGCCGCACTCGCCCCGGAGAACCCGCGCGGCCATGGCCGACCGCTCCCAGGACGTGCCGCCGTCAAGCGACACCTCGAAGTACACTCCGAAACTCCGGCCGAGGCCGTCGCGCGACAGGCACTCCAGGAACCGCCGGTGCCGCCGCACGTAGGGCGCACCCTCGAAGAGCCCTCCCAGGTCCGGCGCCGCCCCGCGGTTGTAAGGGCCCTGGCTGTACTCGCCCGCTTCATTCAAGGCCCACTTGCGGAACACGTCGCGGACCCGGTCGAAGTTCGGGTTCAGGCTGGGGCTGAAGTCATCCGGGTCGTACGTGGCGAGGGAATCGTCCCAGGCGGCGACGAGGTCGAACGTGGATTCATAGACCTTCCGGTCGCCCCGGGCCGCGTACCGGCGCGGCGTATCCTCAAAGTGCATGGCGACCTGCAGGTCCGAGAAACTCGTCGCGGCGGGGCGGAACCGATCGCCCACGGCCTGGTGCGCCAGCCACGCCGCCGGCGCGCGGCCGGGGGCGAGGATCTCGAGCGTGCGGCTGACGCCCGATTCCTGCGGCTCCGCCGACACGGTCAGCACGCACCCGGCCAGTTCCAGCAGCGCCTCCAGCGCTTCGCCCAGCGTCCGGCCTTCCAGCCGCACGTCGCGGATGACCAGCGGTCCCACCGCCGAGCGGATCTCGCCGCACGAGGGTACGCCCGCGACGTCGGAGCCGCCGTACTCGGCCAGCAGGTACGCCACGGCCTCGTCCAGCGTCCACGCAACGGCGCCGGCCGGCGGCACTGCGGCGAAGATAGTGTGCGGGTCGCCGCTGCCCGGGTCGTAGAGATCGGGGGATGCGTTGGGTTGCCCGTCGGGGTTGAACACCAGCGTGAGGCCGCTCACGAGATGGACGTTGCCGGCGGCTGTTCGGATGCGCTGGCCCCCGATGCGCCGGCGAAGCACCTCGGTGGCCAGGTCTTCAGCCTGGAAGTGCAGGGCTTCACTTTCGGCGCCAAGGTTCATCTCGATGCGCCCGATGCGGCCCTCGAAGAGCACGAGGTCCCGGCGCGACGCCCCGGGCAGGACGCCGCCGCGAAGCAGTCTTGCCATCACGGTTTGCCCCGGCTGGACGAGTGCGGCAAAGTCCTCCAGCCGCACGTCTTCCCGGCTCCCGGGATTCCATCCCAAGCCCGCCGAAAACCGTGCGACCGGCGCGGCGCTGCGGTGCATCTCGATGCTATCCAGGCGGACGCGCGGCTGGGGGACGCCGCCGATGAGGATCTCCGTCTGCGGTGCCGCCGTCACGGGGATGACCGCCCCCTCGGCGAACCAGGTTGCGGTGTTGGATGGCGCGCTCACAGGATCACCTCGGCTTCAAGGCTGTCGACCTGGCCGGGCGGGGCCGCGTCGGGCGTGACGAAGGCAACGGCGGGCTGCTCGTCCCACGTGTCGCCCGCCGCGATCGCGCGCACGGCCAGTTGGTGTTGAACCCCTGTGGCCAGCGGGCCGCTCGTCCACGCGTAACCCGGCTGGGACTCGCGGTAGGGCACTTCGCCGAGCGGCGTCGAGTAGTTGATCTGGCCGGTCCCGCCGTCGCCGAAGATGCGGAAGACCTGCGGCACAACGCCGCTGGAGCCGGCGCGGTAACTCCACGAGAGCCGCACGCAGGCGGCGGGGAGCGGGCGGGCGGAGACCGCGAGGGCTCCCGCCGGCCGGGCCGTGACGCGAGAGCCTTGCTCGTTCAGTTCGAGGCGCGCTTCGCTCTGCGTGGTCGGGCAGGCGATTTCGCGGTCATCCACGGGCCGGACGCCGAACCAGTGCACGGCCCCGGGGTCCAGCGGCGCGGTCACCAGTTGCACGACGCCGGGCCCCACGCGCGCCCAGGGCGCGGCGTAGTCCAGCGACTCGGGGGCGTCGCCGACCGCGTGAAAGATGTCGTAGCCCATCTCGCCGGCCTGGGCCTCGACGCTCTGAACGGTCGGCGATACCAGTCTGTTGGGCGACGAGGCGAGCGTCGCGCGCCACTGGAAATAGCGTCCGCGCGGGAGGGACGACGGGGCGCCATCGTACGGCTGCCACGGCGCCTGGGGCTCGCCGGCGCCATCGGTTGCGTCGGCCGCGCGGACTTCCCACGTCAGGGCGGTGCCCGGGGGCAGCAGGTGACCGGACGGGAGGCCGACCCAGACGGCTCCCGGCCGGCCGCTGTCGAACGTCAGCCCCGTGTACGTGCCGGCCGCGACCAGACGAGGGACCGCGAAAGTCGTGGCGTAGCGCGCGCTGCTCGAAAGCCGCACCTCGTCCAAGACGGCGTCCACCCCAGAAGATCCCCCCCACGGGCCGAGGTACAAACGATAGTCCCCGGCCGGGAGTGCCGGGGGAGTTCCGCTGCTTGCGGCGCGCTGGATGCCATTGACGTACATCCGCAGGAGACTGGAGGCGTCCAGGACCACCGCCACGTGCCAAGGTTCCGCCGCGGCCAGCAATGCATCGACCGCCGTTCCCATCCACGAGGCTAACCAGTAGCCAGTGAAAGACACCAGGTAGACTTTGATGGAAGAGGACGAAGGGCTGGTGCTGCGCCTAGCCTGTATGTACAGCATAGACTCTGTAATGTCATCTTCGAATGTGGCGAACCTCGCGGTAGAATCGACCGGCACGGCCCAATCGCGCACCCACATCTCCATCGTCATCTCGGACCGTGCCGGCTGGCCGGGGAAGGGCGCCTGCATGTAGTCGCCGTCACCGCGGACGAACCGGTAGCCGTCCTCCTGGGGCGAGGCGCCGTTGTTGGTCAGGGTGTGGCCGCCGCCGGAGGCATCCGCCAGGCCCGTTCCTTCGCCCTGGCAGCCGCCGTCGTGCAGGTGCCAGAGGCCGAGAGTATTGGCGTCCGGTGAGAACTCATTGAAGTCCGTCTTGAGCCCCGCCTCGGGGACAACCCGCACGCCGGCCCGGGTGCCCTGCACGAAATTCGTCAAGTCCATCCGGTACGTGAGCATGGCAGGCTCCGGGGCATCACACGGCGGCCAGGTTCACCTTGTAAGTCGTCGAGCCGGCGCGGATGCGCAGTTGCGCCAGGTCCGAGCGGACCCACTCTTCGCCATCAGCCGGCGACGCCGGGTCGGCGGTCCGCACGGGGACCCGCCAGGCGGCAGCGTCGATCGCCTCGAAGTTGGCGTTCAGCACAGCGTCCCAGTTGTTCACATGCTCGCCGTGGGCCGGCTTCTCCAGGTTCAGGTTCGGCGTGAAGGTCGAGGGCATTACGGGGCTCCCTTGCTTGGGTTCTGTGCGGCGGGCGAGGCCGCCGCTCCAATGGTCACACATCCGGGCTCGGCTGCCACGCGAGCGTTGCCTGCCGCGTGACCGGGTTGTAGGACGCTACGGCGAAGTCGCCGGCCGGCCGCGGCACGGGCGCCAGGTGCACGGCCGTCTCCGCCGCTTGGGTCAGCCGGTTGCCGGCGGCGTCCGTCGCCAGAACGGCGAACCGCCAGTCGCCCGGGTCCAGGCCGCCCGCGGTCCATTCGTAGCAGGCGGCGCTGCGGCCGTATCCGCCGACGCCGTACCCGCCGCAGCCGAACCCCCACGGCGCCTGGCCTCCGCGAATCGCGGATATCGGTATCTCGTTGAGCGGCGTCGAGTAGTCCACGGTTCCCGTGCGGCCGTCGGCGAAGACGTCGAACGATTCCAGGTTCTCATCGAGGTACAACCCCGCCTGCCAGGAGAGCCGCACGGACAGGCCGCACGCCGGGACGAAGCCCTCCAGTTCGCTGGAGAAGTCAGTCCAGCGATCCGCGGCGTCGACCGCGACGATCTCCACATAGACGGCCGCCGTCGCGCCGTCGGGCCCGGCCGGACCGGCAACCACCAACCGCCGGTCCTCCGGCCGCGCCGTCACGCCGGCAGGCCGGCCGTTGACGTACGCCTGGTGCCAGCGCCCGGCCTGCGTCGAGTTCCAGGTGACCTCGTACGCTCCAGGGGCCACGGCCGGCACGCCGCCCTCGAGGTCGAGCGCCAGGGGCCGGATACGGACGTGCGTGATTCCATCGGTCCAGTAGGCCATTGTCATCTCGCCAGTTGGCGGTACGTGATTCGGTAGGACTGGTGCCAGGACGTGCCGACCCGTCGCGGCCCCAGGCGCTCGTAGCGCTCGAGGCGGGAGTTCGGGTAGTCCACGCCTTCGGGCGTGGTCAGGGTGTACGCACGGCCGTCGATGAACGCCTCGATGGCGGCCTCAGCCGTCGCGATCGCCGTGGCGGAGGCGGCCGAGAGAACCCCCGTCTGGAGGATCTCGCGGGGTCCATCGCCCAGGTCAAGCACCAGGCCGCCTGAAAGGCCGTTGAAGTTCTGGTCTTTGACCCGCCGCGCGGGGCTGCCCACGGCCACCACGTGCGGGCCGGACGAGAAGAGCGCCTCGCCATCAACCGTTGCCGCGCCCGCCATCTGATCCGCCCAGTAACCGGACGCGCCGGAGAAGGTGAGGGCCGTCGGCCGGCCCGCTTCAACCCTGGCCAGGTGAAGCGGCCCTGTGCGCGTTGCGCCGACGGCCGGAACAAGATCCTCGGTTTTCGCGGAGGCGGGTCCATCAACCGCCAGGCCGCTCAGCGTGGGGCTTGCGGCAACCGCATCCTTGCAGGCCTCGGCCAGCGAGACCAGCGCATCGAAGGCCCGCGTGCCCGGAATGGCGCGGTCCAGGACGGCCGCCCGCCACCCGACGAGGTGGTATCGGCCAGCCGGTACGTCCGGCCAGGTGAGGTCCTCTGCGCCGGCCGGTTCCAGGGTGGCGGCCGGCAGGCGGCTCAGGGGAATCTCCACCGCCTCGTTCGGGCGGAGCAGGCGGACCGTACGCACTCCGGCGGTGGCGGCGAGCAACTTGCGGAGGGCTTCCAGGATTTCCAAGTCGTCGAGGGTCATTCGCGTGTTCCTCGTTGCGGGCTTGCGTTTCGGCGCGCCGCCGGGCCTAGTCGCGGCGCAGGCGATGGCTGGAGAGCGTGCGCAGGTCGTCGGGCCGGCCGTCGCCATCGCGGTCGAGGACCAGTCGGGCCTTGGCGGCTTCGTCCTCGTAAAGCCGGGCGTAGTGTTCGGCCTTGCGGGTCAGGCCCTGGGACTCGGGGCCGCCGCTCGCCTGTCCGCGGTAGAGCATCGAGAGGACCAGGGCGACGCTCGCCCGCCGGAGGGCCCGCCGCTGGAGGATCCACCGCTCCAGGTCGGTGGCGGCGTCGGCGGCGTCGGTCTCGAGGCCGAACCGCGACAGGAGCGCAAAGCGCGCCTCCTCGTGCTGCGGGTCGAACGTGTGGATATCGAAGTCCAGGCCGGTGGCCGACGGCAAGGGCACCCACGCATCGCCGCAGCCGCCCACGAGGCCCGCCATGAGTTCGGTCTCGTCCTCGACGCTCAGAACCTCGTAGTAACCGTCCACGCCCTGTTCGAGGCTCTTGAGGTGGATGATGTGGCCGGGCCGGACGAGGCTGGTGACGAAGCAGCCGTCTTCGACCACAACCGAAAACGTCTGGCTCGAGGCGCCGCTGCCGCGCGTCAGGCACTGGTGGTCCAGCACAATTTCCCGCAGCAGGGCAGGCTCCCACTTCACCAGGTCGGCGTCGGTTGAGAAGTTCGCCACTTGCGTATCTCCTTACCTTGCGCGAGCGCCCGCGGGCTGACACCCGCGGCTGAATCCCTCGCCATGCGGCTCCCGTTTCCCCCGTGCAGCCACGGGGGAGGCGGGAGGGCCGGCCCCGAGGGGCAGGGGCCGGCCCGGGACGGGGGGAAGGATTACGAGGTCGACAGGCCGCGGATGATGCCGTGGGCGGCCTCGTTCCTCAGTTCCAGCGTGTACTCGCCGAGCACCTGGCCCTTCTCGAAGTCGCCCGTGGCCGCCAGCGGTCGGTAGTGGAAACTGCGACCGGCCAGCGGGAGGACCTGGATGCGGCTGGAGTCCAGCAGGACGACCGTGTCGCGCGGGACCCACCGCGAGAGAACCACGCGCTGCACGCCGAAGTCGCTCTCGTAGATGGCCACCTGGCTGGTGAAGCGCGGGTCTGTGGGCGAGTAGGCGCGGGCGCCTGCGCCGAACTGGCTGATCACGCGCTTCTGGTAGCCGTTGACCGCGATGAGGTCCACTTGGCCGCTCGACTGCTCCCAGATGAGGCGCAGGGCGGTGTTGAGTTTCGTCTCATCCAGGTCGCCGCCGCTCGGGAACCCGTTGGCGCCCGGCACGAAGCGGTTGGTCGTCAACTGGGGGATGATCCCGTTGACGGTGCGGCGGACGGAATCGGCCCCCTGGGGGCTGGAGGCCGGCGCGATGCCGTTGAGGACCGTGTTCTCGAGGTCCCTCAGGAGTTCCCTGAGGGCCTTGGTTTTCTGGAAGTCCAGTTCATCCGCCACGCTCAGGTGCCGCACCGCCAGTTCGCTGCCGGCGACCATGACGGTTTTGGAGAAGATCTGCGTCCAGTTGCTGCGGCGCGAGCGCACGGTGAACCGCGCGGCGTCGGCGTCCTGGCCTTCGAGGGCGGCGTTGCCGAGGATCAGCAGCGTGTCGCCCGCGGCGATGGCCTCGGCGTCGGTCCCGCCGTACTCGCGGACCACCGTGATCGTGCTCGAACCGACCGCCGTCACGAGCAGGAGTTCCTCGGAGTCCTCGCAGCGGACCTGGTCGCCCACGCGGAACCGGGCGGGGTTGGCCACGTCGATTTCCGTGTCGGTCTCAGGGTTCTGCGGCGTGGTCTGTACGAGGTCGGTGTTGGGCAGCAGCGTGTCCTCGAGCCACTCGTGGTGCGTCGAGCGCGCCTCGACCTGCGGGTCGCCCAGCGCGTCCAGCAGCGGCGTCTCGAACGGACTGACGATGCCTACAAGGTCCGACACGTCCTCGGCGATTTCCGGGAGGGTCGCGCCGGCCGAGTAGGTTGCTTTTCCGGTGAAAGGCATGGGTTGTGCTCCTTGGGTTGGTTGTGCAAGTGTTCTTGACGCCCCGCCGCTCTTGCGGCGGGTCCGAACGGCAACTTGCCTACGCCCCTGGGGCGCGGCGGGCCCGCATGTAGGCCATCAGGTCGGTTGCGCTGCCGGACTGCCTGGCCTGCTCGGCCAGCCGGTCGGCGATCCGCCGCACGGGCGGCTGGCTCGACGGCTTGGCAGCGGCCGTCCGCGGGGGAAGACCGCGCGGCCCGGGGCTTGTGCCCGGCGCATCGGGCACGGTGCGAAGGTGCGGCTTCTCTTCCAGGAGGGTCCGGGCGAAACCCGCCAGGTCCTCCGGCGGCTGGCCGCACGAGAGCCGCTCGCGCGCCAGCGCCAGGGCCGTCTCGGTATCCGTGCACCCGGCGCGGAAGAGTTCGCGCTCCAGCCGCCGGTCGCGTTCGACTGCCTCGAGGCGGCCGCGAAGCGTCTCGGCCTCGTTGCGGGTTTGCGCCAGTTCATTCTCCAGCGAGGAGGCGCGGCCGTCCTGCGCCTCGCGCAGGGCCTGGATTTCGGTTTCCAGCGCCTCGGCGCGGCGCTCCGCCTCTTGCGCACGGCGGCGGTACTTGATGCTCTCTTGGACGAGCGACTGCGCGCTGGGGCGGTCGCCCGCCGGGGCCGGCGATCCGTCGCGCCCGGCCGCCGGGCCTTGGTCCGTCGGGATCCGTACGTCCGTGGACATCGTGTCCTCCTTCAGTCGTTTCGTCGTGCTTGAGAACCACCCGCCGCTCCCGCAGCGGGCTCGGAAGCGATGTTGGCTACTTTGGGGCGCTCGGTTCGTATCCGAGTTCGCGCAGGACCGCCTCGGCGGGCACGCCGAGTTCGCGCTTGGCCTTGGCCTCGGCCAGTTTTTCCATCAGGTTCTCCGGCAGCGGGCTGGGCCAGTGGAGGCGCGTCTGGCGGTCTTCGGCATCGGTCGGCAGGACGCCCAGCCGGTCCAGCGCCTCGAGGACCATCCGGTTCGCCTCGACGATGCCGGCGCCGTAGGTGACGCGCTTGCGCTCCAGCCGCGCAAGGGTTCCCATGAGGACCACCTTCAGGGCGGTGGCGCTCGTGAGGTTTCCCAGGCGGTCCTTGAGGAGGCCCGCGGCCAGGGGCGTGACGCCGCTGGTCTTGTCCATGGCCTCGCGCAGTTCCGCGATGTGGGCGGTCTCGCTGGGGCTTTCGGCGTCGCCGCCGAACGCCTCGATCGATGCGTCGGGGTTGTCGGTGGCCCACATGCGGCCGGGGGCGATGGGCCGGTCCTCGAACCCCTCGATGCCCTTGCCGAGGTACATCTTGAAACTCTGGAAGGTCACGCGGCTGGCGCGGTCCGACAGCCGCGCGTTCAGTTCGTCCTGGATGGGGATGAGCGGCTCGACTTCGCTCGCGCCCTCGTACTGCATGGGGTTCGGGAGGTTCTGGATGTGGACGACCGGGACGCGGCCGAGGAGGTTCTCGCCCTCGGCCACGAGCGCCCCGTCCTCGTACCGCTGCCACCACGTGGGGCCGATGATCTCGAGGACGTCGATTTCCTCCAGGCGGCGCGCGCCGCGGCCCAGCAGGCGGCCCAGGAAGCCGCCGCCGGTCACGCGATTCGTCTCCTCCCGGTACATCTGGACCCAGTAGCGCAGGCGCCGGTAGTCGTCGGGGTCGAGGATGGGCAGGATGCGCGGCGCCTCGATGGCATCGAGCGCAAGCGTCTGTCCGGCGCGGAGGGCAGCCGGCAGGGTGTCGCCCTCCCGGCCGCCCTCGCGGTTGCCGGCCTTGGCCGCGTCGCCGCCATTCGGGCGCACGCGTATTACCAGGTCCACGAAGCCGTACACGGCACCCAAGAGCGCCACCTCCTGGAGGAGCGCCACTCCGCCGCTTGCCTCCCACACGGCCCGCAGCGCGGCTTCGATCTGCCGCGCATCCTCCGGGCGGCGGGCCAGGCTCTCGATGCCCATGGGCTTGCCCGCCAGGAAGTGAACGCCGGTGTCGATGCGCCAGCCGATGTCGTTCTCGATGACGACTTCCTTGCGGCGGATGGCCGGTGCGGGTTCGCCCGCGCCGCCGTAGCCCAGGTGCGAGCAACCGGTGATCCGGGCGGGAAGGCCGAACTCCTGCGCCTGATAGTACGGCCGGGCCGAGGCCGCCCAGTCGGCGTCGCGCTCGGCCTCCGGCACGCCCGCGCCTAGCGGCGTCAGGTCGTTCTTGTAGTAGGACCACAGGCGCGCCAGATGCAGGGCCCGCTCCGGCGCGCTGTCCTGGACAAGGTACTCGACGAGCGGTTCGGACAACTCGGGGTCTCGGAAGTTTGTGAAGTCCAGTTTCAAGGGCGTCTCCTCTTCACGTGGCGGCGTGCGGCGCCTAAGCCGGCGACCCCTTCATAGGCGGCGCGACGCGAGGCCGTTTCAGACGCATCCCTCAATCCGCGATTCGCAACCCGCCTGCCGGACGGGCAGGTCCGTAATCCGCACTTGAGCGGTCCCTCCACAAAAGGATGCGCGGCATCGTCTTGCGCCGCCTTCGGAGGCCTTTCGGCAGGGGCCGCAAGCGCAAGGCATGCAGCGGGAAGGACTTGCGATTTCGGTTTTCCACCGGATTTTTTCGGGCCTATGCGCGCCTGCGCCAAACCCTGCTGGCGCTATCAAAAACGCGGTTTTTTCGAAGGCGTCGCACGCGGTAGATGTTAGAATCGCCGAAATTGCGGTGAGACGATGTGCGCGGCCGGCAGCACGCAACATCGACGGAGAAAAGGGCACGGCATGCGAACGTTGCGGATCGACCTGGGCGGCCGGTGGGAATTCCGTCGGACCGACAGCCCGGATACCCGGGAGTGGCGCCCGGCTTGCGTTCCGGGCTGCGCCCAGGCCGACCTGATGGCCGAGGGGAGCATCCCCGACCCCTTCGTCGGCACCAACGAGGACAAGGTGCAGTGGGTGAGCGGGGCCCGGTGGGAGTACCGCCGCAGGTTCGACGCCCCGCTGCTTCCGGCGGGCGCCCGGGCCTACCTCGTATTCGAGGGTCTCGACACGTTCGCCACGGTCCTCGTAAACGGCGAGGCCGTCGGGACCTCGGACAACATGTTCATCCCTTTCCGCTTCGACGTGACCGACCATCTGGCGGCCGGGTCGAACGACCTGGCCGTCCGGTTCGACTCGACGGAGGCCCGCGCCGCCGCTGCCGCGCAGGCGTACGGTGTGGAACTCAA
>Ga0315291_10011040_pt1 | contig 11025 bp, 11 predicted proteins | sample YL17G12_20_MG_FD_203070 | JGI IMG/M metagenome (GOLD analysis project Ga0315291, IMG submission 203070) | Sediment microbial communities from Yellowstone Lake, YNP, Wyoming, USA - YL17G12_20 | ecosystem: Environmental > Aquatic > Freshwater > Lake > Sediment | place: USA: Wyoming | collected... | reverse complement strand
GCCGAACCCGTGGGCAGGGATCTCGGCGCGCTATCCCGCGGGGACCCGCGTGAAGGGCCGCGTCGTCAGCGTCACGGACTTCGGAGCCTTCGTCGAGCTGGAGAAGGATGTCGAGGGACTGGTGCACATCTCCGAACTCTCCTGGGGCTACCCGGAGAACCCTCGCGAGGTCGTGCATGAGGCGGACGAGGTAGAGGTCGTGGTGCTCAGCTGTGACGAGACGGCCCATCGCATCAGCCTCTCGCTCCGCCGCACGCAGCGCGACCCGTGGGAGAACGTCGAGGCGAAGTACCCGCGGGGCCAGCGCGTGACCGGCGAGGTCACCAAGATCACTGACTTCGGCGCCTTCGTGAAGCTCGAGGACGGCGTGGAGGGACTCGTCCACGTCTCCGAGCTCGACTGGGGGCACGTGGCCCATCCGCGCGACGTCCTCAAGGAACACCAGACCGTCGAGGTCAAGATCCTGAACGTCGACCCGAAGGAACGCCGGATCAGCCTCTCGATCCGCGCGCTGAAGACCGATCCCTGGCGCCAGTTCGTCGAGCGGTACGCTATCGACTCGCTGGTCGAGGGAGAGATCACGGAGATCAAGGACTTCGGCGCGTTCATGAAGATCACCGACGACGTCGACGGGTTGATCCACGTCTCCGAGATCAGCGACCAGCGGATCGCGACACCGACCGAAGTGCTCACCGTCGGCGACAAGGTCCAGGCGAAGATCATCGGGATCAACGAGGAGAAGAAGCAGGTTCGCTTGAGCATGCGCAACCTGTTCGGACCTCCCGCAGTCCCGCCCTCTCGCCCGCCCCGCGTTGCCGGAAAGCGCCCGCGCAAGCGGGAGCGCATCGAGGACTCGTTCCTACAGGATGGCGGCGGGCACGAGACCCTGAGCATGCGCGACATGTTGGGCGACAAGGGTCTTGAGGAAGAAGAATAAGCAGGCAGAACCAATTCCACCAAGGAGGACAACACCATGAACAAGGGCGAATTCATCGATCGGCTGGCCGACTCGACGGACCTGACCAAGAAAGAGGCGCGCAAGCTTCTGGACTCGGTCCTCGACCTCATTCAGGACACCCTGCTCCAGGGTGAAGAGGTCAAGCTCGTAGGGTTCGGCAAGTTCGCCGTGCGGGCCCGCAAGGCGAGCAGCCGCATCAATCCTCAGACCAAGCGGCCGATTCAGGTCGCCTCAAAGGTCGTCCCTCTGTTCAAGCCTGGCAAGGAACTGAAGCGACAGATTGAGAAGAACCTCAAGTCCACGCAGACGGGCGTGGGGAGGAAGTAGTCTCTTCCAGGATCACGCACGCGACGGCCAGCCTCTCCGTGTGGGAGAGGCTGGCCTGGATTTGACCGTCCACCAAGGCACAGCGAACAAGCGGCCGCCCACCCGGTGCGGACGTTACCTCGATCGCTCGATACGGGAGCGGACGTCCGGCGGCTTTGATCAGGGCCTCTTTCGCGGCAAACCGCGCGGCCAGTCGCTCAAAGCGACGGTTCCCGCAGGCAGCCTCAGCGTAGGCGACTTCCGTCGGCGTGTACAAGCGCTCGAGGAAGCGCTCTCCAAAGCGACGGTAGAGTGCCTCGATCCGATACACCTCTACCGCGTCGATGCCGACCCTAGTCACCCGCGACCACGATCCGCGAGCGCTCGGCGACGATGATCGACGCCAGCTCCTCGACCGCCTGGTCAAGCTTCTCGTTGACGACGAGGTAGTCAAAGAGCACAATTGCCTCCATCTCCCGCGCCGCGACCTCGAGGCGCGCGGCGATCTCTCGCTCGCTCTCCGTCCCCCTCTCCGCGAGACGCTCTCCCAGCTGGTCAAGCGACGCCGGCGCAAAGAAGATGAAGACGACCGAGAACTCGGCCAGGCCTTGCCGACGCACGGTCTTCGCCCCTTCGACATCGATGTTCAGAACCACGTCCTTCCCTTGGGCGAAACGCTCTTTGACCTGCGCGCGCGACGTCCCGTACTCATCTCCGAGGTAGGTGACGTGCTCCAGAAGCCCGCCGCAAGCGACGAGGCGGTCGAACTCCGCCCGCGAGACGTACCGGTAGTCCACCCCGTCCGTCTCCCCCGCGCGCCGAGGCCGCGTGGTGTACGAGACGGAGTAGGAGAGCCCTGGCACCCGGGCCATGACCCGGTCGATCGCCGAGTTCTTTCCCGCGCCCGAGGGGCCGGACACGACGAACGCGAGGCCCCGCCCCACGCCCCGCCGCAGGCGTACGATCCCTTCACTCGACATTCTGCACTTGCTCCTTGAACCGCTCGACCGCGATCTTCATGTCGAGGACGAGGGAACTGACTTCCAGGTCGCGCGACTTCGCGCCGAGGGTGTTCACCTCCCGGAGGAGTTCCTGCGATAGGAAGTCAAGCTCTTTCCCCATCGGCCCTTCTCTCCCCAGGAGGCCGCGGGCGCGGCCGACGTGGCCCTCGAGCCGCGTCACTTCCTCCTCCACGTCGCACCGGTCCGCGAGCAAGGCCACCTCGGTCTCGAGGCGCGCCGGATCGGCCTCGATCTGGAGGGCGGCGATCCGGCCGAGGAGCCGCTCGCGGAGCGCCTCCCGCAGCGCCGGGACCCGCACCTTGACCGACCCGACCAACGACTCCAGCTCGTCCAGAATCCGAGCCAGCTCCCGACCGATAAGACTCCCTTCCTCCCGCCGCGCGGCGAGTGCCCCCTTCATTGCCTCACTGAGGGCCGGCTCGAGGAGGCTCCACAAGTCCTCCTCCGGGGGCGGGATCGCCTCGAGCGCTCCTACCCGAATCAGGTCGCCAAGGCACGGCGTGGGCAATCGGAACTCCTCGCACAGCCGTCGCAGCTCTTCGACGCACCGCGCCACTCGGCCCCTCTCGAAGAGTGTCTCCGACGCCCCGTCGTCGCCGAGCCCGAGGGCCACCCACACGTCGATCTCGCCACGGGAGAAGGCCTTCCGCAGGGCCTCTTCCACCTGGGTCTGAAGGAGCGGCCAGTCGGACAGGGAGCGCAAACGAACAGAGAGGTAGCGGTGGTTTAGGGTGCGGATCGTCACGTCCGCGCGACGAAGGCCGCTCCTCGACGCTCCTGTCCCGAAGCCCGTCATGCTGTAGACCATTTCACCCCTCCGCAAGAACGATCGACGCGTAGCCCACGACGGCGCGCCGGTCCCCCGTCGCGTCCCCCGACGTCCCATAGGCGAGGAGGCGGGCCTCCGCCCAACCTAGGCGGCGCGCCACGGCCATCACAACGACAATCGCGGCACCGCCGCAGATCGAGAGATCCTCGCGCACGAGGCTCTCGTAGAACCCGTCCACATCTAGAGCAAGGATCCTCTCGATCGCCCTTCGATCGATCTCCTCCGCCACATCCTGCGGTTCGTAGTGGGTGAAGTCGCTGCTCACGACGACCGCCGCGCCCTGTCCTCGGACGACGTCCGCGATCCGTTCCCCAGCCGCGACCAAGCCGTCGAGGGACTGGAGCATCACCGCGATTGGGACGAACGGGATCTCGGAGCCGAACAGATGCTGGAGGAACGGGAGCTCGACCTCGACCGAGTGCTCGCGCAGGAAGGCCTCCTCGGCCACGGCGATGCCCTCGCCCGCGAGCCGATCCGCCACGTCCGTCGCGATCGGCGCTGTCCCCAACGGAGTCCGCCAGGACCCCACGCGGGCCAGGGAAAGGGGGCGCCCGAGTCCCGTGTGGTTTGCGCCCAGGACAAGGACCCACTCCGGCCGGCCCCGACGCGCGAGCTCGGAGAATCCCGCTGCCGCCACGCCTCCCGAGTAGACGTAGCCCGCGTGAGGAACCACGAGCCCGACAGGTCCGGCCAGAGGCGCCTTCGCCGCGGGAACCGTTGCCGGCAGGAGACCATCGATCGCCGCGGAGAGGGCCGCCGCTGTTCCCGGGTAGAACGCACCGGCCACGATCGGCTCTCGAACCCCTTTCATCGCACGGCGATTCTAGCCCCATCGCGGAGCGCGTGGCAACCGCGTTCTTGACAGAGCCCACCCGCCTTGCATAAGATGCGACGGCGAACTGGGAGATCGTTTAATGGCAGGACGACAGGCTCTGGCCCTGTTAGTGGGGGTTCGAATCCTCCTCTCCCAACCAGTGCCTAGGCTGGCCTTCTGTTGGGCATTACACCCCTCCACGATCGCCCGCACCCTCTCGAAGGTCTCGACCGCCGGCCTCGTCCACGCGGCCCACTGCCCGAGCAGCCCGCCCACGATCCGAAGGGAGACGACCCCCTTTCCCACGCGAACATCGAGCGGCGTGACGAGGTCCTGCATGATGTGGTCGTCGTTCCCCGTGTAGAGCGCAATCTCGGCCGCCCGTCCGCTCTCGGCGACCCCGTGCGCCACGTCGAGCGTCAAGTACCGGCTGAACGGCGCAATCTTGATCGCCGCGACGTTCTCGATCTCGGAGAACCGGGCCCAGAACCCCCGCGAGAGGAGCCGCCCGCCCACCGCAGGCTGGAGATAGAACCCCATCACCGGCAGGACCTCCGACACCGCCCGACAGTGTCGGAGCAGCTCGTCGTCGTCCGCCTCAGGAAGGGCGGCCAGGCTGAGGAGGCCAAGGTCGTAGCCGAGGCCGCGGGCGAGCCGGCCGCAGACCCCGGCGACGCGGATCGCGGCCGGAGCCTCTTCCTTCGCCGTCTCCGCCGCGAGCTCGAGCACCGGCCGCAGCAGGCCGTGCCGCTTCTCCCGGATCTCAAACTGCGTGGTGTGGACCCCGACCGCGATCCCCCCCGCCCCGGCGGCGAGGTAGTAGCGAGTCAGGGCGCGCTGCCTCCTCTCGTCGAGCTTCCGACTCGGCGTGAGCGCCAGCGGGTGAGCGGGGATGACGGCTCCACGGCGGAGAGCTAGGAGGGCTTCCGGCCTCATGCGCGTGGACATCAGAACTCCCCCCTTCTCTCGGTGAAGTGGGTGGGCTTGTCGTAGGTCGGGCCGCCGATCTCCACCCAATGAGCCAGCCAACGGATCATCTGCTCGACCGACGTCGGAGGGCCGCCGAAGAGCCGGCACGCCTCGGAGCTATCCGCGAGAAGGGCCGTCTCCTCCTCCTCCTGGTGCTCGAACCGCGGGGCCCGGCCGAGGATCCCCCCGAACCGCTCCGCCACGCTCCGGACCGAGACAGCCTCCGGCCCGGTGACGTTCAGGATCCTCGCCGGGGAGGCGCAGGTGCCAAACGACCGCATGATCATGTGGCAGGCGTCTCCCTGCCAGATCACGTTCACGTGGGACATCCTCGGGTCAATCAGCCGCCCCTCCAACACCGCCTGCGCGAGGTCAAGGAGCACCCCGTATCGCAGGTCGATAGCGTAGTTCAGGCGGATGAGGGCGATCGGTGTCCCGTTCTTCTCGGAGAAGTACTCGAGGATCCGCTCCCGGCCCAGGCAGGACTGGGCGTAGTCGCCGATCGGGCTCGGCCGCGTCGCTTCCGTGGCGCCGCCGGAGTCGACCGGCACGAACGGGTAGACGTTCCCGGTAGAGAACGCCACGATCCGCGACTCGGCGAACCGCTCCGCGACGAGCCCGGGCAGGAACACGTTCACCGCCCAGGTGAGCGGTTCCCCGCCGGTCGAGCCGAACTTGCGGCCGGCCTTGAAGACGACGTGCTTCGCGTCCGGAAGCTTCTCGAGCTTGGAGCGATCCATCAGGTCGCAGGAGATCGTCTCGATCCCGTTCTCTTCCAGTCGTTCCCTCTGCCCGGGCTCGCTGAACCGCGAGACCCCGATCACGCGGGCGGACGTTCCGGCCTCCCGGAACGCGCGCGCGGCCAGGGCGGCGAGGGTGAGCCCGACCTTTCCCCCTACGCCGAGGACGAGAAGGTCCCCTCCCAGACTCCGAGCGAACCGGACCAGCTCGCTCGATGGACGAGACATCGTCTCGTCGAGCCTCTTCTCCGACTCGATGAGATGAGGCAAACCCGGTGCGTGCGTCGTCATGGGCGGTCCTTCTCCTTCGCGATCCCCTTCGACAAGATCGATGCGTAGAATGCGATGAACTCCTCCATGGTTGTCCGCGACCCGAAACGGATGCCGGTCAGCTTCTCCATCGTGTGCCGGTTCGAGAAGTAGACGACCGTGAGCGCCTGCAGTGCGTACACGAAGTGATCCACGTTGAGGTCGCTGCGCACGAGGCCGCGACGCTTCGCGTCATCGAGGAGGGAGCGAAGCTTCCGCAGGCCCGGCTCGCGCGCCGCTCGCGCCTCGCCCACCTTGAGGTACTTGGCCCCGGCGAGGTTCTCCCACGCCACCAGCCGGGCGAACGAGGGGTTCTCCTGGTTGAACGCGAACAGGTCCTTCAGGATGACCTGCAGCATCTCCTCGACGCTGGATGCCGCTGGGAAGGTCTGCACGGTCTCCCGGCGCGAAAGCTCGGCGTAGTTCGTGTTCAGGGTTTGGCGGTAGAGGTCTTCCTTCCGCCCGAAATAGCGGTGGATGATCGCTTTGCTGCAGCAGGCATCGCGGGCGATCTGATTGAGGCTCGTTCCGCTGAAGCCGGAGGTCGCGAATGCCTCCGATGCCACTCGGAAGATCCTCGCCATCGTCTCTTCCCTGTTCCTCTTCCGCGGTCCCGGATTCTCCATAGCGCGTATGTTACCGATCGGTCACTTACAAGCATAGCACGACTCACCTGGTTTGAAAAGGGGGCCGGAAGTGCCGCAGATTCGCGTTTCTCGCGGAGACAGCGGGCCCGGCCGTAAAGATGTCCAAACACGCACCAGCTCAGAATCCCCGGAGGTCGAGGCCTCCGGCCGTCCACGCTACTCGACGGCCGGCACGATCGCGAGGCGCACCGACGGCAACACAGGTCCTGTCAAGCGAGGACGGGATCCCATTCCCCAAGATCCCCGATGGCGATAGACTTGCAGTCATGCATCGCCAAGCCAGACCGGCGACTCAAGCCCGGGACGGGAGCCGGCTCCAATCCCGTGTCTGTCCACGCCGACCGAAAGAATCCTTGGCCCGCGAGGCTACCCAGAGGTTACGCTCGCGTGGGACGGCAATCAGGACCGCTTGTCTCGTTCTCGCGGCGTTCGCCGCGCTGGTCGTCGCTCTCCCCACAAGCGCCGCGCAGACGGCCGCGCCTTCTCGCGAGCCAAGACGGATGATCCTCACCGGCGTCCCGCCTTTCGGGCCGACGAGCTGGTCCGCCGAAGGAGCCGAGCCGACTCCCGCAGGTTGCGGTCCCACGGCCGCCCTGATGCTCCTCGCCTACTACGATTCCCGTTTCGGCTACGCGCGTCTCGTTCGCTCGGCGCCGGAGCAGGCGATCGTCGAGCTCCACGATCGGATGAACACCCTCACGATCGCCTGGGCCGGTGCGAGGCAGGGGTTCACCGATCCGTTCTCGTTCTTCGGCGGACTCGAGGCCTACGTCAACGCGCGCTACCCCCGCGGGGTCACGCTCGAGAGCAACCTCGGCACACTCGAGGACGTCTTCTCCACGTCCGTCGCGCTCATCAAGGCGTCGAAACCGCACATCATCCTCTTCGACTGGAGGGGCGAGACCCTCCTCTTCCCGAACCACTACGCCGTGGTCGTCGGCTTCCGCGCGGAAGCGGGACGCAAGGATCTCATCATCAACCCGGGCTGGGGCTACGACTTCCAGATCCTGGACATGACCGACCCCGCCGTGGCACCCGCGATCCTCTTCTGGATTGAATCCTGGACCGTTCCACCCGACGGACAACCTTCGGGTTCGATCGGGCCGGCTTCCGTCGGCTCGACCTGGGTTTTGGACAAGCGGGGAGGCTGGGCGCTCCAGCCGGTCCTCCGGCAGCACTTCGCGCCCTCACACGTCGAGGTGTGGAGGCCGTCGGACTCCGTCGACTTCCTCGTTGCAGACGAGGCGGTGAGGATCGCGGCCTGCGCCTGGTACTAGCGGGGCCCGCGAGACAAGCGGAGGCCTCGCCTTGGGGAGCAAGGCAACTCGGGACTCCGCGCTCGGAGCCCCGACGGGTGTGTGCTAAGATGAAGCCCGCGAAGAGGCGCGCCCTTGCCGCGCTTCTCGGCGGGGAGGCGAGGGACCCATGCGAAGGCTAATCGGCGTCGTGGCCGCACTCGCCGTGCTCCTGACCGGAACGGCGACGCGCGCTCAGACCGACCCCCTCTCGGAGATCACTCGCGAGAAGCAGCATCTCGTCGGAGCCGTGGCGGTCGTCCTCGTCGAGGAGGCCGCCTTGTTCCAGGGCGCGCAGGGGCCGGTCGAAGGTTCGCGTATCAGGAGGGAAAGCCTCACCTTCGGGCCCGACGGCCTCCTTCAGGGATGGGTCCGCTACGATTCCCTGGGTCGACCGGAATCGACCATCGCCCACACCTACGAGAACGGGATCCTCATCCGCAAGGAAACCTACGGTCCCACGGGAAGCCTGATCGAGCGGATCCTCTACGCCACGGACCCTGCCACGGGAAGGACGACCGGCACGGTCGAGTCGCGGACCGGGACTCTCAAGAAGAAGATCGTCTACGAGCGAGACGCGGCAGGAAGACTCCTCACGGTGACCGAGTTCGACGCCGCGGGCGCTCTCTCCTCGAAGCTCGTCTACACCGTCGCGCCGGGCGAGGAGCGCGTCGACACGGTCGACCAGGACGGGAAGCTCACGTCGTGGAGCATCGAGAAGCTCGACGCAGGCGGCCGCACCGTCGAGGCGACCATGTACTCCCAAGGCTCCGAGCAGCCGTTCTTCACGATGACCTTCGCCTACGACGAGCGCGGCAACGTGACGCTCGCGGAGACGACCGGGCAAGACCTGTTCGGTTTCTTCTTCGCACCGAGCGGCGGGACGGGCAAGACCTCCTACGAGTACACGCTCGACGCCACGGGGAACTGGGTGAAGAAGGTCGAATCGACGTGGGTGCCCAAGGCGGACAACCCGTACTGGCAGCCGCGACTCGCCACCTATCGGACCTTCATCTACTACCAGTAGGTCCCACCGTTCCTCGACCGAGCGCCGCCCCACCTGCCCCCTCCCTTGACGGGAGGCCGTGTCCGAGCGCTCTTTCAGGGGCGGCCGCCTGTCTTGTCCGCTTCCGTTCCGGATTTCACCAAGCTCGCCACCCACTCCCGTCTCTTCCACAGGGCGCAGCGGCCGTCGCCCTCGTCAACGGTGACGTCGCTCGAGACGATCCTCTGGAAGAGCGGCGAGGCAAGAGCCTGTTCAAGCGATGTCTCGACGACGTTCACGTCGGAATACGGAGAGAAGGGGCAGGGCTCGACGTCGCCGTAGGCGTTGACATGCAGGAAGCCCTTTCCGGCGGCGAGGCACCCCCCAAGCGCCACCTCGTCGTGCGGGAAGGCAATGAACAGGGCGGCGAGCGTCCTTCGGTGGTGAGCGAGCCGACGCTCGAGCTCCGCCACTTGCTCAGGCAGCGGCTGTAGGTGGTCAGTCCCCGCTTGGGCGGGCACGTAGTTGATGAAGTAGAACAGGCGGCAGCCGCACGTCACAAGTTCCCGCAGGCGCGGTTCACTCGTCGCAAGCTCAAGGTTCTCGCTCGTCAACGTCGTCGACGTGCCGAAAAAAACGCGTCGCGCTCGGAGGCGCGCCATGGCCTCACGGACCCGCGCGTAGGTCCCCCGCCCGCGCCGCTCGTCCGTCTCCTGCTCGTTCCCTTCCAAGCTGAGAACGGGGATCACGTGCGGAGTCCTGCGAAGCCGTTCGATCGCCGCGTCGTCAAGCAGCTGAGCGTTCGTGAACAGGAGGAAGAGGATCTCCGGAACGGCCGAGACAAGGTCGACGAGACCTCGCCGCAAGAGCGGCTCTCCTCCAGCGAGGAGCATGACGGAGACTCCGAGGTCTCTCGCCTCCCCGAGCAGACGCGCCACCCTCTCGTCGCTCAACTCCGGCCGGTTGGAGCGATGGAGGATGCTCGCGTAGCAGCCAGCACACTCGAGATTGCAGCGGCCGGTCACGCTGTAGATGACGAACGGAGGCACGTGGACGCCGCGGGCTTCGCTCGCTGCACGCGAGCGCGCGCCGCGGCGCTGCTGGCGGAGCACACGCAGCACCCGGACGAGAAACCGAGGATCCTGCCGCGTGAGCCGCAGCACCGTTCGCAGAACGCCGAAGAGAGAAGCCTCAAACGCGCCGCTCACGTCTTCTCTCGCAGCCATCCCCTCCTCCTTACGTCTCCCGGCCTGACCCGGCGGCTCGTCCGCCCGGGCCCACGCGCGGCCGCCGGCCGACCGCGCGTCACGGTCAACGGCGGGCGGCCCGCTCACCCGTCTGACCTTGCCTTCCTTCGCGACCGAGCCCTTCCCCTTCCGCGTATCCGACCCCGATCGGCTTCCCCACGGAGTAGTAGCGGTTGTCGAGGGCGTAGAGGATCGGGTCGAGCCGCGTGAGGTCGGCGATCGCCCTCCTTCCGCCCTCCTCGCTCACCCACTCCTCATCGACGTGTGCCTCCACGACCTCCCCCACGAAGAGATGGCGCTTCCCAACCGCGAGCGTGCGGAACGACGCGGCACTCGAGATTAACCGGGCACTCCGCGGCCATCGGGGCCGTCCCCAGCTCCCCGTAGAACGTCTCGAAGAGCCGTGACTTGTCCACCCTGAGGCCGGAGACGAGCCCGCAGTAGTCGGCGAGGGAGAGGAGCCGCGTCGACGGGACGTTGACGCTGTACGTCCCGTTCTCGACGATCCCTTTCGTGGTGTAGTGGTCCTCGTGCAGGGACACCGTGACGAGCGCCGCCTAGACGGCCATCACGGCGCAGTCCCCTATCTCCGCGTAGTTCGGACGCCCGTTCACGTTCGCCCCTACGAGGACGATCGGGATCGGGTACACGTAGGGGATCCGCCCGAGCTTCTTCTTCACCCTCCGACCTCCTTCTCGCACCGCGCTCCCGTAGGCTCGAGGCGCGCGCGCGCCGGCGTGCTCCGCCCAGCTCGGCTGAGACTCGCGACCGCGCCCTTCGTATTATCCCCATCGCCTTGGCGTGCGCCCGATCCGCTCCTCGAAGGGCCTGGTGCGGGGCGCGGGTCCCGTGTAGACTCAAAGGAGCCAAGGAGACTGAGCCGACGACGAGGCGCCGAAACCCA
>Ga0315291_10011038_pt1 | contig 11027 bp, 8 predicted proteins | sample YL17G12_20_MG_FD_203070 | JGI IMG/M metagenome (GOLD analysis project Ga0315291, IMG submission 203070) | Sediment microbial communities from Yellowstone Lake, YNP, Wyoming, USA - YL17G12_20 | ecosystem: Environmental > Aquatic > Freshwater > Lake > Sediment | place: USA: Wyoming | collected... | reverse complement strand
CTAACAGGTACGGAGACCCGCCGCCCGGATGGGCCTACGGCAGAATCCCCAGCGGATCGCTCGTCACCCAGCGGAGGGTCCGGGCGTCGAGGCGCTCCATGCCCTCTTTCCCGGCGGCGCCGTCGCAGTAGTCCGCCCGGTTGAACTCCAGGATGATTTCCATCGGCTTCGTGGGGACGAGCGGCTTGGCCTTTCCGGCCAGCGCGACGGCCTTTCTCGCCGCCTCGCGGAGGCGGGCCCGCGCCTCTTTCGTCTCGACCAGCTCGGCGCGGTTGCGGCCCAGGCCGCGTTTGACCGCGGCCGTCTCGAGGGGGTTGAAGAACTGGCGGGCCTCGACGCACGCGGCCTCGTCGCCGCTGACCATCAACAGGGGCACGCCCCAGTTGCCCGCGACGATCGCCCACTGCGCCAGCTCCCCCATCCGCCGCCGGTTGATGGAGTAATCGTGCCAGGAGACCGAGGACTGCGTGTGGTCGAGAAAGGCGTTCATCGTGCCGGCCATGGCGTGGGCGCCGATGAAGAACGTGCCCTGGTAGGACGCGTCGAGGATGCCCCACCACTTCTTGTTCGGCCGGGTGTCGTTCTCGGCCCGCGGGTCGAGCATGCCGGCCAGGAAGTTATTGCCGCCGCCGTGGCTGTCGAGGACCGTGACGTGCTTTGCCCCGCCGGCGAAGGCGCCGTCGACGGCGGCGTTGAGATCGCCCATGAGGAGCTCGCAGCACTCGCGGTACCGTCCGCCGGCCCGCTCGATCATCTCCATCGAGTCGATGCCCGTGATGCCTTCGAGGTCGGTGTGGATGTAGATTTTCATGGCGTGCCTCCACCGCTACCAGATGCGCTTCAGCGCCTCGCCCACGCGGCGAATCGCTTCCTCGCCGGGCAGCGACGCGAGTTCCTTCACGAACGGTTCCGGCACCACGGGCCCCTCATAACCGATCTTCCTCAGGGCCGCAAGGAATCCCTTGAGGTCCTCGACGCCCGTCTCGCCGGGCAGGCATCGCACGTTGTCCTTCTGGGCGTCGACGGGGACGCCCGCCGGGGCGTCGTTGATATGGACGTATACCACCTGCTCCGGTGCGAGGGCCAGGATGTCCTCGACCGTTCCGAGCGAGGTGTACCAATGCCACGAATCGAGCAGGAGGCCCGCGTTCGGGCCGACGGCGTCGGCCAGCTCCAGCATGTGCTCCATCGTGCGGACGAACGGGTACTTGTGACCCACGCGCACCGTCTTCGGGCCGATGAACTCCAGGCCCAGCCGGCACCCGTGCCGCGCCAGGACGCGGGCCGCCCGGCAGAGACGCTGGGCGTGCCACGCGAAGTTCTCCGTGAACGGCCGCGCGTCGGAGAAGGGCAGGATCCAGGTGGCGAACCGCGTCACGCCGATCTCGGCAGCCCGGGCAGCGATGGTCTGAAGGGCGACGATGGCGCTGTCGTACGCCTTGTCGTCGCCGTAGAGGTTCACGGGCAGGCCCGTCCCGCCGATCTTGAGGCTGTGCTGGGCGAGGGCGTTGGTGATCTTCGCGGCCGGCACCGCCGGGTCGATGCCGACGTCGATTCCCTCGAATCCGTACTTGCAGGCCAGGGGCAGACACTGGTCCCATGGCAGGTTGACGCCGATCGCGCCGGGGTTCAGGCAGCGGAACATGGCAATCTCCTTGCTGGAGGCACGGGTGAGCATGATGATACAATGATTCCTTGGCGCCTGCAAGAGTTCGGTTCCGATACCCGTCACTTCATGTGCCGCGGCTTGCCCCCAGGCCGTGGTGACAGTGGGCCTCTTGCCTTGCTGCTTAACACAAGGGGAAACAGGGTTTCGGTTACCACGGGTTGAGGGCAACCCGCGGCACACGAAAGAATGCAGTGGAAATGCGCCGCCGCGGCTGGTATGCAAGGGCGTCCACGAGAAGCGGGAGGGCAGGGCATGGCGCGGTTCACGATCAATCGCAGCACGTTCGGGACGCATGAGACGGTGGTCCTCAAGGACGCCGCCGGCGGGACGAAGGCGGTTCTGGCCCGCCTCGGCGCGTCGCTCCTTTCGTTCCACGTTCCCCTGGGCGGCGAGCCCTTCGACATCACCGACGGCTTCGCTACCCCGGAAGAACTGGCCCAGAGGAGTTGCGGCCGGGCCATCCTCATGGCCCCGTTCTCGAATCGCATCGACGACGGCAAATACGAGTTCGGCGGCCAGGGCCACGACCTCGGCGTCACCGACACGAAGAACCGCGTGATCCTGCACGGGTTCGTCTCGAAGGCCGTCTGGGACGCGACGGCCGAGACCGCCGGCGACGCGTCGGCCTCGGTGACCTTCATCACGCGGGCGATCCGGCAGGGGGCCTTCCGCGGCTACCCGTTCGACGTCGACGTGTCGGTCGCCTACACGGTGAAGCCGGCGAGGCTGGAGGTGGAGATGGCGGCTCGCAACGTCGGCAAGACCGACGCCCCGTTCGGCGGCGGGTGGCACCCGTACTTCCGCACGTCGGCGAAAGGGATTGACCGCCTGCGGCTCATCATCCCGTGCCGCACGAGGATCGCGACCGACCAGCGCCTCCTGCCCCTTGCGGGCGACGCGGCCTACGTGCCGATCGAGAAGTCGCCCGAGTTCGATTTCCGACCCGGCCGGCCGGGCGACGGCAACGTTCTCGGGAAGCGGTTCATCGACGGCGCGTTTGCGGATCTCGAGACGGACTGCGGCGGGTGGGCCCATACCACCATCGAGGATGTTGAGACGCGGCGGCGGATCGTCGTCTTCCAGGAGCGCGGCCTGATGCACGTGTTCACGGGCGACCCGCTGCCCGTGCGTGGGCGGCTGGCCCTTGCCCTCGAGCCCGTGGAGTTCATGACGAACGCCTTCAACCGCCCCGAGTGCCGCGCGGGCATCACGCTGAAGGCCGGGGCCGAGCGCCGCTTCCGTTTCGGCGTCGAGGCCGCGACGTTCTGAGCATCCCTGTGGCACGGCCGGCTTGTCCGGCCGTGGGGATGCGCCGCCCCCTGTCGCACGGCCGGACAAGACCGGCCGTGGCACACAGGTCCCAGAGCACTTACCCCATGCGATTGTTCCTCAAAGTCCTCGCCGTGATCGTGGTTCTGGCGGTGCTGCTGCTGGCGGGCTTTGCCCTATGGGGCGGCGCGTTCGATCGGCTCTTCAGCCAGGAGGCGAGTGTTCGCTGGTTCCAGGAGTCGCGGCCGTGGGCCTGGGCGGCGGCGATCCTCCTCCTGGTGGGCGACCTCCTGCTGCCCGTCCCTGCCAGCGGCGTCATGGCGGCCCTGGGGAACGTGTACGGCGTCTTTCTCGGCACGCTCATCGGCGCCGCCGGCGCGGTCCTGAGCGGCATGCTGGGCTATGCGATTGCGCGTCTTGGCGGAAAGCGCCTGGCGGGCCTGCTGGCGGATGAGCAGGAACTCGATCGGTTCCGCGCGTTCTTCGACCGATGGGGCGGCTTCGCGGTCATCGTCAGCCGCCTCATGCCGATCCTGCCGGAGGTGACCTCGCTCCTGGCGGGCCTGGCGCGGATGCGGCTCTCGCGGTTCGTCCCGGCGCTGGTCCTCGGGTGTGTCCCGGCGGCCGCCCTCTTTGCCTATCTCGGCAACGCCTCGCGCGAGCAGCCGTGGTGGGGCCTGGCCCTCGCGGTCGGCATACCGCTTGTCATCTGGCCGGCGTTTCTGCGGGCGCTCGGCCGGAAGGCGAAGGCGTAGGCCGGGGCGCCGCCCCGGCGTTTCCCCGCGCGGGCCTTGTGGTCCGTCACAATTGAAACTGTCGGTAAGGTAAGCGCGGCGGGCAGTCTTGCCCGCCGCGCGGTGGGCAGGACTGCCCACCGCGGTCGCCGCGGCGACTTGCACTCACACGAACGAGTGTGACGGACTACTTGTCAGCACGCCGGGGTGTTGTCCCGGCCTACAGTGCCCAGGGATGGAGGACGATCTTGCCGCACTTGCCCGCCAGTTGCAGCTCCCACGCGTCGCGCACGTTCGCGAGCGGCAGCGTGTGCGTGATGAACTTGTCGAGCAGGGCGGAGGACTCGCGGATGATCTGCATGATCTTCGGCGAGTCCCCGAGGTTGTAGTGCCAGACGCCGTGGAGCGTGAGGCCCTGGCGGATCGTATCGTCGCTGACGCGGATCACGAGGTCGCCCCCCTCGCCGACGAAGGCGACGTGGCCGCGCCGCCGGGCGGCATCGATCATGAGGCGCTGCGCGGCCGCCGCGCCGGAGCAGTCGACCGCCTTGTCGGCGCCGACGCCGCCCGTCAGGTCGCGGATCTTCGCCGGGGCGCCGGAGTCCGCCGGGTCGATGACCGCTTCGGCGCCCAGCGCCTTCGCGAGGGCGGCGCGGTACGGGTAGCCTTCCACGCCGATGACCCGGGCGCCGCGGTAGACGGCGTTGATGACCGCCCCCAGGCCGACGGGCCCCAGGCCGGTCACGAGCACCGTGTCAAACGCATTGACATTCATCCTCTGCATCGCGCCGAAGGTCGGCCCCAGGCCGCAGCAGGCCATCCCGCCGTGGTCGTACGAGACGCCGTCGGGGATCGGCACCAGCAGCCAGTCCTGCGCCACCAGGTACTGGGCGTACGTGGACGCGCCGGCCGTGTTGCCCGACGCCTTGAGGAGGTTCGGGGCCTGCCGGCAGTGGATGTAGTCGCCGGCGAGGCACAGGGGGCACTTGCCGCAGCCCGCCAGGGGCATCACCGCGACGCGGTCGCCGACCTTGACGCGGCCGGGCGGCGCGACCTCGACCACCTCGCCGGCGGCCTCGTGGCCGAGGAACTCGACCGGCCGGCCCTGGTTGTCGCGGTAGACCTTGTACTCGGTGCACAAGGGCGTGGCATGGACCTTGACCACCACGTACTCGCCCTTGGCGTGCGGATCGGGCCTGTCCACCATCTCGACCTGGCGCGGGCCGGTGATGATGACCTGTTTCATGGGGTGATCCTCGGCGTGGGCCGCGGCCCACATGACTTGGCTGTTCAATCTGCAATCTGCAATGGTCTCACGCCCTGAGGCCCTTCCGCACGGCGTCGGCCGCCAGGTCGCCGACCTCGGTGGTCGAGTAGCCCATCTTCCCGGCGGCGAGGCTCCTCAGCTTGCGGGCGGTGACGTACGCGATGGCCGCCTCGACGCGGTCGGCGGCGGCCGGCTGGCCGATCTGGCGCAAGAGCATCGCCATCGCGCCGATGGCCGCGAGGGGGTTGATGACGTTCCGCCCCGTGTACTTCGGGGCGGAGCCGCCGATGGGCTCGAACATCGAGAGGCCCTGGGGGTTGATGTTTCCGCCGGCCGCGATGCCCATGCCGCCCTGGATCATCGCCCCGAGGTCCGTGAGGATGTCGCCGAAGAGGTTCCCCGTGACGATCGTGTCGTAGGACTCGGGGTTCTTGAGCATCCACATGCAGCATGCATCAACATGATTATAGTCTCGTGTGATGTCCGGGTACTCCTCGCCCACCGCGTTGAACGCGCGGAACCAGAGGTCGCCCGCGAACGTCAGCACGTTCGTCTTGTGCACGAGCGTGAGGAGCTTCTTGTCGCGGCGCTTCCGGCACAGCTCGAAGGCGTAGCGGAGGCACCGCTCCACGCCGCGGCGCGTGTTGCACATGATCTGCGTGGCGACCTCGTGCGGCGTGCCCTTGTACTGGACGCCGCCCATCCCGGTGTACAGGCCCTCGGTGTTCTCGCGGACGATCGCAAACTCGATGTCCTCCGGCCCTTTGCCCGCCAGCGGCCCCTCGACGCCGGGGTAGAGCTTCACCGGCCGGAGGTTGATGTACTGGTCGAGTTCGAACCGCAGGCGCAGCAGGAGGCCCTTCTCCAGGATGCCGGGGGCGACGTTCGGGTCGCCGACGGCGCCGAGGTAGATGACGTCGAAGGTCTTGAGCGTCGCGAGCTCCTCGTCGGTGATGACGGGGATGTTGGGCTTGGCGGGGTCTCCGCCGCGGGCCAGGTAGCGGGCGCCGCTGAAGTCGAAGTCCCGGGTCTCGTACGCGAACTTGTGGACCTCGGCCGCCGCCGCCAGGACCTTCAGGCCCTCCCGCACGACCTCCGGCCCCGTCCCGTCGCCGCCGATGACGGCGATGCGGTAGGGCTTCTTCGCCTTGCTCTCGGTTTTCTTCTTTGCCATAGCGGGTTCCTTCCCGAAGCGTGAGGCGGCACCTTTTACCGCGCCCGGGGGCCTTTATCAAGTGTTTAGCGGCCGAACGGAAGCGCCACGTTTAGCCGTCGCCGGTACGGCGACGAACATGCCGTTGGAGCATGCACAGGAACCGTCGCCGTGCCGGCGACGGCTAAACGATTGGCGATCGGGGCGAAGCCCACTTGTCCCCGCCTCGGAAGAAAAGCGTTCCTGAAGTCCGGCCCTGGTCCTATAATGCCCCTCGACGCGGCGGAGCTCACCCTTTCGCGGGCGCGAGATATGAGCCGGCATCGAAACGGCCGTCCACTCCCAGGCGGTATCTCGTTGGCGCTCCTCCTTCTCCTTGGCGCCGCGCCGGCCTTGGCCGGCGAGGGTCCGGCCCGCGAGAAGATCATCTTCTGGAACCTCTTCACCGCCGGCGACCAGCACAAGGTGATCACGGAGCTGGTGGCCCGGTTCAACCGGTCGAACCCCGACTACGAGGTCGAGCAGGTCGACATCCCCTATCAGCATATCCACCCGAAGATGCTTCCGGCGGTGGCGGGGGGCACCCCGCCCGACGTGTCGATCTTCGACCGGTACCTCGTGGCCAGCTATGCCGCCCGCGGCGCGTTTGCGTCCCTCGACGACCGCGTCGCCGCCGTGGGCCTCAAGCGCGAGCAGTTCTTCGACGCCCCCTGGGACGAGTGCTTCTACGATGGCAAGCAGTACGCCGTCCCGTACGACACCGACGTGCGGGTCATGTACTACAACAAGAAGCTCTTCCGCGAGGCCGGCCTCGACCCCGACCGCCCGCCGCGCACCTGGAGCGAGGTGGAGGCGGCTTCCGAGAAGTTGACCAAGCGGCGGCCTGACGGGCGGCTGGACCAGGTCGGCTTCGTCCCGCTCTGGGGCAACACCCAGCTCTATCTCTACGGCTGGCAGAAGGGCGGGCGGTTCATGTCGCCCGACGGCCTCCGCGTGACGCTCAACGAGCCCAAGGTCGTCGAGGCGATGGCGTGGGTCCGCAAGGTCGTCCAGAACTACGGCATCGACAACCTGATGACCCTCCAGACCGGCTTCGGCACCGACGCCCAGAACCCGTTCATCACCGGCCGCGTCGCCATGATCGTGCTGGACGTCGGCGAGCTCAGCACGATCCAGAAGTACGGGAAGGACCTCGACTGGGGCGCCGCCCCGTGCCCGTACGCCGACGACGGCGTGCCGGCGACGTGGTCGGGCGGTTTCAGCCTGGTCATCCCGCGCGGCGCCCGGCGCCCCGACGGTGCGTGGGCCTTCTCGCGCTTCATCCTCTCGGAAGAAGCGCAGCGGTTCATGTCGACCTCCAGCAACAAGCTGCCCGCCCGGCGTTCGGCGGCGAACGACCCGTTCTTCCGCGAGAGCGCGTTCTGGCGTCTCGCCGTGGACCAGATGCAGCACTCGCACTACCGGCCGATCACGCCCGTCGGCCAGGCGATCGCCACCGAGATGGTCATGGCGGTGGACTGGGTGGTCCACGACAAGCTCGCGCCGGCCGAGGCCCTCGACGTGGCCACGCGCGAGTCGCAGAAGGAGCTCGACCGCTTCAGGGCCGAGGCGGCGGGCACGCCCGTGGACTGGCGCGTGATCGGCGGGGCGCTCGGCGGCGGGGTCGCCGTGCTGCTCGCGGCGCGCGGGTGGTACTCCTGGCGGCGCGTCCGCGCGGCCAAGCTCCACCGCCGGCAGGCCATCGCGGGGTACCTCTTCGCGGGGCCGGCGATCCTGGGCCTGGCGCTCTTCATGGTCGGGCCGATCCTCGCGTCGTTCATCTACAGCTTCACGCGCTACGAGATCCTGACCCCGGCGACATGGCGCGGCCTGGAGAACTACGAGCGGCTGTTCACCACGGACCGGTTCTTCCTGACCGCCCTCTGGAACACGTTCTACTTCGCCGCCGTGTCGGTGCCGGTGAACATCGCGATGGCGCTGGGCCTGGCGATGCTCTTGAACCGCGAGATCGGCGGCCGCTCGTTCTACCGGACGTTCTTCTACCTGCCCAGCGTCGTTCCGGTCGTGGCGGGGAGCCTGCTGTGGGCGTGGCTCTTCAACGGCGAGTACGGCCTCGTGAACGTGGTCCTCGGGTACCTCGGCCTGCCGAACGTGCCGTGGCTGACGAGCGAGTATTGGTCGAAGCCGGCCCTGATTATCATGGGCCTGTGGCAGGTGGGCGGGGGGATGATCATCTTCCTGGCGGCCCTCCAGGGAGTCCCGCGGACGCTGTACGAGGCCGCCGAGATCGACGGCGCCGGGGCCTGGACCACGTTCGGACGGATCACGCTGCCGATGATCTCGCCCGCCCTGTTCTTCATGGTCGTGATGGGCGTCATCGGGTCGCTCCAGGTCTTCACGCAGGCGTACCTGATCACGTCGGGCGGGCCGGTCAATTCAACGCTTTTCTATGTGTTGTACCTCTTCCGCGAGGCGTTCGAGAACCTGCACATGGGCTACGCCTCGGCGATGGCCTGGGTGCTGTTCCTGTTCATCCTGCTCCTGACGGGCCTCCAGTTCGTCCTGGCGAAGCGCTGGGTCTATTATGAAGGAGGCCAGCGATGAGCTTCGGCCGCCGGACCCGGTGTCGCGCCGCGAACGTGGCGGTCCACGTCATCCTCGCCGGCCTGCTGGTGGCGTTCCTCGGCCCGTTCTTCTGGCTCGTGGGGACGTCGCTCAAGACCAACCAGGCGATGTTCCGGATGCCGCCGCAGTGGATCCCCGATCCGGTCACCCTCGAGCATTACGTCGACGCGTTCGTGACGTTCCCGGCGCTGCGGTACACCGGCAACACGCTCGTCATCGTGGCGTTCTCGGCCGTCGGGACGCTGCTGAGCTGCTCGATGGCGGCCTACGCCTTCAGCCGGCTGCGCTGGCCCGACCGCGGCTTCCTCTTCGGCCTTTTGCTGGCCACGATGATGATCCCGGGGCAGGTGACGATGATCCCGGTGTTCGTCATGTTCAGCAAGCTGCACTGGGTCGATACGTTCCTGCCGCTGATCGTGCCGGCGTTCTTCGGGAACGCGTTCTTCATCTTCCTGCTGCGCCAGTTCTTCCTGACGATCCCCGAGGAGTTGCTCGAAGCGGCCCGCCTGGACGGGGCGGGCGAGTGGCGGGTCTTCTGGACCATCGTCATGCCGCTGTCGAAGCCGGCCCTGCTGACGGTGCTGATCTTCACGGTGCTGCGCGATTGGAACGATTTTATGGGCCCGCTGATCTACCTGACGAGCGAGGATCATCGCACGCTGGCGCTGGGCTTGGCGCATCTGCGGGGCGTCCAGACGACCGAGTGGGGCCTGCTGATGGCGGCGTCGCTCCTCATGGTCCTGCCGGCGCTCGCGCTCTTCTTCGTTGCCCAGCGGTTCTTCATCGAGGGAATCGCCCTGACGGGCACGAAGGCGTAGGCCGTGTGCCAAGGGTGTGTGTATATGTGTGTTATGACACGTTTCCATGCGCCACGGGTTGCTTGCTAACCCGTGAGTATTGTGGCCTTTCTTCCATATGGAGTAGAGTAGTATGGAAATAGGACAATGATGACCACGGGTTGGCAAGCAACCCGTGGCACATGCAAAGAAACGACGCTAAACACATGCGGGTCAGGAGACCCGCCGTGGCGCCATGTTTAGCCGTCGCCGGAACGGCGACGGTCATTGGGCGTCGGCGCAGCGCCCCTTTCCCGTCGCCGTGCCGGCGACGGCTAAACACGCGCGGGAATGCCTCCCGACATCATGCGTTCTCCGGCGGCTTGCAGAGCCTCTCGAAGGTGCGGCAGATGGCCTCGATGTTGGCGAGGGGCACATCGGGCCCGCACTCGGCAACGAGCATCAGGCCGCCCTTCTTCAGGTACAGTCCCTCGAAGACCTCGCCGACGTGGTCCTCGACCTGGCGGGGCGTCGCGAACGGGAAGAGCTGCCGGTCGAGGTCCTGGTCGATGCAGACCTTGCCGCGCGCGACCCGCCGCAGGCCCTCCAGGCCGTTGGCCCGGATCTGCGGGTTCACGATCCGCACGCCGGTCTCGATGAGGTCCGGGATGATCTCGACGATGTGGCCGTCGGTGTGCAGGTACACGGGGATGTCGGGCTCGCGGCAGGGTGCGAGCATCCGAGCGTAGGAGGGCTTGATGAACTGGCGCCACAGCGCCGGGCCCATCGGCAGCGCCTTCTGGTGCCCGAGGTCGTCGCCGAACTGCATGATCTCGGCCCCGAGCGCGACGTACTGGCGGATGACGGGCGTGTTGTAGCCCTCGACGATCTCGATGAGCCGGCGGAGGCGAGGGTCGTCGGTGGCCATGTCGATCATCAGGTTCTGGAAGCCCCGCAGGTAGTAGAGGCGCATATACATAAAGCCATGCGGCAGCCCGCCGCCGGCCGCGAGGTCCCCGCGCGCCCGGGCCGCGTCCATGCCGCGCCTGACCTCGTCCCACGGCGGGCGCGGGCCGAACTGGTCGTCCTTCACCGGGTCGGGGATGCGCAGCGTCTCCAGGGCCGCCCAGTCCTGGAGCGGATGGGCGACCGGGGCGCTGTCCATCCCCGGCTCGATGTTGTCCCACACGCAGCCCCAGCAGTCGGTGTGGCGGCCGCGCTCGTACAGCGGGCTGGCGACGCGGTCGAATTCGGTCTTGCCCTTCTGGAATCCCGGCCAGAGCCGCGGATGGGCGAGGACCAGGTCCTCGAGGGCCTTGCGGTGCCTCATCCACGTGGCGGGCAGGAAGTAAACGTTGCACGGCGTCCACTCGGGCCGGTCGAAGTAGAGGGTCTTGAGGTAGTTGACGGTCCGGCGGTTTCGTCCCTCGTAGGAGATCACGGGTTGGGCCTTTCGCTTCGTTGTCCGGACGTCAGCATAACGGATGCCGCGCGCGGCCGCAAGTTTCCGCGGCCTACGGCCGGCCTTCGCCGG
>Ga0315291_10011036_pt1 | contig 11028 bp, 10 predicted proteins | sample YL17G12_20_MG_FD_203070 | JGI IMG/M metagenome (GOLD analysis project Ga0315291, IMG submission 203070) | Sediment microbial communities from Yellowstone Lake, YNP, Wyoming, USA - YL17G12_20 | ecosystem: Environmental > Aquatic > Freshwater > Lake > Sediment | place: USA: Wyoming | collected... | reverse complement strand
GTTTCGTCCTCGGCCAGAAGCTCGTGGGCAAAGTGGCGGTGATCGAACACCTGGACCTTTCCCGCGACGACCTCAAAAATATGGGCGCCGCCATGGCCGCGGCCGGCGGAGTGGCGCTCTTCCACGTTGAAGGCGTAACCCCCGAAGCGCCGACCCTCCGGGACGCGCTCCACGGCCGGGAGCCGGAGGAAACGATAACCGTTACCGAGGCGGAGCTGCGGGGATTACGTTCGTTCGAGGGCAAGAAGATTGACCTGGTCATCTACGGCTGCCCCCAGCTCACCCTGGCCGAGGCGCAGGCGATCGGCGGGCATTACCTGGGGCGGCGGGTGACCAGACCGGTCATCTTCTGCGTGATCCCGCGGGTGAAAGAGGAGCTCTCGGCCACGCCGCTTTATGCAAAACTGCTGGAGGCCGGGGTGCGGGTCAAGGCCGAGTGCCCGCTCGCGGCCTGGACCGTGCAAATTCCGCCGCGCAAGCGCATCCTCGTCAACTCGGGCAAATGCTACTACTACCTGGAAGGCACGGAATACGGCACGACCGAGGATTGTTTGAAAATGAGCGGGGGCAAAGCTTGATAGGCCGAAGAGGGCGGGACCCCTAAAAGGTTAACGTGATCGTATTTTGCGGGCCATCATAGATGAAAACTCCATTTCGCAGAATATCCCGCCCAATCAAGCACTGGATATTCTGGCCCTCTAAGGGGAGCGCGACGAGATGCACCAGCTTGTTGACCTCCCCCTGGGAAATTGATATGAGTGCAGGGTAAATGAAGGCTTTGATCCCGCTATGAGAAGGAGTATTGACCCGAACCGCCCGGATTGGATTCAACCCTAAAATGGCCACGAGGTTATCCTTGAGCACGCTGTGGCTCGCGCCGGTGTCTATCATCGCAAAAATCCGCGTCGGTTTGCCACGGTTGGTCAGAATTTCAGCCCAATATCTCGGAGCAGCGACGTGGATGCCAATGACCGGACCCACCCTCAACAAGTTAGGGATTTGGATCGTGAAAGAAATCATTACCTTCCGGTTCAGGCGGAGATCAGGAAATTGTGGGTAAAGTCCAGGACTTCATCGAATTGCAGGATTTGCTTTACCAGAAAAGGGGAGTTGCCATAAAGTTCATAGCCTCGCCGAATCGCGTCTTCCTCGCATTTGAAGATCCCGATTAAGCCTCGGCCGTGAATGAGCGCATACTCGCCTGGCGCCTTGGCCAGCAGTTCATTCCGCTTTGACTCAAAATACTCATCCTCTTCTTTTAGAAGATTCTCTTCCATTTCAAGAACCTCCTTTACAACCTAATCTAAACCCATGTCCTTGAGTTGTCAAGCTATTCCACTACCTGCCCATCATGCAGCCGGACCCGGCGGTGGAGCCGCGAGGCCAGGGCCTCGTTGTGGGTGACCACCACGATGGTGACGCGCCGGGTGCGGTTGAGGTCGAGCAGCAGGTCTTCCACCACCCGACCGGTCTTGGCATCGAGGTTGCCGGTGGGCTCGTCGGCCAGGATCAGGCGCGGCTCCAAGAGCATGGCCCGGGCCACGGCCACCCGCTGCTGCTCGCCGCCGGAAAGCTCGCCCAAGCGGTGGGTCAGGCGGTGAGAGAGCCCAAGCTCGCCCAGGATCTTTTTGGCCCGGTCCGCGGCTTCGGAATGAGACAGCCCGGCGACCAGGCCCGGCATCATGGTGTTCTCGAGCGTGTTGAACTCCGGGAGCAGGTGGTGGAACTGGAAGACGAAGCCGACCTTTTGATTGCGGACCGCCGCGAGCTGGTCGCGGGAAAGTTGCCCCAGGTCCTGGCCCTCGAGCAGGACCCGGCCGGCGGTGGGCCGGTCCAGCGCGCCCAGGATGTGGAGCAGGGTGCTCTTGCCGGCGCCGGAGACGCCGACCACCGCGATGGTCTCGCCCGGGGCGATGGCCAGGTCAATGCCTTTGAGCACCTGGACTTCGCCCTCCGGCCGGGGATAGGACTTGCGCAGGCCCTCCACCTTGACCAGGGGTTCCAGGATTTCCAACTCTCCGCTCATGGGGAAGACGCCCCGGGTAGGGGCACGGCATGCCGTGCCCCTACGGGCGCGATGAATCGCGCCCCTACTATTTCTTTCAATGCAGCTCTATTCATAGCGCAACGACTCGGCCGGCTCCATGCGCGCGGCCTGCCAGGAGGGGTAGAGGGTGGCGGCAAAACTGATCAGGATGGAGAAGATGGCCACGGCCACCACCAGCCAGGTCTCCACCCGCATGGGCATGACCGCGAACTGATAGACCGAAGGGTCCAGGTGTACGATTTTATATGTGATCTGGAGCCAGCAGATGAACAGCCCCAGGGCCACGCCCAAGATCGTGCCCACCACTCCGATCACCATGCCCTGGGTGATGAAGATGCGCATGATTCCGGCGTCGGGAGCGCCCATGGACTTGAGGATGGCGATGTCGCGGTATTTCTCCATCACCACCATCACCAGCATGCTGACGATGTTGAGCGCGGCCACCAGCACGATCAGCGCCAGGATCACGGAAAAAGCCACCCGCTCCAGCTTGAGCGCGGCGAAGAGGGGCCGGTGCGCGTCCATCCAGGTGCGGACCCAGAGGGGGAAGCCGAACTGGTTCTGGATCCTCTGGCCGATGGCGTCGGCCTGGTAGAGGTCCGAGAGCTTGACCTCGATCCCGCTGATTTTCTCGCCGGTGTGCAGGAAGCGCTGGATCTGATTGAGCTCGGCGAAGGCGAAGGCCGAGTCCACCTCGTAGAAGCCGAACTGGTAAATCGCGGCCACCCGGAAGCGCTTGACCGAGGGCGAGATGCCGAGCGGACCGAGCCCGCCCATGGGGCTGACCGCGCTCACCTCGTCGCCGTAGACCGCGCCCAGGCTGTTGGCCAGGTCGCGGCCGATGGCGAGGCCGGGCAGGGGTTCCAGCCCCTCGCCGGCCGGCGGCTCCTTCAGATTCTGGAGGCGGCCCGACTGCATGTGGCCGCCGATGGTAGTCACCGATTCCGCGGAGTCCGGGTCAATGCCCCGGATGACCACGCCCACCACCCGCGAGCCGGAAACCAGCATCACCTGGCTCTCGAGATAGGGGCTGGCTCCGACCACGCCCGGCATCTGCCGGAGGCGCGGGACGATGTCCTGGTAATTCTCGATCTGGCCGCGGTAGGAAAGCACGGTAAGGTGGGAATTGGCGCCCAGGATCTTGACCTGCAGGTCTTCTTCCACGCCCACCATCACGCTGAGCACGATGATCAGCGCCGCCACCCCCACCATCACCCCCAGCATGGCGAAGACGGTGATAATGGAAATGAACATCTGCCGGCGCTTGGCCCGCAGATACCGGAGCCCGATGAACAGCCAGTAGGGCATCGCCCGCTCGCCTAACCCGCGTCCGTTCCCTTGACTGCGGCCGGCCGCACCTTGTAGAAGTGGCGCTCCAGGGCGCGGTGGTATTCGGTAAACTCCTCGTCCAGGTTCTTGTCGCCCCGGATCGCTTCCAGCACCATGGTGGTCTTGGCATCGAGGTTGTCCACATGGTGGATGAGCATGGCCTCGGGCGTGGCCGGGAGCACCGGCGAGCCCCATTCATGCTCGCCGTGGTGGCTGAGCACGATATGCTCGAGGTGAAGCAAGAGCTCCGGCGGAAAATCGGGGAGGGTCCGGGCCCGGTCATGGATCATCATCAGGCCCAGGGAGATATGGCCTTGGAGGAATCCCTCGCGGGTGTAGCTGATTTCCAGGTCGGAGTTGAGCTCGGTAATCTTGCCCACGTCGTGGAGGATGGTGCCGGCCAGGACCAGGTCGCGGTCGAGGGAAAGATAAATATTTTCCACCAGCCAGTCCGCGATCCGAACCATGGCATAGATGTGTTCCAGGAGCCCGCCGCGAAAGCTGTGGTGGAGGTTGCGGGCGGCGGCGGAGACCGAAAGCTTTTCCACAAAGTCATGGTCGGCAAAGAAAAGGTCGAGCAATTGATGCAGGTGGGGGTTCTGGACCGCGGCGATCCGCTCGCGCAGCCCCTGGAGCATGGCGCCGGGGTCTTTCTCGGTGGCTGGAAGCAATTCCGCCAGGTCCGCCTCTTCCGGCTCGGCCCGGCGCAGGCGCTTGACCTTGAGCTGGAGCGCGCGGTTAAACTCCTCCACCACGGCCTCCACCTTGATCACGTCGCCCCGCCGGCATTCTTCGTCGGCCCGGTCCGCGTCATCCCAGACCTTGGCCTTGATGATCCCGGTCTTGTCCTGGAGCTCGAGGTCAAGGTAAGACGTGCCCCGCTGGGTGGTGCTCTTGCGCTTGGACTTGACCAGGTAAAGCTCGCGCAGGCTCTGCCCCAGGGTCAAGTCCTTGATGTTGTGCCGACCCATTTTCGCTTTCAAACCCGGCGCAACTTTATCACAGGCCGCGCCGCTCTGCAAACCCGGAGAAGAGAAAGGCACGGTGCCGACAGCACGGCGCCGATCTTCACCACTTTTCCTGGGAGATAAGACTGATGATCCGGCCCAGGCGCGGGCCCAACTCGGCGGGATGGTCCGAGGGGCCCAGGCCGGCATACTTGGCCGGGGAAAGAAATTTGATGACTTTTTTGAAGGTGTCGTCGCAGGGCTTGCGAGTCAGGAAGAGCAGCGGGATCGGATGGTGCGTGGGATAGGTCCGCTCCACGGCCCGCAGCCCGATGGCGGCGTTGATGCCGTTCAGGAAGGGCATGGGCACGTCCAAGAGAATCAGGTTCACATTGTTATTCTGGGCTTTTTGCATGAAAGCAATGGCCTGGATGATCATTTCTTCCCCATTGACGCAAGGGATGATCTCCCGAGCCAGGTTCTTCTGGGTCATTTGCTCCACGATCAGGTTGCGGACCTCATCCTGGTACCCTACTACCATAACCGCCTGGAAGGTGGGGATGGCAATGCTATCCGCGGAAAAGGCCGGGATTTCGCGCTCTTCGGGCAGGGAAAACTCCTCGCCAACTCCTTTCTCCTCATCAAAATAGGCCCCACAATTGGCACACCGCGGCCGCTCAATCCCCTCGGTTCCCATGGTGACAGAGATAACCTCAACGTCCGCTTGGCAAGATGAGCACCACGCCCGTGCTGCAATACCTTTAGCCATCTCTTCCTAATTCCTTAGATATATTTTACGCCTTTTTGTTTTCAATGCAATATTATTAAATAATTTTAATGAGTTTATCCTTTCGCCGAAAACAAAAGAGACTCTCCCCGCAACCCTCACCTATACCTGCGGAAAGAGTCTCACCTTGCTTTTGTCCCTGTGAATTGCGCTCCCGAATTCTAAAGTAATAGACGGGGGCTACTGGCGATTCTTGCAGATAATTTTGCCGGGTTAATAAATTCGGCTCGCCCTGGGAATCTTGGGAATGAGCTTGCCGAATTCTGTGGGTGAGTTGAAGCCTTGACTAAACATAATTCTCTATCTTTTCAAGGTGTTGCATTGGTGAAGAAAGCCATCACAACCATCCGCGGCAACCGTGGGACCCTCCGGGGGGCCAGTCCCCTAAACCTTCTTGGATTTTCGAGGCATCACTCTGGTGTCCCACAGCACTTGAATCTGCAGCTCTCTTCTGGTAGCCTTTTCTGGCCTGGAGAAACGGAGTCGGGATCCCTTCGGGTCTGAGCCTCAGGGTCGAAGACTGCCGGGGACGCAACCGGACCAGGGATATCCAGGCCGAGGGTGCGCCCCTGGCGCGGAGGGCCCCGGGCCGAAAACTGGGTCAGGGGTTCCTCGTTTCCGAGGCTGTGGGACACCGGAGCCATGCCTGAGAAAATCCAGTTTGCAGGGCAAGCCGGGCATGCTTTTACCCACAGATTCTCAAGAGGAGCCAATTAAAGAAGGTGTGGTTTCATCCGGACAAAGCTGATACACTACACCGGTATAAGGTTCGATGTAAATGAATTTATCTTGACTGGTAAAAATTGAACCGGATTCTTCGCAAATATCAATACTGCAAAGCATTTGACCATCTTTATCAAATACCAAGAGATAATCCTGTCGCTCAAAGTCATTGCCTGGGCCCCCTTCATCCATTTCGCCTTTATAAGTGCGAGCCTTCATGTATATATTTACTAATGGGAGCACTATAATTTGGACAATTCATCATATCGTTTACGCCGCATAACGCACCGGCTCCGCCCGAAAATACGAACGGACGATCTTCGGTTGACGCTACGTGCTCCGCAGATAACCATGAATATCCCACTTCATCTCCTCCCGGCTTTCCGGACGCCGCCGTCCCAGCGCGTTGCTCTTGACGTCGTTGTTCAAATACTCGTCCGGGTTCAGTTCCGGGCTGTAACCCGGCAACAGGAACATCTGAATCCGTCCGTGCTGGCGCCGGAGCCACTGCTTCACCTCTCCCGACCTGTGCACCGGATGCCGATCCAAAATCAAAAAAATCTTCCCCGACACCGAACGGGCCAGCCTCCGCGAAGCACAAGGTTCCCCGGTTGCTCACGGTGGAGATCACATTCACCCGGAACCGCTGGCCGGTCCCGGGAAGGATCGGGGTCTGACCTTTGCGGCCAAAGCTTCGGCCCGCCTGGTGATCACTGCGCAGCCCCATCTCATCTCCCCAGTGAATTTCGGCCTGCTCCCGCTGCGCCGTTTTCCGAATCGCCGGATACTCCTCTTCCAACCACCGCCGCACCGCCTCCGGGTCCTGCTCGAAAGCCTTCCGCAACGGCTTCTGCGGCGTCAACCCCCACCGCTTCAAGTACCGTCCCACCGTCCACACCGACAGCCGAAGGCCAAACTTCTGCTCGATCCACTCCGCCACCGCCTCCCGCGTCCACAGCGCGAAAGAAAGCTTGAGTTGATCCGGGCAACGACCGGCGACCGCTCGTACCGTCTGCGCCGCTTGCCAGGGCAGAAGCGCCGTGCCTCCTTTCGGACCCCGCTTCCGGCAACGCAGACCCGGCCGTCCTCCTCGGCGATAGCGGGCCAGCCAGTTGTTGATCGAGGAACGCGCCACCCGGAATACCTGAACTGCCTCCTCCTGTTTCATCCCACGCTGGATCGCCGCTACCACTCTCATCCGCAATGCTTCCTGGGCTTCGGGAGAGAGTTTCCTGCCATCGTGCCTTTTCATGAAGGAGATGATAACATAAACTCATGGAATTGTCCAATAAATTATGCTCTGATTAGTATGTAGGTGCCCACAGATGACAAAGGATATCTCCATGGATTGGATATGTATGGTTATTTACAAACCGTATTTTTAAATTATTCTTTAATTCAACCCCATGATAGACATATGGATATTGATTGACAATGTTCTTCCAATCTTTTCAATTCTTCCTCTCCGACTTGGTTAATGCACTCATCACAGGGCATGAGGCTCAATTCGCATTCACCCTGTCAAGCGCCGGTCAGGATTAATCCACAGATTACACCGATACACAGATTAAAATTAGGCGTTGGGCTTTAGGCCTTGGACTTTCGTTTGAATATGCGTTAATCTGCATTGCAATCCGGCAAGATCTTTTCTTTTGGAAAGATCTTTTTCGCGGTTCCCCGCGACCGAAGAGCGGTCGCGGCTACCATTTCGTTCACGTTCACGGCCACGTTCACGTTCACGGGGCAAGAGCATGGGTTGCGGCCCTGCCGCGCTGGGGAATCTGTGGATGATTCTCTTTATTCCTTTTCCGACTAACCGGCAGGACGTTGGCACGATTTCCTTGGCCATGGTTTTTCTCCTTCCAGAAATTAATCTTCGGGGGAAAAGCTAGCCCAGCCCCTTATCAACCGTTGACAAGAAAAAGGTTGACCGGCAAGAATGCCTGTCCGCCGCCAATTCCCGGTTAAATCACCCCTGCCTTTTTGAACTCTTCGATTTGTCCCGGAGGGTAGCCCAGTTCCTTGAGCACCTCTTCGGTATGCTCGCCGAAGGTCGCGGGCGGAGTGCGGACGTCGCCGGGGGTGGCGGAGAGCTTGGGCACGATGCCCAGGAGGGTGCGCGGCTTGCCGTGGTCCTCGATCGAGAGCACCATCTCCCGCGCTTGCACCTGGGGGTCGGCCATCACCTCCAGGAGGGAGAGCGCCTTGCCCACGCAGATATCAGTAGCCTTGAACTCCTCGAACCATTCGTCCCGGGTCCGGGTCTTGAACAGCTCCGCCAGCTCACGCTCCACCTGGTCGCGGCGAGGGCCGACCACCCAGTGGTCCTTTTTCAGGTCCGGCCGGCCCGCCCGGTCGCAGAAGGCGTCCCAGAAGCGCTTCTCCACCGCGCCGATGGTGAAGAACTTACCGTCCTTGGTCTCATAGACGGCATAAGACGGGAAAAGCCCGGTCAGGGGCTGCCGGCCGCGCTCCGTAGCCAGGCCGACGTCGAGGAACTGCATGAAGTTGAGCTGCATGAAGCCGAGGGCCGCGTCCATCAGGGCCACGTCCACGTATTGGCCCTGGCCGGTGCGGCTGCGGTGGAAGAGGGCGAGCAGGATGCCGATGGCGGCGTTGAGCCCGCCGCCCACGTCGGCGATCTGCACCGGGGGGATGATGGGCTTGCGGTCCGGCTCGCCGCAGAGTTCGAGGATGCCGGCGAAGGAGATGTAGTTGAGGTCGTGGCCGACCAGATCCCGGTAGGGGCCGGTCTGTCCGTAGCCGGAGAGCGAGCAGTAGATCAGGTCGGGCTTCTTCTTTTTCAGGTCTTCGTAGCTGATGCCCAGCCGCTCGGTGACCCCGGGCCGGAATCCCTCGACCAGGATATCGGCCGTGGCCAGGAGCTTGAAAAATATCTCCTTGCCCACCTCGCTCTTGAGGTTGAGCGACAGGTGCCGCTTGTTGCGCATCACGATGGCGGCGGAGGGGTCGGTCAGGAAGCGGCGGTCTTCGATCCGGAGCACTTCGGCGCCGAAGTCGGCCAGGACCATAGTGGCGTAGGGGCCCGGGAACTGGCGGGACAGGTCCAGCACCTTGATGCCGGCTAAGGGTTTAGTGGACATGACGGGTTTCTCCTTCGCTTTTTCCGGTTGCAAATTCCGCCCCAGGCTCGTAAAATGAAAAGGTTTCGTGGAACGATGGAGCAGGGGCGCGAGGCTACGCCTGGCTTTGCTCATTCCTCGCGCCTTTGACCTCCGGGGAAAGGTCCTGGCGGCGATTCTTCGATCCGGATGACCCTCAGTTTAACAGAAAGCAGGCCGAGCGAGCAACCCCGAACCCCGGTCCGGTCCGGCCGGGATTTTTGGGCCTGGGGGCTGCTGCTCGCGGCCGGAATTTTCGTGCTGCTCATCACTTACGCGGTGGAATACCGGGTGACCCGGGGCCACCTCGGCGCGGCGCTGGACGACACCTACATCCACATGCGCTTTGCCGAGAACCTGCTCGCCGGCCAGGGCTTCGCTTTTAACCCGGGCGAGCCGACGCCGGGCACGACCTCGCCGCTCTGGGTCTTGCTCATCGCGCTCGGGGGCCTCTTCACCGACAACCTCCTCGACGTGGCCCTGTTCTGGAGCAGCTTCTTTTACCTGGCCCTGGCCGTCGCGGCTTATGGCCTGGGCCAAAGGCTGCTCGCCGGCCGGGGCTGGGCGCTGGCCTTCGGGCTTTTGTGCCTGTTCACCGGCCGCATCGTCTGGACCGCGGCCTCGGGCATGGAGCCGACCCTCTTCGCCGCGCTCTCGCTCTGGGCGGTGGCCCGCTACACCGATGATCGTAGGGGCATGGCATGCCATGCCCCTACCGATTTGCCTCGAAGCCGGTTTTCCCTCTTCACCGCGCTCCTTTTCGGCCTGGCCACCAATGCCCGGCCCGAGGGATACCTCCTCTTCCTCTGCGCCTTGTTGGATGCTGCGCTGGGGCTGCGCCGGGAAAACGGCCGGCGGACCCTGGTCTGGAAAGGCTTTCCCTGGAAAGCCGCGTTTTTTTATTTGCTGCTGATCGCGCCTTACCCCCTTTTCTCTTTGGCGACCACCGGCAGCCTGCTCCCCAATACCTTCCACGCCAACTCCCTCTATTTCCGCTGGGGCCGAAGCTGGGAATACCTCTCCCTGGTGCTCCAGTTCCTGCCCTACGATAACCTGTTCCTTCACCTCTTCCTGCCCGTCGGCGCGGTCGGGATTGTGGTCCAGGCCTGGCGCAAGGGGACCGAGGCTCTGCCCCCGGGCCGGCTCCTGGTCTTCTTCTGGGCCGTGGGCTACCTCCCGGCCTCCACTCTGCTTACGCCCATGAAATACCATTTCCAGCGTTACCTGATTCCCCTTCTCCCTTTCTTCATTCTGCTTTCCCTGTTCGGGCTGGAAATGACGCTCGATTTCCTGGCCCGCCGCCGGCCGGCTGCGGTCGGTCGCGTGCGGAGAGCGGCCCTGGCAATGATGGTGGCCTGGGGCATGGCGCTGGTGGTGCAGTGGCCGGGATTCTTGAACCGGGCCGTCGAGCGAATCATCGGCCGGCCGGTGCGGCAATGGCCCTCCCTGATCGCGCAGTCGGTGGACAACATCAACGGGATGCAAGTGGCGATCGGCGAGTGGATCCGGCGGGGCACCCGGTCGGAGGACGTGATTGCCGCCAACGACATCGGGGCCATCGGCTATATTTCGAAGCGCCGGGTGCTGGACGTGGTCGGCCTGGTCACGCCCGAGATCCTGCCTTACGTCAAGGGCCTGCATATCAACTCGCTCCGGGACCAGCGCGTGCTCGAATTCCTGAGCCGGGAAAAACCCGAATACCTGGTCGTCTTCCCCAACTGGTACCCCACCCTGGTCGAAAAGCGGGACCTGCTCTACCCGGTCTTTGCCGTGGAATTGAAAGATAACATTATCTGCGGGGGGGATGTGATGGTGGTTTATAAATGCAGGTGGTGATGGGGGGTAGCATTTTTTCTTGTGTGTTTTTTTAGTCTGCTATAAAGGGCTTAAGAGAGATGGTTTTATTCTTTCTGAAAGAAAGGAGACAAAGATGAGAGCAAAAGCAAGGGGTCTGGGGTGGATGGTCTTGACCGCATTACTGGTAGCAGGATTGAATGTTGCACCGGCCGCAACAACGGAGAAGATCAAGGTGAGCGTGGCCACCTTTGGCGATCAGACCGGCAAGGGCTTGGC
>Ga0315291_10011035_pt1 | contig 11029 bp, 11 predicted proteins | sample YL17G12_20_MG_FD_203070 | JGI IMG/M metagenome (GOLD analysis project Ga0315291, IMG submission 203070) | Sediment microbial communities from Yellowstone Lake, YNP, Wyoming, USA - YL17G12_20 | ecosystem: Environmental > Aquatic > Freshwater > Lake > Sediment | place: USA: Wyoming | collected... | reverse complement strand
GCTGCCTTAGAGGCGACATTGATGCAATATCTGCAACCGGAAATGGCCGTAAAGCGTCTCAGGGTTCTCATGGCATTGACAGAAAAGCTCGCGGATGTCACCAAGCGGGCAAAGAAACTTCTATCTATGTTGAGAAAGGAGCATCTTGAAGGGCTGGCTATCTCCGTGAAAAAGGGATTTTCCATGTCAGGAGGAGGTTCCCTTCCCGGTCAAGAGATTCCGACAATGCTCCTCAGTATCGTATCAACGCGCATGTCACCGAGCAGCATTGAGGAACGCCTAAGGCAGCTCGACGTTCCGATAATAGCACGCATTGCAGAAGACAAGGTTCTCTTTGACATGAGAACTATAGAGGAGGGAGAATTCCCATATATAAGGGACGGGTTAAAAAAAATCACCTCACCATGAGAGATATACCGATGGGTTCTCAGGAACGAAAAAGCAATGAATTCATCATTGCTTCTCATGAAGCGGGGTTAAGGCTTGACATCTATCTTTCCCTTAAGGATTTAGGTTTATCCCGCTCTCAGATCAAGAAGTCTGTAGATGACAAGCTGGTCCGGGTGAACGGTGTCCATAACAAGGTCAGTTACCGGTTAAGGTCCGGAGATATTGTAGAGATCGACAAACGGGAACCCGTAGCCTGCCATACTTTACCGCAAGACATTCCCCTGACCATCGTCTACGAAGATCAGCATATCCTGGTGGTTGACAAACCGGCTGGAATGGTTGTCCACCCGGCGGCGGGACATGTTCAGGATACCATGGTGAATGCTATCCTTCACCATTGCCAGAACCTTTCCGGCATTGGCGGTATCCTGCGTCCCGGAATCGTCCATCGTCTGGATAAAGGAACTTCGGGGCTCCTGGTAGTGGCCAAATCGGATGAGGCACACCAGGGGCTGGCCGGCCAGTTCAAGCGGCATGAGGTTAGAAAGACATACAAAGCACTCGTCTATGGCAATCCAAAGGAAGATGAAGGCTTAATAGACGTGCCTGTTGGGAGGCATCCAATTGATCGAAAGAAGATGTCTACGAGAAGCCGGCGGAGCAAAGAGGCGATTACACGCTGGCGGGTGCATGAACGGTTCGGCATGGCATCCATGTTAGACGTGGACATCGTAACGGGGAGAACACACCAGATCAGGGTTCACCTCTCCGCTTTGGGTCATCCTGTCGTGGGCGACAGTGTGTACGGCAACCCCAAAAGGGCCGATACTGTTCACAACACCTTTGTGAGATCAAAGCTGAAAGCAATGAAACGGCAGGGCCTCCATGCGGCAAGGATCGGATTTCTTCATCCTGTTACCTCACAGGATATGGTATTTACATCTCCCCTACCGGATGACATGGCCCAATTAGCTGATTTTCTCAGAAGATATGCGCAGGTATAGTCCATGCATCTGAAGAGTATTTCCATCGATCAGTCAACATATCCTACTAAGGACTTCTATCCTTATTAATTTACCCGCCTTTCAGGAGACGAAACGCATAACCTTCAACGCTCCGGTCACTTTTTTTGTAGGTGAAAACGGATCGGGCAAATCAACCTTATTACAGGCTCTGTCGCGTTCATGCGGCATTCACATTTGGCGGGAGACGGAAAGAACCCGCTATAATCATAATCCATATGAAAATAAATTCTGCGATAACCTGGCAATTGAATGGTCAAATGGCAGGGTACCAGGCTCATTTTTCGGTTCCGATATTTTTCATCACTTTACTCAGATCCTGGACGAGTGGGCATCGGCAGATCCTGGACAACTCAGGTATTTCGGCGGCCGATCCTTGATCACCCAGTCTCATGGCGAATCTCTCATGTCGTTTTTCAAAGCACGTTATCAAATCAAGGGTCTCTATCTGTTGGACGAACCGGAGACGGCGCTCTCTCCACGCAGTCAGCTTGCACTGCTCGAATTATTGACGGAGACAAGTGTCAAGGATCATGCTCAATTCATTATTGCAACCCATTCCCCGATACTCCTTGCGTGTCCCCGTGCATTGATATACAGTTTTGACTACAGTCCGATAAAACAAATATTTTACGAAGAAACAGAGCACTACAATATCTACAAGGACTTTCTGGAGAACAGGACCAATTACATAAAGCCATTAAAATAAGAACGCATGAACTCCGAAGCAGGAACGGCTAATGGATGGCGCAGCAGCGTATCGTTGTATCCCTCAATGGAGGATCAGGCAGTCAAGTCGGGATAAAAATACGATCCCGCCTGCGGCATTTTGGGATATTGACTTATTCTATTGAAAATATCATCATAATATAATCCTCACCGGAAAAGTACAAACATGAAAGATCAGGAAAAAACAAAAGAGCAACTGATAAAAGAGACCAATGACCTGCGCGCCCGTGTTGCAGAAATGGAAGAATCGGACGCCGAGCGCAGGCAGGCAAAGGAGGCCCTCTCACAAAGTCTGGAAAAGTTGAAAAGAGCAACAGGGTTTATCATCGATGTCATAGTCATGGTCGTTGAGACAAGGGACCCATATATGGCTGGACATCAAAAAAGGGTGGCGGACCTTGCCCGCTCTATTGCAGCGGAAATGAATTTATCGGGGGAGATCATTGACGGCATCGGTATGGCCGGCTTAATCCATGATTTGGGAAAGATATCCATACCGACGGAAATTCTTGGACAACCCCGTCAACTCACGGACGTCGAATATAGCCTTGTAAAAACTCACCCTGAGATAGGTTATCAAATATTGAAGGACATAGACTTTTACAGGCCTGTTGCCCTTATTGTCTATCAGCATCATGAACGGATGAACGGTACCGGCTATCCACAAGGCATCAAGGGAGAAGATATCCTTCCGGAGGCGAGAATCCTGGGAGTGGCCGATGTTGTTGAAGCAATATGCAGGCATCGGCCTTACAGGCCTGCATCGCGAATAGATAAGGCTTTGAAGGAAATCTCTCAATACAGCGGTGTTCTCTACGATCCGGAAGTGGTTGATGCCTGCACAAGACTCTTCAGTGAAAAAGGGTTCAGATTTAAATCCCGTTAGAATTGATAGATAGTGGGAACGGCATGGCGTTTGACGAAGTCTGCAAGGTCAAGTCCTCGCCGGAAACGCATCCCGCGAACGCCGCCTCGTAAATGCATAAAGGGGCGCTGCAAAGATTTTATCTTTGCCGGAAATATCACTCTTGCAACTGATAAGCTAATGTTTAGGTTTTCAAAAAAAGGCCCTGTAGAATATTTGGAGGCCACCGCACTTACGACCTGCGATTTCCTGACCCATGCTTTTTGCACCCGGCGCGGCGGCATTAGTGAGGGCAATTTTGTCAACCTCAATTTCAGTTCGACAGAGGGAGACAGCAAGGAAAATGTCCGGACTAACTGGAGAATTCTCGCTGAAGCTTTCAATATTGATGTGGGGCGGTTTTTTGTAGTCCATCAGGTTCATGGGGAAAAGATTCTCACTATTGATCGTCCTCTTGCCGACCTTGTCGTTCATGAACCTCCTCAATTTGATGCCATCATAACCGATCAGCCGGGAGTTGCAATCGGCATAAAAACAGCGGATTGTGTACCCATTTTTTTTGTGGACAAGGTCAAGCTAATCATAGCAGTCGCCCATGCAGGTTGGCGGGGAACCTCTCTCTCGATTGCCGCAAAGGTTGTGGAGACCCTCATTACAGGATTCGCCTGCCGTGCAGACGACATTATCGCTGCAATCGGCCCTGCTATCGGCCCCTGCTGCTATCAAGTGGATGAGCCGGTATTTAACGCCATGAGAGGACACAAAGATCGGGAGTCTTTTTTTTCTCCCGGCCGGGAGAAGGGAAAATGGATGCTTGATCTTTCTCTTGCCAACAGGCTGCAAATCATCGGCAAGGGTATCCCCGATAGAAATATATACATGGCAGACTGCTGCACTTCCTGCAACAGAGATATATTCTACTCCCACAGAGGCGAGGCAGGAAATACGGGAAGACAGCTCAACTTCATTATGCTCACACTTTCATAAGAAATTGGATTCATTACATTCGGAAGCTCCTTCGTATTGTCTCTAGTCAGAGACTTGAACCGACAAACTAATTCCGGCTCTTGCGGCAGTTATTATGAGAAGAATTCAAAGGTCTTTTCGCTTTGGTGTATAAAAAACATGGTGTTTAAAAAGTGCTTTAAAAAGTGCTTGACATCGAGGAATGGCTGATATAAATTATAGAAAAATCATAGAAAGGCTTAAATAAAGTCCTTCCTTTTGGATTGTCTCAAGAACCCAATTTAACAACTCAATACTAATCCAAGTAATTCTTTATATACTTCGCCGTATGTTAATTCTGCCATATTTGTTCTTAATAACTGTGGCTTGAACTGGGAGTCGGGAGCTTTGGTGGTTTTTTGTCAAAACTAATAGAGAGAGGTACGAACAAGAGAATTAATTATGAATATCGAAGAAATTAAAAGATTGCCAATCAGTGAACTTACAAGCATGGCAAAGGATTTGAGTGTCGCCGGCGCGAGCGGTATGAGAAGACAGGATTTGATCTTTGCGATATTGCAGACTCAAGCCGAAAAAAACGAGAGCATAACAGGGTCTGGGGTTCTGGAGATCCTTCCTGACAGCTTTGGCTTCCTCAGGGCCGTCGATTATAATTATCTCCCGAGCCCTGATGACATCTACATCTCGCCATCACAAATCCGGAGATTTAGCCTCAGGACCGGTGATACAGTATCAGGTGAGGTAAGACCGCCGAAGGATGGTGAAAAATATTTCGCCCTCCTCAAGGTGGATACGGTTAATTTTGAAAGTCCAGAAGCTGCCAGAGACAAGATACTCTTTGACAACCTCACGCCCCTCTACCCGTAGCAGAAGGTGAACCTTGAAGCCGATCCGGAGAATTTTTCGACGAGGATCATGGATCTTTTCACACCCATCGGAAAAGGACAGAGGGCGCTCATTGTGTCGCCGCCACGAGCGGGAAAGACCGTGCTTCTCAAAGATATCGCCCACAGCATATCAACCAACCACGAAGAAGTCATTCTAATGGTTCTTTTAATTGATGAGCGACCGGAAGAGGTGACCGACATGCAGCGGAGTGTGAAAGGAGAGGTAATATCGTCAACATTTGACGAGCCGGCCACACGGCATGTCCAGGTCGCAGAGATGGTGATTGAAAAAGCAAAGCGTCTCGTCGAACATAAAATGGATGTGGTGATTCTTCTCGATAGCATCACGAGGCTCGCCAGAGCTTATAACACTGTAGTCCCGCCAAGCGGCAAGGTTTTATCCGGCGGTGTTGATTCTAATGCCCTGCACAAACCGAAACGATTCTTCGGCGCTGCCAGAAATATAGAAAATGGCGGCAGTCTGACCATCATTTCCACGGCCCTAATCGATACGGGAAGCAGAATGGATGAAGTTATTTTCGAAGAATTTAAGGGTACGGGTAATATGGAACTTCACCTGGACCGCAGGATTGCAGATAGAAGAGTATTCCCTGCTTTTGATCTCATTCGCTCGGGCACAAGAAAAGAAGAACTCCTGATACCCAAGAATAACCTTAATAAGATATGGATTTTAAGAAGGCTTTTGCAGGAAATGAATCCCGTAGAGGCTATGGAATTTATCGTCGACAAGATACGTAAAACAGAAACGAACCAGGCCTTTTTGAATTCCATGAATCAGTAAGCGTCGTTAATTTCGTGGGGCATAAATTCGCCCCTGTCAGCATGCTGCAAATGTAGCGCTTGATTTTAGAATTTAATTGGTTATAATGCGCCCCTTGCACAAATATGATTGGTTTTTCCCATTTGATAAAAATGATGCGAGGCGTAAGGTATAGCAATAGAGCGAGGAGGATAATAGCAAACGATGAAGGAAGGTATTCACCCGGAATATGCGAAGACGACAATCACCTGTGCGTGCGGAAATGTGATTGAGACAAAGGCCACCAAGAAGGACATAAGAGTTGAGATATGTTCTCAGTGCCATCCCTTTATAACAGGTAAACAAAAAATTATGGATACGGCTGGTCGGGTGGAACGATTCAAAAAGAAATATGCCGCTGGTGAAGCGAAGAAAAAATAGTGGTAAATCTGTCTGAATTTATGCGATTATCCGTTACGGATAGAAATTTGAGAGGAAAATATTCGACGTAATTACCCCTCCCCCGATGGGACATTTCCGCTGACCAGTCCATTGTTGCCCGTCAGTCCTTTGGCAGCGCGACTTCCGTATATTTCAATGTATTAGATTCGACCGCAAAAATCTGGCCTTCTATTCCCAGCGCATTTTATTATGTGAAAAGAAATTATGTTTAAAAGACTGAAAGATATTGAAACAAGATATGAAGACCTGGAAGGGTTGCTAAGTAATCCGGATGTGGTCAGCAAGCCCAGCGTCTACCAGAAATATGCCAAGGAGCATGCTGATTTTCATGACCTTGTGGAAGCATACAGGGAGTATGAAAAAACGAACGCCCGCATCGAAGAAGACCAGACTCTCCTTCGTGGAAATGATGATGAGTTAAAAGAAATAGTCAAGGAAGAACTGCCGCAACTCAAGGAGAAATTGGAGCTCCTGGAGAATAAACTGAAGCTTCTCCTCCTTCCCAAAGACCCGAACGATGACAAGAATGTGTTTCTCGAAATCAGGGCCGGAACCGGCGGTGATGAGGCGGGGCTCTTCGTGGGAGATCTTTTCCGCATGTACGCCCAGTATGCAGAAATGCGCAGATGGAAGGTGGATGTTATAAGCAGCAATCCGGCAGGTGGCATGGGTGGATTCAAGGAAATCATCGCCCTTATAGAAGGTAAGGGTGCATACAGCGTCTTGAAATACGAAAGTGGTGTACATCGCGTGCAGAGAGTTCCCATTACTGAATCACAGGGGCGGATTCACACCTCCGCAGTTACTGTAGCTATCCTTCCCGAGGCAGAAGAGGTGGAGGTTAATATTGATCCTAATGATTTGAGGATTGATGTCTATCGTTCCAGCGGCCACGGAGGACAGAGTGTCAATACGACAGATTCCGCCGTCAGGATCACCCATTTACCCACAGGCCTTGTTGTAACCTGCCAGGATGAGAAATCGCAACACAAGAATAAGGCGAAGGCCTTGAAGGTGCTCAGGGCCAGACTTCTGGATCTTATGGTGCAGAAGCAGAGTGCCGAGATTTCCGAATCAAGAAAAACCCAGGTGGGAAGCGGCGATCGCAGCGAAAGGATCAGGACATATAATTTCCCCCAGGGGAGGGTTACGGATCACCGAATCGGTCTGACGCTCTACAACCTGGAGTCACTTCTCGACGGCAACATTCACCCGATTATTGACGCCCTGGCGACACATTTTCGATCAAAGGCACTGCAAGAATCCATTAGCTAATCCTGCCTTATAATGTTTGTGGATGACCTTAACGTAATCAGCGAAATGAATATTTTGAATACCCTGAGCGAAGCGATACAAGTTCTTGCCAGTTGCGGTTGTGCGACTCCCGGGCTCGACGCAGAAGTGCTTCTGTCCGCTTGCTTGAAAAAGGATCGGACGCATTTTCATATCGATCGTGAACAATCATTAACAGAAAATGAACTTCAAGAATTTCGGCGATGCATCGAACGGCGAAGGTGCGGAGAGCCGGTTGCTTATATCGTGGGGAAGAAGGAGTTCTGGTCGCTTCCATTCGAAGTCAACAGCCATGTCCTGATACCCCGGCCGGAAACAGAAATTCTTGTTGAAGAAGTGCTAAAGGTTTGTTCAGGCCTGAAAGCAACAAATTTAAGAATCCTGGAAATTGGTACTGGATGCGGGGCAATCAGTGTTTCGCTGGCATATGAGCTAAAGAACGCGCAAATCGTGGCCACAGACATTTCACAGGATGCAATTAATATAGCTTCGAGGAATGCAGAAATAAATAATGTCGTAAATCAAATTTCTTTTCTATGGGGAAATTTATTTGAACCTGTGTCAGGGAAATTTGATATTATAGTTTCCAATCCGCCTTACATATCAAAAGAGGAATATGACCGATTACCCTCAGGGGTTCGAGATTTTGAGCCGGAATTGGCGCTTCTTTCCGGCGCCGATGGAACTGCATTTCACAGGGAGATCATCAAGGCAGGGGGCATCTATCTAAAGGCGGGGGGCTGGACTTTCATGGAAATAGGGGCTGGACAAAAGGACCGTGTTGAATATATGTTGAATGAATCCAACCTTTATGACAATATTGCTTTCAGGGCCGACTATGCCGGCATCGAACGAGTTTCTGTTGCTAGGAGAGTATTGACCGGTGGATAAGATTATCATAGTTGGTGGCGAGAAGCTCCGCGGCGATGTACACATCAGTGGGGCCAAGAATGCCTCTCTTCCCATCATGGTCTCCGCGCTTTTGGCGCCGGGCTGGAGCACATTCCTCAACGTTCCCAATCTCGTTGACATCAAGACGATCAAGAAGCTTCTGAGAAATCTAGGGGCCAAAATTGAAGGAGAAGGGACTGTAAGGATCAATACAGAAAATATCAGTAATTGTGAGGCCCCGTATGATCTTGTCAAGACCATGAGGGCATCCGTCCTCGTTCTCGGACCGCTCGTAGCAAGAATAGGTGTGGCAAGGGTTTCTCTTCCGGGGGGATGCGCCATAGGAGCCAGGCCAGTCAATCTTCATATAAAAGCCCTCCAGGATTTAGGTGCAGAAGTGGAACTGAAGGATGGCTACGTGGAAGCGAAGGCGCGGAGATTGAAGGGTACCACTATTTACTTTGACATTCCTACAGTCACAGGAACGGAAAATATCATGATGGCTGCCTGTCTGGCTGACGGAACTACTCTTCTGAAAAATGCAGCCAGGGAGCCTGAAGTCGTCAATCTTGCAGATGTCTTGAATGGCATGGGAGCTAAGATCACCGGAGCCGGGACAGACATAATCAGGATAGACGGTGTCGAGCAAATGCACCCTGTCGAAGCTACCGTTATTCCCGACAGAATCGAGGCAGGCACTTTCATGATAGCCGTTGGCATGACGGGCGGAGATGTCAGAATAATGGGATGTGAACCTGTTCACGTCGAAGCGTTGACCATGAAGCTGAGAGATGCCGGAATGGAAATCACCCTCTTCGATGGAGGCATCAGAGCCGCGGCTAAGAAAAAGATAAAAAGCGTCGATATAAAAACGCTCCCCTATCCGGGATTTCCTACTGACTTGCAGGCCCAGATGATGGCCTTAATGTCTGTGGCCAACGGGCTCTCCGTCATCACAGAGACAGTTTTCGAAAACAGATTCATGCATGTGAGTGAATTGATGAGAATGGGCGCCGATATCCTGATTCATGGAAACAGCGCCATGGTAAAAGGAGTCCCAAAACTCAAGGGGGCCCCGGTCATGGCCACGGACCTCCGGGCCTCTGCTTCGCTGATCCTGGCAGGATTAGCTGCGGAAGGGAAAACGGAACTGTCCAGAGTTTATCATATAGACAGGGGATATCAGGAAATCGAAAAGAAATTCGCCGCCATAGGCGCCAATATAAAAAGGGTCTCAGGCTAAGATGAGAATTATCCGCACCGACCAAGCCGGCTTCGAGAACATATTCCAGAGGATTAAGAATCGCGGCTGGTTCAAGGAGGACATCTGGAAACAGGTAAAGATAATTGTGGAAGATGTCCGCAAGAGAAAGGACAAAGCCCTTTTTACATATACGAAAAAGTACGATAAGTGGATTCCTACTGCGGATACCATAGAAGTAACTTCTGCCGAAATGAAAAAGGCCGTTGCTGTGGTCAAAGCGGAAGAGCTTGCGATCCTCAAGCTTTCAGCGAAGCGGGTGGAAAGATTTCATCGAAGACAAATCATCAAGGACTGGTTTGTTTCTGATGAAGCGGGCATTGAACTGGGACAGCGCATATCGCCCTTGGAGCGTGTCGGCATCTATGCCCCCGGAGGTCTTGCCTCGTATCCCTCTACCGTAATCATGGCGGCGGTTCCAGCAAAGATCGCGGGCGTTCCTGAAATCATCCTGGTTACACCCGCAAAAGACGGAAAAGTGAATCCCTTGATAATTGCCGCTGCGAAGCTGAGCGGCGTCACACGTATATTCAAGATAGGAGGCGCCCAGGCCATAGCCGCTCTCGCAAACGGCACGGAATTAATTCCAAGAGTGGATAAGATCGTCGGCCCCGGCAATGCCTATGTAACGGCTGCCAAGATGATGGTTTACCAGTGGTGCTGGTGCGGCATTGACATGGCTGCCGGCCCCAGCGAGATTCTTATCATAGCTGACGCGACGGCAGATGCCTCTTATGTCGCTGCTGATCTCCTTGCCCAGGCGGAACATGATGAAATGGCAAGCGCCATTCTTCTGACCCCGCATGAAGCCTTGGCCAGAAATGTGGCCGCTGAAGTTGCTCTTCAATTAGATGGCCTGAAAAGAAAAACCATTGCCTCACGCGCTCTCACAGACTTCGGCGCCATTATTGTAACCAGAGATATTGAAGAGACGACAAGAATCGCCAACCGGTTTGCTCCGGAACATCTGGAATTGATGGTCAGGAACCCGAAGAAAATACTGGCTAAAATAAAACACGCCGGTGCTGTCTTTCTGGGGCACAATACACCGGAGACCCTCGGAGATTATATCGCCGGGCCTAATCACATCCTTCCCACAGGGGGAACGGCAAGATTTTCATCTCCCCTAGGGGTATACGACTTTGTGAAGCGAAGCAGTGTTCTTTTCTTCTCAAAAGAGTCCCTGCAGAAATACGGAAAGCGGGCAGCAAGATTTGCTGATATGGAGGGGCTTGAGGCGCACGGAAAGTCAATTACCATAAGGATGTCGTCAAAAAAGCCTTGACAAAAGGTTCCTGATGGCTAAGATGACCGGCGTTGTTCTTATCTGCATTTGTTTTCTTTCACTGTCCATGTTCTCTTCTGAGCGGGCGTAATTCAGCGGTAGAATGTCAGCTTCCCAAGCTGAACGTCGTGGGTTCGACTCCCATCGCCCGCTCCAGCTTAACCCTGCAAATACTCAGAAACATTTCACGCCTCATTTTTCAGGGTCAGAAGAGAGTC
>Ga0315291_10011034_pt1 | contig 11029 bp, 10 predicted proteins | sample YL17G12_20_MG_FD_203070 | JGI IMG/M metagenome (GOLD analysis project Ga0315291, IMG submission 203070) | Sediment microbial communities from Yellowstone Lake, YNP, Wyoming, USA - YL17G12_20 | ecosystem: Environmental > Aquatic > Freshwater > Lake > Sediment | place: USA: Wyoming | collected... | reverse complement strand
GAAGGTCAGAGTCCACGTGAACATGACTGGGGCGAACCTCCAATCACGGTTCCTTTTGTCGCTCTCTGCGGGCGTTGGGGCGCCGGACGTCTCGCAGTTGCAGTTGGCCGAGGCCGCTCGATACTCGCGTACGCGGCGCCTGACGGATCTCACGGAGGCAGCGCGGAAGTATGAGAAAGATTTCCCCGCATCGTTCTGGAAGAACTGCGTGTTCGAGGACAAGGTCTATTCTATTCCATGGGACATGGGACCCTGCGCCGTGTTCTACAAACGCGACCTGTTCGCGCGCCATGAGATCTATCTCGCATCGATTGAAACCTGGGATGACTACATCGCCGCAGGAAAGCTTTTGCTCGAACGTTCCGGTGGCCGGGTGAAGATGCTGGCGCTGGGAACGGGCAACATGGAGGGTCTCTTTGAGATCCTCCTGCAACAAAACGGCGGACAGATGTTCGACGATGAGGATCGGATCGCAATCAACTCGCCGCAAGTCAGGCGGGTCATGAGTGTGATTCGGAAGATCCTCGAAGCAGGAATCAGCGCGAACCTCACACCGTATACCCACGCCTTCTATTCGTCGTTCACAACCGAACTCGTGGCCACGTATCCCAGTGCGGCGTGGTTTGGCGGGACTATCAAGGACTACGCACCCGGCACGAGCGGCAACTGGGGCGTGTTCCGGCTCCCTGCAATGGAGCCTGGCGGCTTGCGCACAAGCAATCTCGGCGGTTCGGTGCTCGTCATTCCCGACCAGTGCCCGCAAAAAGCCGCGGCGTGGGCCTTCATCGAGTACACCCTTTGCACGCGCGAGGCGCAGATCGAGCAGTATCGCAACTTCGACCTGTTTCCGGCGTTCCTGCCGACGCACAGCGACCCATTCTTCGATGCACCCGACCCATTCTATGACGGACAGAAGGTCCGACGCCTGTTTTCACAGGACATTGAAAGGATCCCGCCCTTGAACAGGACGAAGGATTGGTTCGAGGCGCTGCGATATCTCACGCAGTCGCTCAGCAAGTGGTATGCGGACGGCATGGGATCAACGGAGGACTTCCTGGCGCAGTTGGAGGACAAGCTCAGCCGCCGCCTCGGCCGCGACGTCGCGCCACGTGAGCTATCGGAGGGATCGTGAGCTTGGCCGCCTCAGAAAGTCATTCGCTGCGGCGGCGGATGTGGCGGCACCGCCATTTCTACCTTTTCATCTCGCCGTTCTTTGTCCTCTTTGGTGTCTTTGGGCTCTATCCACTCCTGTTTTCGTTCTATCTCAGCTTCGCCCGCTGGGACGGACTCACGGAACTCACATGGGCAGGGCTCGGCAACTTCGCAACCCTGGCGCACGACGAAGTCTTCTTCACATCGCTCTGGAACACGCTCGCCATCGGCATCTTGTACGTTCCGCCGATGTTTATCGGCGCGTTTGTGTTCGCCATCATCCTCAACACGGCATGGCTCAAGTTCAGGGGCTTCTTCCGGGCCGCCTTCTTCATGCCCGTCGTAACGCCGATGGTCGTAGTATCGATCGTTTTCATTCTTCTGTACGGGGAAGAGGCCGGGCTGTTGAACTATCTTGCCACGCGCATAGGCGCGAAACCGATCCCGTGGCTGGTCAGCGAACAGTGGTCCAAGCCCGCCATCGCGGTACTGCTTGTATGGCGCTGGACGGGCTACAACATGGTCCTCATGCTGGCGGGCCTGCAGAGCATATCGCACGAGTACTATGAAGCGGCGAAGATAGAGGGCGCCGGGCCATTTCAGCGAATGTGGCACATCACGCTGCCCCTGATGCGGCCCATCTTCATCTTCTGCAGCATCATGTCGCTCATCGGCACCGTGTACATGTTCGATGAGGTCTTTGTATTGACGCAAGGGGGACCCGGCACGTCCTCGACGAACTTCGGCCTTTACCTCTTCAACGTATCGTTCGTCGACTTCAAATTCGGCTACGCGTCGTGCATGGCGTACACGGTTGCCTTCTTCGTGTTTATCACGTCGCTGTTCATCCTGCGGCTCAGGAGATCGGAGTTGAACTGACCATGGCCGAGCGCGGAGAGCGATACTACCGAAGAAGACAAAGAGCGGTGCGCATTCTCACGCACGTGCTGATGATATGCCTCGCCGTCATCTTCCTCTTCCCCTTCTACTGGCTGTTCATATCCGCGTTCAAGGCCAAGGAGCAGATCTTTACCCTGCCGCCCCAGTTCCTTCCCCACCCGTGGCTGGTGCAGAACTTCGTGAAGGTGTTTCACGAGACCAATATCGTGCGCGCCTTCTTCAACTCGACCATCATCGCCGCGGGACATTGCAGCCTGTCGGTCTTTCTGTGCTCGCTCGCGGGGTATGCGTTCGCCAAGTTTCCGCACGCGCCGGGGCGAAACAGGCTGTTCGCGTTTGTCCTCGCCACGATGATGATTCCGGGCGCGGTGACGCTAATCCCGGTGTTCGTGGTACTGTGCAAAATACACGCCATCAACACGTACTGGGCCATGATCCTGCCGGGAGCGGCGGGCGCATTCGGCATATTCTGGATGCGCCAGTACATCCTCGACAGCGTCCACAACGATCTGATCGACTCGGCCCGAATCGATGGATGCGGAGAGTTCGGCATCTATTGGCGCATCGTCGTGCCTATTGCAAAGCCGGCGTTGGCGGCCCTCGGCATCCTCTCGCTCATCGGCGTGTGGAATAACCTCATGTGGGCGTTCATCGTGCTCCGCACGGACGACATGCTGACGCTGCCCCTCGTGATCTACCTGCTAAACGGTGAGCTTCGCACCCCGTACGAGACCATCATGGCGGCAAGCCTCATCGCGACGCTGCCGCTCGTCATCGCCTTCCTGCTATTCCAACGGCAGTTCATCCAAGGCATCACGGCAGGGGCGATCAAAGGGTAATAGCGCCCAGTATCTTCTGCCGAGCCTCTTCCCCGTGCTTGTTCCCTTCTACCCAGATTCGGGAGTCAAGATAGAAGGCGCTTTTCGAAATGGTGGACGACATGGACACCGAAAAGTCTGACCTGCGGGTTTACGTCCATTCTGTCCATAATGTCCATTGCGTCCATTGCTTGGACAAGTCCAATTGGCTCAAATTGCCGAATCTAGGCGCTGCCGTTGCGTTTCCGGCGCTGCATGTGCTTCAATGACTCTGCGAATTCCTTCAGGGAGCATCATGACATCTCTCGGACGCATTGTAGGATTGGATGTAGGCAACGTGCGCATCGGCGTCGCCGTGAGCGACCCTTTGCGCATTATCGCTCAGCCGCATTCCGTGATAACGCGCTCGAACCCGGAGAAAGACGTTGCGGCGGTGTGTGCGTTGATCGGCCAGACGGAGGCCGTTCGCGTTGTCGTGGGGCTGCCCCTCAACCGTGAAGGAAAGCCGGGGCCTCAAGCCGAGAAGGTGCTTCAGTTCATCGAGCAGTTGCGCGCGGCCACCACCACGGAGATCGTCACCCAGGACGAACGTTTCTCTACGGCCGCGGCGGAGCGAATGCTCATCGCCGCCGACGTGCGCCGCAAGAAACGGAAGGGGATCGTGGACAAGATCGCGGCCCACCATATCCTGCAAACCCACCTGGACCGAATCAAGAGGACCTGACGCTTGACCAACGAAGCGGAGCACAAAGGGCCGGAAACCACGCCTGAACCGCCGAATCGCAGACGAAGCAAAGGACGGCTTGCTCTGAAACTCGTGGCCGGCGTGGTTGCGTTGCTGCTGCTAGCCTGTGCTGGCGCGGCTCTGGTGGCGTTTCTCGCCTATCAGCACATCACCGAGCCGGGCGTTGCGGGCGAAGCGGTAAACGTCACGATCCCGGAGGGTGCAACGGGAAGGGACGTTGCACGAATCCTTGCGCAACAGGGCCTCGTGGAATATGAGGTGCTCTTTTTGGCCGCGATACGTCTCGACAAGTCCCGCGAGCCTCTCAAGCAAGGCTGGTACGCGCTTCCCCGAGGCTCATCGCCGATGGAGCTGCTGCACATGCTTCAGCAAGGCTCGAACCGCCGTCCTGAGCCATTCGAGATCCCGGACGATCTCAAGGTCACTGTTCCGGAAGGGCTGTCGATTGTGCAGATGGCGCAGCAGTTCCCGGATCCTGGCGCCTTCATTGCCGCCGCGTCCGATCCGGAGCTGATCGCGCGTCTCGGCATCAAGGCCAAGACCCTTGAAGGGTTCCTCATGCCGAACACTTACTACTTCGAGAAAAGGCCCTCGGAACGCGACGTGATCGAGAGGATGGTCGCGGAGTTTAAAAAGACTTACGCGGCGTTAGTAAAGGAATGTCCCCCGCCGGAAGGCCGCGACAAGCTCGGCATCATCACCGTAGCTTCTCTTGTCGAGGAGGAGATACGGGCGCCGGAGGAGCGCTCGAAGGTCGCCGCCGTTATCTACAACCGGCTCACGAAAGGAATGCCGCTGCAGTTGGACTCGACCCTGCAGTACGCGCTGAACAAGTACGGCCAGCGGATCTTGTATGACGACCGAGAAGTCGATTCGCCTTACAACACCTACGAGAACCCAGGCCTGCCACCGGGCCCCATTTCGAGTCCGGGCTCCGACTCGATCAAGGCTGCGCTGCAACCCGCCGACGCGGACTATCTCTACTTTGTGTCCAACGCGGACGGAAAGACGCACACGTTCAGTTCAGACGAAGCCGATCATCTTAGAGCGGTGAATCATTTCCGGAAGGACATCGCACCCCAACGGAAATCACTCGAAGAAGCAGACAAAAAGGATCGCCCTCAATCTTGAACCACGAATAACACGAACGAAATGTGGGTCTGGTACAAAGGCTCTGGCCATTCGGTTTGGCCCGTCCGTTCCGTTTTTCTTATTCGTGTGGTTGGCGTGATTCGTGGTTAGTGGTGGATCAAAATGTCTGAATCAGGCGGGAGTCTTCGTTATCTGCCGCGATCTGACGGTGCCGCGCGGGATGCCATTGAGAAACTCGTAGCGTTCCACCATATGCGCGAGCGTTCTCGACGCGTTAATCGGGCTTGCGTACGCGTACAACCCGAGGCGTTCCATCTCGGTGATGGCCTCGTTCGGGGTCGGGCCGTAGGCCAGGATGGCCGTATCGGACGCCGTGATGATGGGCTTCTCGTAGAGGTCGATCATGCCGGTGACCCTGCGGACGTCGTGCAACTCCATATTGGTCGCAATATCGATCAGCTTCGTGAGACCGAAGTGCTCGACCTCTTTCGACTCCTTCAGCCGGGCGCTCTGGCTGCACATGTAGCCGACACCGAGCACCATCACGGCGTCCACTTCCGAACACTTGAGGATCGCTTCGATGGAGCGGGACATGAGGGTGCGGTCGGTGCCCGCAACAAGGTCAACGGGATTCCCGTGGCTCCACCAACCCGGCATGAAACTGTCGAGCTCGCGCAGGAGATCCTGCGGGAGATCGATCACGTCCAGGCCGGCCGCAGCACACGCGTCGGCGCCCATCACGCCCCAGCCGCCGCCCTCTGAGACGATCACCACGCGCCGTCCCTGCGGAAGGGGCTGGTTTACGAACGCCGACGTGAGCTCCATCGCCTGGTAGATGTCGTCGACGACGGAAGCGCCCGCCTGACGACACGCCGCCTCAAACAAGGCCGTCGACCCGGCCAGCGAGCCCGTATGCGAAGCGGCGGCCCGCTGGCCGGAGCCGGTCCTGCCGCCCTTCACGATCACGACTGGCTTCCGCAAGGCGGTTTCGCGAAGCGTTTCAAAAAAGCGCCGCCCGTCACGCGTACCCTCGATGTAGACGAGGATGGCTTTCGTCTTCATATCGTAGGCGAAGAAACGGAGGTAGTCTTCGGAGCGCGTCGCGGCCTCGTTGCCGCTGCTGGCAAACCGTGCGATACCAACCTGATGGAGCTGCGCCCACGTCAGGATCGTCATGCCGACATTGCCGCTCTGCGAAACTACAGACATCCCGCCGCCGCTGGGATAGCGATAGATCATCCCGGAATAGAGGCTGTCGGGATTGGGGCTCGCGATCCCCGCACAGTTCGGCCCGACGAGAAGGATGCCCGATTCCTCGGCGATCTTCGCCATTTCCGTCTGGGCCCGTGCCCCGGCGTCGTCCAGTTCACCAAAGCCAGCGGTGATCACGACGACGGCCTTCACGCCGCACTTCGCGCAATCGCGAACGGCGTCGAGAACGTACTTCGGAGGCAGCACGATAAGGGCGAGGTCCACCGGTTTCGGCAAAGCGGACAGGCTCGGATAGCAGGGTACATCCGCGATCTCCGTATGATTTGGATTCACGGCGTAGAGGGCGCCCTTGAACCCGCCCATGATCGTGTTGAAGAGAATCCGAAAACCCCATTTCAGCGGAGAGGATGACGCACCGATAATCGCCACCCCCGAAGGCTCAAAAAGGGCATGGAACTTCTGTTTCATCTCCGCAAGGGCCTGGCTTGAGGGTCCTGCCGGCGATCCGCCGCTCATGTCTCTTGTCTCCTATTGAGGACTCTTGGGTTCCGTGATGATACTGTACAACTCGGGTCTGCGATCTCGGATATGATTGTCATCCTTTGCACGCGAGAGGTCCACATCGCAGATCAGGACGCGCGGTTTGTCTCCCTTGCGCTGGGCCGCGACGTTCCCTTCCGGATCGACCACGAGTGCGACTTGGGGATGCACGAATGCGATGAAGCACTGGTTCTCGTAACCGCGCGTGCGCATCCACATCTCATTTGACTCGCCGTGCATGCCGTACGAGGGATTGAGTATGAGCTTCGCTCCCTTGAGGCGCAGCGTTCGGGCGGTCTCAGGCCAACGGCGATCGGCGCAGATCATAATCCCGATCGGCCCCCACGGCGTCGGCCAGACGGGCAGCGAGTCGCCCGGAGCGAACTGGAGGTCGTGTTTTTGCAGATGTGTCTTGTGGTACACGCCGATGAGTCTGCCATCCGCGCCCCACAGCCCTGCCGCATTGTAGATTCTCCCATCCTCCTCCGAGACAAACCCAAAACAGATGGCCATGGAGCGTTTCCGCGCCTCTTCAGCAACTTGTTTGAGATATGGGCTGCTGCTCAGGTCCTGCGCGACGCCCCGCAGCCGCTCCGGCGTCGATGTCTTGTCAGGGGCCGCATAGCCGTCGAGCCAGCATTCAGGCGTCACGAAGAGTTCCGCGCGCGCATCGCTTGCATCGTCCAACATATGCAGGAAAGTCTTGAAATTCGCTTCCATATCCCATTTCACGGGAATTCCCATCATGAGCGCGAGGCGCACGGTTGTGCGAATCACCGCCGGCGCGTCGGTGACACGCGGCGGGCCGCTCGCGGAGGCGGATTGCGACAGCATGACGCTCAATAGTGCGCACGTGGCCAGCACGGTTTGTTCCTTTTGTTTGCAGCGGTACCCAGTATGTCTTCATGCGCCATATAAAACAAGACATGCTATTCGACGGATTTCTCGAAAATGCCAATCAGGTCCGAGGACCCTTCCGGGCGGTATTCGGTGAAGTCGAATCCGCCGTACAAGGTGACATTTCGGAAACCGGCCCGCGTTGCGCACGTCGTCACCTGCTCGGCGGTCAGACTGATCAGCACCGACGATTCGGAAACGGATCGTGCCGCGTTCGCATCGAACGCGTAAAACGCAAGCGACAGAAGCATCCGATCCCCGTGCGGCACGAGGCTCTTCACGGCGACAACCTCGACGCCATCGCGCCACTTGATATCCACACGGTGACGCGGCTGTCGATTTGCCTCCGCGGCGTAGTTCAAGACTTGAAAGACGAATCGCCCTCCGGGTGAAAGGGCCGCAATCACGGATTGGAGCGTCTTCTCGACGTCGTCGAGAGTCGGCAGGAGCGAGAGCGAATTGCCGAGACACAGGGCAAGGTCCCACGGGCCGCCTCGAAGGCCGCGCATGTCGCCTACTTCGTATCGTATGTTCGCGTGAGGGCGCCGTGCGCGGGCGTGGGCGATCATCTCCTGGCTTAGATCGAAGGCCGTCACATGCGCTCCCAGGTTCGCGAAAAACTCGGCATGCAGGCCGGTTCCACACGCGAGATCCACGACGCGCATACCGGGCGCGCGCTCGAGGCATTCCCGAAGGAAGGGACCTTCCCGTTCGAGGCGCGCGGCGCTGTCCGACAGCACCTCATAGTAGGCGGCGACGGAATCAAACCCTGCAATCAAGTGTGTCCGTTCTCCTTGGATGTAACGCTCACCATGAAAACGTTACGCGGCGGCCTTCTTGCGCGGATTGGTAGGCGCCCAACACCATCGCGACTGAAACCTTGCCGTCGCGGCCCGTGACGGCAGGCGGCGTTTCGTTTATCAAGCTGTCGACCCACGGACGCGGGACGGCCTGAATGCGCACGCCGTGATTGGCCGGGATCGGGATGCCCATGTCGCGCCAGTTGGCCTCGCCGTACTTGAACATCTTGACGGCCGGCCCGTCTGGACAGCGCGGCACACCGCAGGACGGGCCATCGCCGTAATTCTGAATCACGCAACCGTTCGCGCCGTAGATCTCGGTTGTGTTTTCGGCCACCATGACGGTCGAGCTGTTGAAGAGAAGGCCCATCTCGCCATGGCTGAACCGAAAGATCGCCGCGCCGTTGTCGTCGGGCGCCACATTCGTGATCACGTTGCCGATCTCCGCCATCACGCTCACCGGTTTGCCGAGCATCCAGTAAAACCAGTCGGCCGGGTGCGACGCGTCGTCCATGAACATGCCTTTGTTCTTCTCGGCCTCGATGTGCCAGTGCGTGGGCCCATTGATGAAGGAGTCCATCAGCAGCACGCCAATGCAATGGCGTCGCCGGACGGCGCAGATGGGTCCGAGTTCGCCCGACTGCACGGTCTCCCACATCTTGATGTTTGCGGGGTCGTGCCGCATCTGATACGCAATGCCGAGGGAGATTCCGGCCTTGTCAGCCGCATCGATCATCCGATCGCAATCATCGAGCGAGAGCGCCATCGGTTTTTGACAGAGGATATGCTTCCCGGCCTGCGCCGCCGCCACGCAGAGTTCCGCATGCCTGTTGGTTTCGCTGCCGACGATCACCGCCCGCACCTTCGGATCGTTCAGAACGTCCTCGACGTGCGGCGAGTACTTCATGCCGGCCGATTCGCAAACGTCCTTTCCGCGGCGTTCATCATCGTCATACGCGGCGATAAGTTTCACGTCGTCAAAATGCTTCATCACATCGACATAGGCGCCTACGTGACCATGGGCGAAGCTCAGGAATCCAATACCAATCGGCGCTTTCATAGCATGACCTTTCTTGTTGAGGGACAGCCGCCGATACACTAGACAAAGACGCGAAGGATTTCAAAAACAGGCTTGAAATGAAGCGCACACGTGCTCAAACCACCGTGAGGTATCCCTTGATCAGTCTGACACGGGAACCTATAATCGCGGCACGCCGACAGCAGGAAATCCATCCGTAGCGGGGGGGGACCGTTGTATCCTTTGCTCGTCGCGTCGCTGAGCAAGCTTGGAGTCGACATAACGGCGGCGGCCCTCATCGTCCCGATCATCTTCCTTGCGGTCACTCTTGCCGGTGCATTCGTGGCGCTCCACCGGTTCTATGATCTACCTACAGCATTGCTTGGGGTCGCTTTCCTCGTTCAATTCCATCCGCTGCGCATGGTCTCGGCGAACGCTTGGAGCGAGACCACGGCCCTCTCGTTTATGATGCTGTTCTTCTGGCTTGTCTCCGAGAGCAACCGCAAGTCATGGAGAAGTGCTGTTGGCGGGATTGCAGCCGGACTCGCATTTGCGGCGCGCTACGTCATGCTGCCCTTGTTCCCCATTGGCGCTGCTGCGTGCCTCAGCGGAAGGAAGGATAAGAGGCCTCAGCCTCTCGCGGGCTTCTGCGTGGGTTTCCTGCTCATTGCGGGTTCCATCATTGCGCGGAATTGTGTCCTGGCGGGAATGCCTCTTGGAGAGCACATACCCCGGGTTCACTTCGGGTACGGCGAGGTCTGTGCGGGTCTTTTCCGCATCCTCGCGGAGAGCGCAGAACCCGCGGCGCCGTTCGCAAGCCTTCTGCTAAGCCTGTTGCTGGTCGCAACACTCGTCATGGCGTACGTGCGCGCCCGCCGGAGAGAGCTTGGCGGCGTTCTGCGCAACGCGCTCATGGGACGGGGCGCGTTTCTGCTTCTGTCGTGGGCGGTCGTATACTCGGTGCTTCTCGTGCGCGGCGAGGTGCGGTATGCCATCGATCCGATCAACGAACGACTTGTCCTTCCAGCCTCGGTTGTGCTCGTGTTGGTGGCCGCGGGTCTGATCGCGCGGCTGGCCGGGTCGAGGCCGTGGGTTCCGGTGATGTTCGCGTTTCTCTTGGCGGCATGCGCGCTTTGGCCGGAGGTGTCCATGGCGCGGATGCTCACCCACTCAAAGGTGTCTTCGGCCTATGCATTTGATGCCGCGCGCTCGCCGTTCTATCAGTGGGTATCGGATAACGTGACAGATGAGGATCTCCTGATTGCGGAAGACAGCTTCTCGCTTCCGCTGTACCTGGGGCCGGTCAAGATGCTGTATTTCGAAGGCCAGCTCCCCACCATGAAGCCGCTGCGACACGATGACCTCACGGGATATATCGCGAAGCATCACAGGGAATATGCGCACGTTTACCTTGTGTTGCGCGCGGGTCTCAATCGGAATGCGCCACGCGATCCCCAATGGGGTTCATTCCTCGCCGATCTCGATGCAGGGCGAATACAGGCGTACCCGGGGATCTCGAAGGAGATCCAGTTGGAGGACGCTCACGTGTTCCGCATTGAGCCGCCTTTCGAAGGGGCGGCCGGTCTCTGACGACGCAACGCACGCACCGAGAAGATCATCAGCAGGATGAGCGTCGTCATCGAGATGCCAAGGCCCGCCTTGAGGCTCGCCGGCATGTAAACGAACTCGACCCGGTGAGCGCCGGTGGGGATCTGGACACCGCGGAAGGCGTAGTAGGCCGGGAAAACCGGCGCGGGGCGGCCGTCAATCGTCGCGCGCCATCCGGGATAGTTAGCGTCTCCGAGGACGAGGATGCAATCCGACTTCACATCGGCGTCGACGACCACGCGGTTGA
>Ga0315291_10011032_pt1 | contig 11030 bp, 7 predicted proteins | sample YL17G12_20_MG_FD_203070 | JGI IMG/M metagenome (GOLD analysis project Ga0315291, IMG submission 203070) | Sediment microbial communities from Yellowstone Lake, YNP, Wyoming, USA - YL17G12_20 | ecosystem: Environmental > Aquatic > Freshwater > Lake > Sediment | place: USA: Wyoming | collected... | reverse complement strand
CGCCGGGTGTCCACAACCCTGACAACCCCAAGTGCCGCGCAGCCACGGCAACGGGAGCTCCCCCGGGGTACACTTGGCCTGAGCCAGAGCGGGCCTGCCTCAACACGGACCAGGAGCACCGTTGGCCTTCGGGTCGAAGAAACGCACGTCAGGCTACGGCGAAGCCGAGCTGCTGCGCGGGCTGGTGAACCTCGCCAGCGAGGTGCAATCCAGCCCCGAGCTGGACGGTATCGTGCGCGCCGTCGCGACCACGGTCACGCACACCTTCGGCTACCGCGAGGCGACCGTCTACCTCGTCGAGGCCGACGGCGAGACCTTCCGCGCCTACGCGACGGTCGGCGAGCACCCCGACTACGACGTCGAGATCTTCGCCCGGCCGGTGCCGCGGCATATCTGGGACGAGCTCTTTCTCGAGCGCTATCAGATGGGCTCGTCGTTCTTCGTCGACCACCGGCTGCACCAGTGGACGGTGGAGCAGCTCCACTACCTTCCGCCGCTCCCGCTGGGCAAGCGCGCCGATGACGAGTGGCACGAAGACGACGACCTCTTCGTGCCCATGTACGACAAGCGCCGGCGGCTCACGGGCGTGCTCGACCTCTACGACCCCGCCGACAGGTCGATCCCGACGCTCGACCAGGTCAAGGCTCTCGAGGTGTTCGCCGCGCACGCCGCGGTGGCGATCGAGAACGCCCGCCAGTACGAGGAGCTCGAGAGCACCAGCACGGAGCTGCAGCGCCAGCTGCGGCTGCGCCACGAGCTCCTCAACCTGAGCACGGCGCTGCTCTCCACCCTGGACCAGGACGACGTCTTCGCCCTCATCACCACGATGCTCAAACAGATAGTGGACTACGACACCATGGACATCCGCCTCGTCGACGAGGCCACGAACGAGCTCGTCGCCATCTACGCGCGCGACGAGAACGCCAGCGAGATGCTCGGCTTCCGAAGCTCGATCGACGAGGGCGTGAGCGGCTGGGTCGTGCGCAGCAACGAGGCGCAGCTCGTCAACGACATGGACAGCGACCCGCGAGGGGTCTTCGTCCCCGGCACCGAGCAGGGCGAGCCCCAAGCGTCGATCATCGTGCCGCTCAACGTCCGTGGCAAGATCACCGGCGTCCTCAGCATCGATCGCCTGCACGGGCGCACCTTCGACGAGCAGGAGCTCGAGCCGGCGAAGCTGTTCGCCAACATGGCGGCGATCGCCATCCAGAACGCACGCAGCTACGAAGAGATGGAGCGCCAGGCGATCAGCGACGGGCTGACCGGCATCCACAACTACCGCCACTTCCGCGACACGCTCAAGGCGACCGTCAGCCGGGCGGCGCGCTACGGCGAGACCTTCTGCCTGCTCATGATGGACCTCGACCATTTCAAGACGGTCAACGACAGCATCGGGCACCAGGCCGGCGACGAGGTCCTGCGCGCCGTGTCCGGCGTGTTGCGCTCGTGTTCGCGCGAGTCGGACTACCAGGCCCGCTACGGCGGCGAGGAGTTCGTCATGCTGCTGCCGCAGACGGGCCTGAGCGAGGCGAGCACGCTGGCCGAGCGCGTCCGCAGCCAGGTCGCCGAGATCGACGCGGGGCGCCCCGACCTGAGGGTGACGATGTCGATCGGCGTGGCCTCGTTCCCGGACTCGGCGCGTGACAGCGACGGGGTCCTCGCAGCCGCCGACGCTGCCCTGATGCGTGCCAAGTTCCGTGGCCGCGACCGCGTGTGCCTGGCGGGAGAGGACACGACGCGCATCGCGGAGGCGATCGAAGGCGACCTGGTCGACCTCGGCCGGCGTTTCGCCGAGACGCTCGGGCTGAGCGACATCGAGACGGCCGGCCTGGTCACCGCGCTGGCCGTGTACGAGGTGGACGCGGCGCTCACCGACGAGGTGCAGGTGATCCTCGGCGGCGGCAATGGTACGAGCGGCAACGGCGTCGGGGGCGCCACGCACGAGGTGCGTCGTCAGGCCATCGAGGCCTTGCTCTACGGCAGCGAGCGCTGGGACGGGACGGGGTATCCCGAGGGCCGCCGCGGGAGCGCGATCCCGCGCGTGGCGCGCGCCTTCGCCGTGTGCCGCGAGTACCGGCAGGCGGGTCTCGACCTCGGCGGCGTCGACCAGCTGCGCTCGGCCGCCGCCCGCGAGCTCGACCCGCGCATGGTGCAGCGCTTCGTCGGCATGCTGCGCGGCGCCGCCGCGGCGGCGACCCCGCCGGCCGCCTGACCGACCTCTGCGCGGCGCCCACCGTCAGCCTCTTGCTCCGTCGCCTCCGGCGGTCGGTGCGCGGGCTTCGAGCACCTGTGGCATACTGAGCCCATGAACAACGTCACCCCGTTGCGGGGCGAGCGGGGCACGGGCTCTCGGCGCCTCCGCCCCGCGATCATCGTCGGCATCGTCGTGCTTGTCGTTCTCGTCGCCTCCCTGGCCGGACGCGTCCTCGGTCTCTACGTCGACTGGCTCTGGTTCGGCGAGGTTGGGCTGCGCTCGGTGTTCTGGACCGGGATCTGGTCACGGCTTCTGCTCGGGCTCGCCGGCGCCGCCCTCTTCTTCGTCATCGTCTATCTGAATGTGGACCTCGCGCGCCGGCTCGCGCCGCCGTTCCGCGTCAGTAGTTCCGGCGACGTCATCGAGCCCAAGAGCGAGCCCCTGCGCCGCCACGCCGGCGTGGTCGGGCTCGCCGTGTCGGCCATCGTCGCCATCGCCGCCGGTGTGGCGGCGTCCTCGGCCTGGCTCACGTTCCAGAAGGCGCTAAACGCCTCCGACTTCGGCGTCGAGGACCCGGTCTTCGGTCACGACCTCGGCTTCTACGTCTTCTCCGTCCCTGCTTGGCACGCGATCCAGAGCTTCGTCCTCTTCGCCCTGCTCGTCGCCCTCGTGCTCTCGGCGCTCATGCACCTCGCGCTCGGCGGCATCGAGTACCGGGTCAAGGCGCCGGGCTCCGAGGGGCAGCCGACACCGAGCAGCCCGATGCGGCCCGGTGCCTACGTGCGCTCGCAGGTCGACGTGAACCTCAGCGGCCGCGCCATCGCCCACCTCTCGGCGATCCTCGCCGCGGTCTTCGTCGTCGTCGGCCTGGGACAGCTGTTCCGCGCCTGGGACCTGCTCTCTTCGACGGCCGGCGCGGTCTACGGGGCGGGCTACACCGACGTCGTCGTGCGCCTGCCCCTGACCCGCGTCACGATGGTCCTCGCTTTCGCCATCGCGGCGGTGCTCGTCTGGAACGTCTGGCGCCGCCGCCAGTGGTGGCCCGTGGTGATCGTCGTCTGGGTGGTCGCGCTCGTCGTCCTGCGCGGCATCGTCCCGGGCATCTTCCAGTCGCTCGTCGTCAATCCGAACCAGCTGGTCAAGGAGCGCGAGTACATCGCCAACAACCTCGCCGCGACCAAGGCGGCGTACCAGCTGGACCGGCTGGTGGGGAAACCGCTCGAGATGAAGACGCAGATCGACGCCCAGGTCCTGCGCGAGAACGCGGTCACGCTGCGCAACGTGCGCCTCTGGGACCCCGACACGCTGGTGACGAGCTACCGTCAGATACAGCAGCTGCGCCCCTACTACTCGTTCGTCGACGCCGACGTGGACCGCTACACGGTCAAGGGCGTGTACACGCAGACCATGGTCTCGGCGCGCGAGCTCAACATCCCGGGCCTGCCCGACCAGGCGCAGACCTGGGTCAACCAGCACATCACCTACACGCACGGGTTCGGGGCCAGCATGTCGGCCGTGAACCAGGTGACACCCGACGGCTCGCCGGACTTCCTCGTCGAGGACGTGCCCCCGCGCTCGGTCGTCGGCCTCGAGATCGAACAGCCGCGCATCTACTACGGCGAGGTAGGCACCGACTACACGCTCGTCAAGACCGAGGAGCGCGAGTTCGACTACCCGGGCGCGGCGGGCGACGTCTTCACCGAGTACGAGGGCGGCGGCGGCATCCCCATCAGCGGGGTGCTCCCCAAGCTCGCCTTCTCGTGGCGCTTCGGCACGATCAAGTTCTTCACCACCTCGGCGATCGACGCCGACAGCCGGATCATCATCCGCAACAACATCGTCGACCGCGTCAAGACTGTCGCGCCGTTCCTCGCCCTCGACGGCGACCCGTACATGGTGATCGCCGACAAGCGGCTCTTCTGGGTGGTCGACGCCTACACGACCACCGACCGCTACCCGTACGCGACGCCCGACGGCGACCTCAACTACATCCGCAACTCCGTGAAGATCGTCATCGACGCCTACAACGGCACGATGCGCCTGTACGTGTTCGACGAGGACGACCCTTTGCTGCGCACGTACCGCGAGATCTTCCCCGACCTCTTCACGCCGGCGGACGAGATACCCGACACGCTGTACGACCACGTGCGGTATCCCGAAGGACTCTTCATGACGCAGGCGAGGATCTTCGAGACCTACCACGTCGACGACCCCGATGTGCTCTACAACAAGGGCGACCAGTGGCAGATCCCCGAGAACGTGTCGCTGAACGACAACGGGCCGATGTCGGCGTTCTACGTGATCATGCGGCTCCCCGGCTCCGAGAAGGAGGAGTTCCTTCTCATCCTGCCGTTCACCCCGAACGGTCGACCGAACATGATCTCATGGCTGGGGGCTCGCTCGGACGGCGCCGACTATGGCAAGTCGGTGGTCTACCAGTTCAGCGAGAGCACGAGCGTCTTCGGCCCGGCACAGGTCGAAGCGGCGATCAACCAGGACCCGACGATCTCGGCACAGCGTTCGCTGTGGGACCAGCAGGGCTCGCGCGTGATCCTCGGCAACCTCATCGTCGTGCCGATCGAGGACTCGCTGCTCTACGTGCAGCCGCTGTACCTCGTCGGCGAGCAGACGCAGCTGCCGCAGCTCAAGCGCGTGATCGTCTTCTACCGGAGTCCGGGCGGCACTGGTGAGCGGAACGACGCAGAGCAGCTCGTCGTCATGGCGCCGACGCTGCGCGAGGCGCTGACCCAGGCGTTCGGCGAGGCGCCGCCGATCGGGCCGCCGGTCCCCGGCGGCGGCACCGGCGGCACGGGCACCGGCGGAACGGGCGCGGGGACCGGCGGCACCGGTGGGACCGGCGCCGGCCTGAGCACCCGCGCCCTCGAGCTGATCCAGCAGGCCAACGCCCAGTTCGAGGCGGCGCAGCAGGCACAGAAGGCCGGCGCTTGGGCCGAGTACGGCCGCCAGATCGAGGCTCTGCAGCAGACCTTGAACCAGTTGCAGCAACTGCAGTAGCGGCCGGCCGCCGCGCGGGTTCGGCTGCGCCCGCCCGCCCCCTCCCTAGACGAATGTTCCGGTTCACGATGCCCTGCGCAGTGGCACGCTGGAGCAGCACGCCGTCGGTCGCATGGGGAGAGCCGCGCAGGCAGGGGCCGACACGGCCGGAGCGAAGCGTTAAGGACGCTGCCACCGCGGGCAACACGAAGGGTCCTGCGGGCTCATGTTCGTGGCGGCAGCGCCGATACAACGAGGAGACGTTCCCTCGCTATCCGGAGGCAGGGCATGAACAGCCACGCGCAACGCGGCGAAGCCGGGTTCAGCTTCGTCGAACTGCTCATCACCATCATCATCGCCGGCATCGCGTTCGCGGCGCTGGTTCCCGTGTTCGTCGGGGCGCAGCAGACCGGCTCTCGTGACCAGGCGCGTACCGCCGCGCTCAACGTCGCCCAGGACGGCATGGAGCGCATCCGGCAGCTGCCGTGGAGCGTGGTCGACGCGACCAGTCTGCTCGGCAAGTCGTCCGAACTGGGTCTGCCGTGGGTACCGACCCCGAGCGGCAGCCCGACGCACTGGGTCGTGAATGACGGCGGCAGGGCGTTCAGCGTCACGCCGAGCGTGGTCACGTCCGGCACGCAGAAGACGGTCTCCTTGACGGTCACGTGGACCCAGGCCGGCGGGGGCACCCGCAGCTTTGTTCTGAAGACCAACATCTTCCGCCAGCTCCCGGGCCCGCAGATCACCGACCTCACGTTCGTGCCGGCGCCCGACTCGGCGCCGCCCTCGAACGGCAACTGGATCAAGACGCTGCCGGCGCTCGGTACGGGCATCACCACTCGCGCCACGGTGAACCCCGCGCAGACCGGCACCGTGGCCTACGTCAAGTTCACCGTGGTCGATCTGTCCGGCCGCAACGCCCCGCTGCAATACAACAAGAACGCTCCCGACACTGTCGGTGGCAACAAGTACTCGTTCAGCACCTGGGGCTTGACGACCGACCCGACCAAGGCCCTCAAGGACGGCCTGTATCGCATCACGGCGATGGCCTACGCCAACGACAGCGCAGGCTTGCCGGGCACCCCCTGGGTGCGGGACGTGCGCATCGAGACCGAGACCCCGCCCGCGCTGACCAACGTCCAGGTCTACCCCGGCAAGATCACCCCGGCCGTGGTGAACATGACCTGGGACCCCTCCACCTCCGCCGACTGGGCCCACTACGAGGTCTTCCGCAAGCTGCCGACCGACACCGGGTGGACGGAGATCACGGGTGACTCGGGGGCCCTCGGTCTGGGCTTCCACGACACGACGGTGACGGCGGGTCAGACGTACCAGTACGTCGTCCGCGCCGTCGACACCGCCGGGAACGCGCAGCCGCTGCCTGGCGGGGCCGTGGTATCGCCTCTGACGATCTACACCGTCACGCCTCTCGGTTCTGGCGCGGCCGCCGCGCCGCCGGCACCGCAGAACATGCGCCTCTCGTTCGTCGGCTCGGCCGTGGTCGTCGCCTGGGAGCCCCCCAACAGCACCGCCGATGTCGTGGGCTACCACGTGTATCGCGTCAAGACCTCTCAGCACACCACCGACAGCAACGCCACGCTCATCGCCGTCACCGCCGCCCCGGCGCAGACGATCAGGGTCTTCGACCGGATCGGCACCCCGTACCCCGATTACATCGCCTTCGGCACGAGCTACTGTTACACGGTGAAGTCGTTCAACGCCGACGGGGTCGAATCCAACCCGTCGACCCTCGCGACCGGACAGACGCCAGACAAGGGCGGCTCCGGCAGCTGGGGCATCATCGTCACCCCGGCGTCCGCCATCTACACACTCAACATCTACGTCCAGAACCTGAAGAGCACGGCCACCGTGAACATCCTCAATGCCCAAAACGGGCAGCCGGCCATGACGCCGGGGCCGACGGTCACCAAGACGAATCCCAATGCTACGGTCACGCTGCCCTACGGCAGCTACATCGTGTCGATCGGGACGAAATCGGCGTCGGTGACGCTGACGGGTGACGGCGCCATCCCCGTCTACGTCTCGCTGGCGCTCTAGAGGAGGTCGAGCGTGTTGACGGCAACGAGAGCAGGCCACACGGCCCGCGGGCGTACGCGGCAGACGGGCATGACCCTCGTCGAGCTCCTCGTCGCGATGTCCATCGGGGTGATGTTGACCGGGATGATCCTGGTCACCTGGTTCGCCCTCCAGGACTCGTTCGTCAATCAGGCGCGGGCCAGCGAGGCCCGCGAGTTCACCCGCGACGCGGTGGCCCGCATGGTGCGTGAGATCCGCGACGGCACGCAGTCGACGTCTGGCGGCAACGGCGTCTACGACGCGAGCGAGAACCAGATCACCATCTACACGACCTTCAACGACGCCGGCTCGGTCGATGCAGGCTACGGAAACCTGCTTCTCACCCGGTTCAAGTACGACACCAGCACCCACGAGCTGCTGCGCATCCGCTACAAGGGACCGGGCCTGACGTTGGGCAAGACGACGGTGCTGGCCGACGATGTCGTCAACCCGAGCGGCACGCCGGTCTTCTCGTACTGGTGCTACAACACCAGCGGGGCGCCTCTCGAGACGTCCACGCCGACGTCGGCTCAGTTGCCGGGCATCTACGCGGTCGAGCTGGATCTCTGGATCGACCGCAACCCCGGCCACCCGCCGGCGGCCGTGAAGTTGCAGTCCACCGCCCAGATCCGCAACGCGCGGCTGTAGGAGGCGAAGAGCATGAGAAAGAAGCATCGCCACGAGGCGGGCAGTGCGCTGATCCTCGTGATCGGCGTCATCGCGGCGCTCGCCATCCTCTCGGCGAGTCTCGTGATCCTCGTCCTCAACGGGCAGTCCAACACCTCCCGCGACCGCACCCAGAAGCAGGCCTTCAGCCTTGCGGAGGCGGGCGTCGATGCCGCGATGGCTCAACTGGCGACGAGCTGGCCTAAGGCCAGCGACGCGACGTTCGATCAGACGTACATCCAGACGTACCTGGATTCGCTCACCGCCGCGGGCTACGGGTCGCGCACCATCACGGTCAACTTCTTCGACGATCTCTACCCCGGCGACCAGAAAGTGGTGACCGGCGTGCATCGTGACCTCAACGGCAACCGGCAGCTCTGGGTCGAGGCGACCGGCCAGGTGGGTTCTCGCAGCGTGCGCGTCCGGGTGCGCGTCAAGGAGGAGCCGCAGACCATCGGCCTGCTCGACAACATCGCCGTGTGGACGCCCGGCCAGTACAACCAGGGCTCGTACGCGGCCTCGGTGTCGTACGAGGTCCTGGGCCCGGGGGCGACGCAGGCCGTGGTGCAGTACGGGACCGACGTGTCGAACCATGCCCTGGACTCCACCGTCCAGGGCCTCACGCCGCCGTCGCCCGCCGACCTGGTCATTCCGCCCGACATGGTGACGTATTTCAAGGAGCTCGCGACCGCGAGAGACCAGGTCGGCGTGGCCAAGCGCTACACGGACGTGACCCAGATCGGGATTAGCTCCTCACCCGCAACGAACTGGGAGGGTGTCGTCTACGTCGACTCGGGCACCACGCCGTCGCAGCTCACCGCGATGCAGAACATCGCGTGGTCGAACAAGGGCGACATCAACGGCGACGGGGTCGGCACGCACAAGCAGCCCGGCGTGCTCATCGTCGACGCGCAGCTGCTCAAGATCACGGGCAACAACACGCAGTACTACGGCCTCGTCTACTGTACGGGCGCCGTCGAGATCCAAGGCGGCATGTCGATCCACGGGCTCGTGCTTGCGGGCGGGCAGGGGCTCTCAGCGGGCACCGATGCGGTGAAGCTGACCGGCAACCAGCAGATCCTCTACAACGACAACGTGCGCGCCAACCTCGGCCGCAACTACTCGATCTCGGTGCGGATGATGGCCGGCACCTGGCGCGAGTTGCAGCCTTTGTGAGCTGAGCCACATACGACACATCCGCCTCCGGAAGAGCGATGTGGACGAGGGGCGGGCGGCCGAAGGGCCTCCCGCCCTTTCTCTTTGTGGGAGTCGCGGCTCGCGGGCCGTCGTTGCGTGTCAGCCCAGTCGCCGCAGCTGCTGCTGCGGCGTGAACAGGCGGCGGGGGGCGAGCAGGGCGGCGGCGGTCGCCGACAAGGCCGTGGCCGCCGTCAGCATGTACATGATCACGACCTGCAGCTTGACCGCCTCGAGCGGGTCGGCGCCGGCGAGGATCATCCCCGTCATCGCCCCCGGCAGAAAGACGATGCCCATGGTCTTGGTGCTGTCGATGATCGGCACCATGGCCAGCCGCACCGATCCGCGGATCACGTTGTCGGCCGCCTGCCGCGGGGTCGCTCCCAGAGCCAGGGCGGCCTCGATGCGCGGCCGCTGGTCGCGGGCGTCTTCGAGGAGGCGCAGCACCGTCACCGAGGCGACGGTCATGCTGTTGCCGACCACCATGCCGGCGATCGGGATCACGTAACGCGCTTGCGGGTCGATGATGCCCAGGGCAAGCATGAGCCCCAGCGTCAGCGCTGTGGCGAGTCCGATGGCTACCGCCATGATCCACCACGAGCCGGGCAGAGTCCGAACGCGCCTGGCGGAGGTCGCGGTCGCGAACACGACCATGGCGACGACCATCAGGACGACCCAGACGAAGCGCTCGGCGCCGAAGATCAGGTCGATCACGTAGCCGATCGCCATGAGCTGGACGAAGGCGCGCAGCGAGGCGATGAGCAGGTCCTTCTCGAGGCCGAGGCGTTCGCGGTACGAGAGACCAAGCGCGATCGCCAGCAAGGCGAGCGCGGCGGCCACGTCGACGTACCCGAAGTGCTGTGCGGCGGTCACGCCTGCGCCTCGCCGCCCAGGCGCCCCTCGAGGAACAGCCGTGTGACTTCGGCGTCGGGCTCGTCGAACAGGCCCGGGAGCGGTCCCTGCTCTATGACGCGGCCGTCGACCAGCAGGAGGCCGTGGTCGCCGATGCGCCGCGCCTGCGCGAGGTCGTGGGTCACGAAGACGAAGGTCAGGTCGGTGTCGGCGGCGAGGCGCAGGAGCAGGTCCTCGATGAGGCGCGCCGCGGCCGGGTCGAGCGAGGCCGTCGGCTCGTCGAGCAGCAGGACCTCGGGCTCGTTGGCGAGCGCCCTGGCGAGGCAGACGCGCTGCGCCTCGCCGCCCGAGAGTTGGTCGGCCGGCTTGTCGCAGAAGTCCGGCGGCAGGCCGACGCGGCTGAGCTGGCCGCAGGCCAGCTCGCGTTCCGCGTCACGGCTGTCGCCGGGGGCGCCGCGCAGTCGCGGTCCGTAGGCCACATTGTCGAGCACCGTCCCCTCGAACAGCGCCGGCGCCTGAAAGACCATCCCGACGCGCCGGCGGAGGTCCTGCACGGGCAGCGCGGTCGTCGGGATGCCGTCGAGCCGCACCCGGCCGCCGGTCGGTTCTATCAGCCGGTCGACGGTGCGCAGGAGGGTCGACTTGCCGGAGCCGGATGGGCCGAGGACGGTGAAGACATGGCCCGTCGGGACTGCGAACGTGACGTCGCTGAGTATCGCGCACGACGGGCCGCCGTGACCCGGCGCGGCGTAGTCGACGTGCTCGACGACGAGCTTCGCGGAGCCGTGTGTCGTGGATGTCGCCGCCTCGCTCATCGCGCCCAGCCTACTGCAGAGGCGAGGTATATACTGCCGGGCGCGGCGGAGGGCGCCTGCGGCGCCCCGCTGCGCCGGCGAGCGGGCGATTAGCTCAGGGGAAGAGCACCTGCCTTACAAGCAGGGGGTCGTTGGTTCAAATCCAACATCGCCCACCACTTCACGATCACCTCCACGGCGCCAGGGTGGCCCTGCGACGCCGTGCCACGGGGCCGCAGGCCTGGGATAAGGTACGCACA
>Ga0315291_10011030_pt1 | contig 11030 bp, 6 predicted proteins | sample YL17G12_20_MG_FD_203070 | JGI IMG/M metagenome (GOLD analysis project Ga0315291, IMG submission 203070) | Sediment microbial communities from Yellowstone Lake, YNP, Wyoming, USA - YL17G12_20 | ecosystem: Environmental > Aquatic > Freshwater > Lake > Sediment | place: USA: Wyoming | collected... | reverse complement strand
TGAATCGTTCTTGTCAGGGGCTTCAAACCGCTCTCTGAAGCACCCTCAGTGCAATGCCGCTATTTCACAGAATTCCCTTGCCCCTAGTATCGAAATGGGGGCTTGACAATATATAGGACGTCTCACTAACCCAGGCAGGCGCGACCTTCATGATCGGCCGCAGACGGCGCTTGTATGCTGCCATAGGTAGCCGTGCCAGTGCCCGCTCAAAGGGGCCAGTGGATTCCTCGCCAGGCCTATGGCAGTTCCTGAGCAGCGACGACCACCTTGTAGTCCACCCCCAGCGCCTCCCGAAAGTGCCGCTCCCCACACACCACCTTCCGCCGCTCGTCCGGCAGCCACTTGTCCCGCTCGTGGCTCCCCTTCGTCTCCCGCACCAGGTACAGGAGCGGCCTCCCCGTCGGCTCCCCGTGCTCGTCCCGCTCCTCCATCACCATCGCCCAGTCCGGATTGTACTCCCCGATCGGCGTCGGCACCGTGAACCAGGCCGGCAACTTCAGATACATCTTGACGTCGTCCCGGTGCTCCAGCCCCTCCACGAACTGCCGCTCCACCTCGGAATCGCACATGACGTGGTCGTACACCGAACGGTCGGCCGGCACCAGGTACTCCTCCCAACCCTCGATCTCGGCGTCCAGTTGCGTCATCTCGTACCACTTGTTGATCCGCTCGTACTGGATGCCCTCCACCAACTGGTCGGCCAACTTCTCCTTGATGATGCGCACCGCCACCGTGGCGAACCCGTTGGGGTTCTCGATCACCGCCCGTTGGTCCGGCGCTTGCCGGATGATCTCCAGCAGCGTCCCACGCGTCAGCCGCACCGGCGGCGTGGTGTGCTCCATCAGGTTGGCCATGACCTCGACCAGGTTGGGCAGTGGGTAGCGCCCCGCCAGGCTCACCACACTCCTGGCCGCGCCCATCTGCAACGCCTCGAACACACTCTCGTCGCCCACGTCCACCCGCGCCTTGCTGACCGTCACGCGCGGCGGTTCGATCTTCTCCCGCGTCAGTTCGACCACCACGTCACGCACCAGCCGCTTGCTATCAATCCGCACGGCATAGCGCGTCTTGTGCTTGATCCTCTCCCACAACTCCTGGAACTCGGGCCGTAGCGTGTACTCCTTGCGCAGTCGCGCCACCCCACGATTGCGGGCGTTGGCCGGTTTTGGCGGCAGGATGCCCTCCCCGTACTCCTCGGCGATGCGCGCCCGCTCCTCGTCCGTCAGGTCCGCGATAGACTTGCCGTAGCGTGCCTCGATCTCCTCCTGATATTCCAGCGCCACCTCGCTCTGCAATTGGGCCACGAAACGCTCGTAACTCTCGTTCGCCACCACCGTGAGCACGTTGAAGCGCTCGTCGTGTACCCGCTCGCCCACCTGGTTCACCGCCAGCCGCACCCCGCGCCCCACTTCCTGCCGCTTCTTCACCTCCGAGACCGTCTGGTTCAGCGTGCAAATCTGGAACACGTTGGGGTTGTCCCACCCTTCGCGCAGCGCCGAGTGGGAGAAGATAAAGGCCACCGGCTCCTCGAACGAGAGCAGCCGCTCCTTGTCCCGCATGATCAGTTCGTACGCCTCGCGGTCTCTGTCCGCCTCGCCGCTCTTGCTGTCTTCCAGAATGACCTCGCCGGTGCGAGTGCGCCGCTGCGCGAAATAGGCCGCCTGCACCTCCCGCGCCTCCCGCTCCCGCCACTCGGGAAAGCCCTGCTTGACCTGGTCGAAGGCCCGCACGAACAGCCGCCGGACCAGGCCGTCCTCCGGGGCATAGTTGTCCACCCGGTCAATGAAGAACAGAGAGAGGACCTTGAGCCCCGCGCCCCGCAGCCGGGCCTGGCGGCGCATGTGCTCCTCGACGGTGTAGCGGATCTGCGCCTCGAAGATGGCCTCCTTGTCGGCCCCCAGTTCCTGGCCTCGGGCGATTTCGGTGTTGTTGGCGAAGCGCACGAAGCCGCCCCCCAGGTTGATCTCGTCTATCTCGTAGCCGGCGTACTCGGTGCGGCCGGTCTTTTCCTGCAACGAGTCGCCCGGGCGGACGGTGACGACCTGTTCCTTGACCGTGCCATCCTTCATCAGTTTGTGGACGGCCAGGCGGGCAGTGAGGGTGTGCTTCTGTGCTTCGATCTTGTCCAGGCGCAGGTAGGGCCGGGCGGTGGCGCCCTCGGTGACGACGGAGGCGACCTCGATGCGCTTGACCAGTTTCTGCCGGTAGGCTTCGTAGGGCGTGAGCCGGTACACCACGTTGTACGGGTTGCGGTGGGTGGCGCTATAGCGCAGAGCGAACAGGGGATCCAGCAGCGCCAGCGCGGCGATGCTGACCTCGCTTTCCATATTCTGCGGCTCGTCCAGGATGAGGATCGGGCGGGCAGCCTGGATCAGGTGGATGGGGGTCTCCCCCTGCAACCGGTCGGTCGTCTGGCGGATGACGTTGGAGGCCTTGTTGAAGGCGGCCAGGGTCATGACCATGATCTCGACGCTATCGGAGAGGGCGAACTGGCGCACCTGGGACAGGTTGGCCGAATCGTAAGCATAGTAGCGGTAAGGCACGTTCTCGTACAGCACCCGCAAGTGTTTCTCGGTCACCTGCAGCGTCTTGATGACCCCCTCGCGGATGGCCACCGACGGGACGACGACGATGTACTTGCGCAGCCCGTAGCGCCGGTACAACTCCAGTGCCGTGCGCAGGTAGACGTACGTCTTGCCGGTGCCCGTCTCCATCTCCACGGAAAAGTTGTAGAAGCGCACGTCCCGCGGCCCAGCCGCCGTCTGGACCCGCTGCTCCAGGCACTCGAGTTCCGCGTCGGGCCTGATCCCGTTCGCCCGCTGGACGGCCTGCAGGTTTTCCAACAACTCCGCTTCGCTCAGATCCAGCCGGTTGGGCACGGCGGCGAAGGAGGCGCGGCCCGCAAAGCGCAGGTCCGCTTCGATGCGGGGCTGGCCTTTCAGGAGGTCGGTGACCGCCTCGATGGCCTGCAGTTGAAAGTCCTGACTGGCGTCGAATTTGAGTTCCATGAGCCTTTCTTCCCGCCAGGTGCCATCACCGCGTGGCAGCAACTTGCTGGTGCGGGCGACGCAGGCGTAGTACAATGCGCCGGCCATCTTCGAGCCGGATTTCGTTCCGCTCCACCCGCAGCACGTCCGGGCTGGTGGGTGCGACAGAAAGCACGATTTCGCCACCCACAATGTCCTGCTCCAGTTCGATGACCTGTTCCCGGCGTTCGGCCTCGAACCGTTCCCACAGTGCAAAAAAGGGTTCAGCCGCCAGGTCGCCGGGGCCAGGACCATCGCGGGCGACGAAATCTGCTACGCACTGCTCCAACTCCTCCGGCGACAGGTCTTCAGGTGCCAGTCGAACGTCCATCTTTCCCCTCAAATCGTCTTCAGCCGGCACTGCAACGCCAGGTTGGCCGCCGTCTCGTCGTCCAGCGCCACGTCCCGGCACACGAAGGCGTCGGGCTGCTCCAACTCCAACAACTGGACCAGCGGCCTTGGCACCGCATCGGCCAGGCAGATGACGAAAGACTGCTCCCGCTCGGGGTCGGTGACGCGATATACGGCGTCCCGCGGGGCTTGGAGGTCGGGCTGGGCGGGGTCGCGCACGCGGCCCAGCCGTTCGATGCGGCAATTGAGGCCGAAACCGCGGTCTTTGAGCGCCACCTCGTAGATCACGCTCTCCGGCGTCCAGCCATCTACCAGCGGGTCAATAAAAAGCTCCATCTGGCGGGCGTACGCCTCGGGCGTGTCCTCCTCCACCCCGTACCAGGGCCGGACGTTGGACGGGGCCAGTTTGAAGACCTTGAAGCCCAGGTCCTCGGGCCTCTCGCGCGTCTCCAGCGGCAACTGCCCCTCCCGCTCCTTCCGCATCCCGGCGATCACCCGCCGGATGCGCTCCTTGCCGATGTCGGCGATGGTCTCGTAACCGGCCTTTCGAGCGGGAGAACCATCAGGCGTCGGCTCAGGAAGCTGCACCATGATAAAGCGGCGGTTACCACCGTGTTCACGGTTAAATTCCAAAACAGCCTGTGCAGTAGGGCATGAACCAGCGAAGAAATCTAGGATAATGGCCTCTTCATCATCCCAGGCATAACTGGCAAAATACTTGATAAGCGATGATGGTTTGGGAAAAGGAAAGACTTTACCGTCTCCAAAGAACTGTTTGATCTCCGATGTACCCTCCTGAGTGTAGGGACCGATTAGGATTGAGTAAAGCTTCGAACCGCGTTCTCTGCCATCCTCATCATAAAGGTATTGCTTGTACCGAACAGACCACTTGTCACCTTGCCTATTGAAAACCAACTCATTGTCTGCAAGTGCTCGTTCTACGCGCTCTTTGGACCACTGCCATTGCTTCTCTGGCCAGATTTCTTCACCTTGCCATCTAATCGGGAAGCGTAAATTCGGTCTTAGGTCCATACTCGTAGTTGCAAGAGGCTGAGTAAAATATGGACCACGAACAGAATGCTTCTCATCTTTCTCTGTGTAACGCTTTCGGGCTTCGGGGTCTGGTGGAAGCTCGAAAGCTCCAAGGATATCTTTAGCGCGAGCGTAGCACAGCACATACTCGTGCTGGCCTACTACCTGCTTAACCTTTGCCCCTCCCCCGTAGACCTTTTGCCAGACAATCTGCGAGACGAAGTTTTCTTCCCCAAATACCTCATTCATAAGTAGACGCAGATTATGGACTTCTTGGTCGTCAATACTCACAAAGACTAGCCCATCCTCACGCAGCAACTGCCGCGCCAGGAACAGGCGAGGGTACATCATCGAAAGCCAGGCGGAGTGATACCGCCCGCTCGTCTCCGGGTTCGACGTGAGCAAATTCCCCTTCGCGTCCTGCTGCCCCGTCAGTTGCAGATACACGCCCAGCGGGTCGGCATAATTGTCCGGGTAGATGAAGTCGTTGCCGGTGTTGTACGGCGGGTCTATGTAGATCATCTTCACCCGCCCAAAGTAGGGCTTGTACAGCAGTTTCAGCACCTCCAGGTTGTCCCCCTCGATGAACACGTGTTGCGTCTCGTCAAAGTCCACCGACTCTTCCCGGCAGGGCACCAGCGTCGCGCGGGTGGGCATCTGCAAGAGCCGGATGGCGTCCCGCTTGCCGGCCCACGTGAACGTGTAGCGCTCTGGCCTCTCGTCCACCAGGTCGCCCAGCGTGGCGCGCAGTTTTTCCAGGTCCACACGCCCTTCGGTGAGGGCTTCGGGGAAGAGTTCCTTGAGGCGGTCACGCTGTTCTCCCGCGATGTCGGGGGTTTCCATCTGCACGGCTTTGCCACGATTACCGGTCAGTACCATCGTACACTCCTACCAAGTCCAGCATTCATCGTGCGACCACTCACGCTTCTCATCAATCCACAAAATACGACTCCGGCATGTCCTCGAAACCGATCCACCGGAACCACCGCCCGACACCCAGGCGCTCCACCCACCGGTTGATGGCCTCCAGGTCGCTCAGGCTCTCGTCCCCTCAGACTCCGTAGAGCGCCTGGCACGGCGCTTGCGAGCGATGTCAGAACGCATCTGGAGATACCGGAGCATCCACGGTCGCTCTTGCAGCAACCGGTCAAAGTCGCCCTTGTTCAGGTACAACATGGTGGCGTCGTGGACGACCTGGACGGTGGCGTCGCACGGCTCACCGAGCAGGAGCGAGGCCTCACCGAAGTAATCCCGCGGCCCAAGCTGGCCAACCTCCAGTTCGATCCCCCGCGGGTTGGTGTACAGGATGCGGAGCGTCCCAGTTACGACGAAATAGGCGGTCTCGCCCAGTTGTCCCTGGCGGCAGACGTCGCTGCCGGCTGGGTACGAGGCGGAGTGAACCAGCCGGGCAACGGCCTTGAGGTCATCCCGGGTGAGCCTGGCAAACAGTGGATTCCACCTCAGTTGTCTTAGCGGATCGTTCCACAGGAGCATCTCATCCCGGAAGATCTTCATCTGATCAGTCAGGAGGACCCCGCGACATCTCTCATTGCCACGGACAAGCTGTTGGACGAACAGATATTCCATGATCGACCGGTGGGCGAACTTGTAGTTCCCCTCCGCGTCCCGATTCAACAGCGACCACCCCGTCATCTGCCAGGGCCGAAGCTCGATTCCCCATTCAGCCGCCAGACTCGGTAGAACCTCCCGCGGCACTGCCTCCATCCCACGCGCCTGGCGGTTCAGGTAGACGTCCACCGCCAACCGCTCCGAGAACTGTCGCAAAGCCTCCCTGTCCGCCCACGCCGTCTCCCGCTCCAACCACGCATGCACTATCACCTCGTAAAGCTGGTAGGTATGCTCGATCTCAACCCCGCTGGCCGCCACGTCCACGATGTATGCCAGCACCATCGGGCGCACGCTCAGCAGTGGGATCTTGCTCACGACCTCACGTGCCTTCTTCCGCGAGCGCCACGCCCAGACTGGATACCGCTTCCACAGATACTGCTCTATGTCTTTGTCGTCGAGCGGCGACAAGTACAACTTCAGGAACTTGTAAGTGCTCCTCTCGCCCGCCCTCCTCGGTCCGAGTCTCAAGATGCCAGTCTCCACCGGAATCTCTTCCTCTTTGGAGAAGAATTGCGTCCTACAAGTGATGACTACCTTCCTATATCTGCTGCAAGCAGCCATCAGATCTCGAATACGAGCCCTGTGGTCGTCGATCGCCCTCGTGTCTTCGTCTAGCGCATCCAGGAAGATAACCGCCTCTTCCTGCTCTGGTACGCGGGCAATCAACTCGTCCGCGTCTCTAGCCCCGAGGGGCACAATCACCAACCGATGACGTTTGCGTTTCGGACGGTGTGCATTTTCCGCATAGTAGTTGAGGACAAACGATGTCTTGCCCGTTCCAGAGTCTGCCAGCACCAGGAGGTGGCGATGCGCCTCGTCGTGATCGAGGAAGCGGTCTACCCTATCGAAAAGCGAGTCACTCGTACCCGTCAATGCGTGACGCGGTTCTTGCTCTTGAGCAGGGTCATTGTTGGAGCACCTGGGCCGGATGTAATACCGTGTTGACCGCTCAATCGTCGCCTTGTCGAACGGCCCCCGGCTGAATTTCTCATTCAGAAGTCGCCGGCCCCTGTGCTCCACCCATATGGGGTATACAGCGGCCCACAGCTGCCCACCACCCACACACAGCGCAAGCAGGGCGATCACCGCGCCTGCTACCGAAAGGATGAATTCCCGAGGGTCCATATTTGCCCCTCCAGAGAGAAACGAACTGCAACGTGAAAGCCCGCCTCATCTTGACGGCGGGCGGGCTGTATGCTATCATATCGTTGCCAGGGCGCTTCCGCCGTCCTGGTCATTGCCTCGGGCTGGGCACAGCCGCGAGGCTTCCTTGTTACATTGCGCTCATAGTATAGTGCAACCTTGCGCAGAAGTCAATCTCCCGAAGGGCTCTAGCAGCAGAAAGACAGGGGGGGGCTCAAGGCCGCCCCACCCACCACAACTGCGACCAGTTCTCACTCGTCCAGAGCACTGCCCGCTTGTCTCCGATGTGCTCACTGGCGCTCAGTATGTCCTCACTGACCTAGGCAGGCGCGACCTTCACGATGGCCCGCAGACAGCGCTTATATGCTGCCATGAGTAGCCGTGCCAGAGCCCGCCCTCTAGGCGCTTAGAGGCCAATTTACTCTGTCGCGTTCCACACGTCCATACTGTATTTTACCAAGACTGCACTTACTATGACTACGAGTCCAAACCCTAGGATCAAATCCACTCTAGTCAACCCCTGCGCGTCAGGAGGCACTAGCACTGCTCGAAGTGGCATCACTGCTAACATAACGGCAGCAGCCTCAAGCATAAAGGTGCCAGGTGATTGTTCTTTTCTGTTTCGGCTGACGACTAACATGTGCCAGAGTAGAAGTCCTAGAAGCGTAGGCAATAGTGCCATTCCATACGTATAAGTCCTTGTACGACTGTCCCTTCGAATCATCAGATCTAAAGTACTGAAGTACCCATTCGGGTCTTCTTCCTGTTTGACCACGATGTCTTTGTCTGCCATCTCGATGCCGGCAGCAACAAACAACTGCATAGGCAGGACAGACTGAAAATCTCCTGCTGGTTCGTGCACCCAAAGCGAATCGGGCAATTCAATATACACCTCACTCTCTAGCCAGTACCAGTCCCCAGGATACATGTCTGGTTGTCCATGTAAGCGAAACTCAACCGGAACAGCAATCTCTCTGCTTTCAAAGGGGTCTTGGGCAAAGAAGTTTCTTAAAGGGATGGGGATCGAGGTACTGGAGCCGGGAGTAAACAAAAGATCAACTATGCGCAGCATTAACTCCACCTCCTCGTACTGTGGCTTTAGCGCCAGTTGATCAGAATCGTCTGAAGCCGATGTCGCTATGTAGCTGTGGTTATGCCAGATTATGCTCTTGAGTTCATCTGGTATCTGGACCTTCACTACCCCTTCAAGGCGCTGCTCATTTGGCATGAGGCGATCAATCTGGAAGACCGCAGTAGCACAGTTGCCCCGGCATTGCTCCGATACTGCAGTCCGCTCTTGGAATGTCAGAGCAAAGGTGCCTGACCCTGGGATCGTCACAGTACCACTCTGGAATTCGGAACTTGGTCGGAAGTCATTGCCCAAGTTGGCAAGCAGCCAAAATGCCGACGACAAGATCAAATACGCGGCTATGAGGACCAGGGCGATAGGGAATAGTCGCTTACCTAGTTTCCTCAGTTTGTCTGAACTAATGCGAGAAATCCTCGGGAAACATCTCTGTATACACTGTCGCAGTCTCACCCTGATGGACATCCTAGTTTTCACGTGATCATGCCTCCGATGCGGTGCTATCCTGGCGACGCTTGCACCCAAGCCCTGCTGCTCCCTCGGCTAGATTGGTGACGCAAGGACTGTTGCGCCAGATCAGGCAAACTCCGACCGCTGTCTGCCCGCAAAGAGGCCCCGGGTCATAAGGCCGGGGCTTCTTGTGTAGGCTATCTTTCTGTGCCCTGGAGGGAAGCCGCCACGGGCGGTTCGGGAGTGGTGGCAGGATGGGCGACCACCACGCCGACCATAACGTAGGCAGCGCTTGAATTCCGAAGGATGCTCAAACTCAAGGCAACTCCTCCTGCTGTAGCCAGTAAAGGGCATTACGCAGGAAGTAGGAATTGTCTGCCCTGGATAAGGCAGAGCCAAAATTCTGCGGATAGATTACCACTCTGCCACGCCCGACTTCCGCTGCCGCTTGGCTTTGGGCACAACTTCAGGGTCAGCAATGTCGGTTAGTGAGTCGTGAAGTGTCATCCTATGGTCTCCTCTGCTCTCTATATTCTACACTAATTTCCAGAGCAGAGTTGTCTCACCTATGTTAGCACAGAGGGTTCTGCGCTACTCGCCCCACTTCTTGGATTGGGGAGGGACTTTCTCAGAGCTCTCCTAGCGCAACATCAATGGAAGGTAGATTTGAAAGGGCATGACACTGCTTGCAACTGGTGAAACGTTACCAACACCATCCTCTAGATGCAGCTAAGGATGGGATGGTCCCCCGGTTGGGTGGCGGTTCATACACAGCCTCACTGTCTTCTAGCAGCCTCAGCGGTTCCCTCCCCCCGTCGCAAAGCCAGCCAGATGCTGGCGACCAGGGTGAGCACAAAGACAGCCACCACCAGCCCGAAGCGCCCGACATTGCTGATGAGGCGGTAGCGATCCTGGAGATAGGCGGCGACGATGTTAGAGGCCAGCCCAGAGAGGGCAGCGATGAGGATGCTCAGGACGATGGGGAGCGCAGGGGATGGCCTGGCCCCTACCGGGGTAGTGGTGAACAACGGTGGCCCCGCGCCCAGTGCCGCCACCTTCAGCTCCGTGAGTCGGGCGACCACCCGCGCCAAGGCTTTCCAGACGGCGTTGGCAGCATCTCTACTTCCATCCACGAGCCGCCAACACAGCCGCCGAGCAGCCCTGTGGGCCGTCCGACAGTCCTCGACGTTCTCACTGATCGCCCCCAGCGCCTCCGCCGCTGCCAGGCGCATATATTCACTCCTATCCCCCAGCGCCCGGACGAGGGGCTCCACGGCCCGGGGGTCGCCTATCTTCCCCAATGCCCACGCCGCCGCCCCGCGCACATGTTCATCCTCATCCCCCAGCGTCTGGACGAGGGGCTCCACAGCCCGGGCGTCGCCTATATTGCCCAGCGCCTCCGCCACCGCCCCGCGCACATGTTCATCCTCATCCCCCAGCGCCCGGACGAGGGGCTCCACAGCCCGGGCGTCGCCTATATTGCCCAGCGCCTCCGCCACCGCCCGGCGCACATCTCCATCCTCATCCCCCAGCGCCCGGATGAGGGGCTCCACGGCCCGGGGGTCGCCTATCTTCCCCAATGCCCTCGCCGCCGCCCCGCGCACATGTTCATCCTCATCCCCCAATGCCCGGATGAGGAGCTCCGCCGCCGCCCCATCCACATACCAGGCCTCATCCCCCAGTGCCCAGATGAGGGACCGCAGGGACAGGCGGTAGCATATTGTCAGCACCTCCGCCGCCGTCCCGGGCATATCTTCATCCTCATCTCCCAGCGCCTGGATGAGGGGCTCCACGGCCTGGAGGTCGCCTATCCCCTGCAGCGCCCCCGCCGCCGCCCGGCGCACATGTCCATCCTCATCCCCCAGCGCCCGGATGAGGGGCTCCACGGCCCGGGGGTCGCCTATCTGCCCCAATGCCCACGCCGCCGCCCCGCGCACATGTTCATCCTCATCCCCCAGCGCCCGGATGAGGATCTCCGCCGCTCGCTCGTCCATCACCCCCAGCGCCTCCGCCGCCGCCCCGCGCACATACCAGGCCTCATCCCCCAGCGCCCGGATGCGGGGCCGCAGGGACAGGCGGTAGCATATTGTCAGCACCTCCGCCGCCGCCCGGCGCACATGTTCATCCTCATCCCCCAGCGCCCGGATGAGGGGCTCCACGGCCCGGGGGTCGCCTATCTTCCCCAATGCCCACGCCGCCGCCCCGCGCACATGTTCATCCTCATCCCCCAGCGCCCGGACGAGGGGCTCCACAGCCCGGGCGTCGCCTATATTGCCCAGCGCCTCCGCCACCGCCCGGCGCCCATCTCCATC